>SKEJ01000613.1_pt1 | contig 22018 bp, 19 predicted proteins | sample 4826721 | NCBI WGS metagenome assembly SKEJ01 (sample SAMN11008812, study PRJNA524170) | human gut metagenome | biome: Human fecal sample; material: Feces; isolation source: fecal sample from pouch patient p31 | host: Homo sapiens | place: Israel: Tel-Aviv | collected 2015-06-02 | reverse complement strand
CCTCGGCGTCGACGACGTTACCGGCACCGACCTTGACGTCCTCGCCGTAGTTGGCGCGGATCCACTCGATGGTGCGCTTCTGCCACTCGCTGAAGCCCTCGGAAGAGTCGATGCACAGGACATCGGCACCGGCCTCGATGAGCAGCGGCACGCGCTCGGCATAGTCGCGGGTGTTGATACCGGCGCCGACCATGTAGCGCTTGTCGTTATCGAGCAGCTCGTTGGGGTTGGTCTTGTGGCTGTCGTAGTCCTTGCGGAAGACGATGCCCATGAGGTGGTCGTTGTCGTCGACGATCGGCAGGGCGTTAAGCTTGTTGTCCCAGATGACGTCGTTGGCAACCTTGAGGCTGATGTTCTTGTCGCCCACGATGAGCTGCTCACGCGGGGTCATGAACTCGGAGACCTTCGTCTGGTGGTCATCGCGACTGGGGCGATAGTCACGGCTGGTGACGATGCCCAGGAGCTTACCCTTGGGAGTGCCGTCGTCAGTGACCGGCATGGTGGAGTGACCGGTCTTCTCCTTGAGCTCGATGACCTGCTCCATGGTCATGTCGGGGGTCAGCGTGGAATCGGACTGAACGAAGCCGGCCTTGTGATCCTTGACGGCCTTGACCATAGCGGCCTCGGACTCGGCGCTCTGGGAACCGTAGATGAAGGACAGGCCACCCTCGGTAGCGAGCGCGACACCCATGTCGACGCCCGAGACGGACTGCATGATGGCGGAAACCATGGGGATGTTCAGGGTGATTGCCGGCTTCTCACCGCGCTTAAAGCGGGTCAGCGGCGTCTTAAGAGAGACGTTGTTGGGGATGCACTGCGAGGACGAGTAACCAGGGACCAGCAGATACTCCGAAAACGTGTGGGACTCACCGGGAAAGAACGTAGCCATGTTTCTCCTTTTTCCATGCGACCGGTCGGCTGCAGGCCTCGTAGGACCCAGCCCAACCTTGGGCGCCCAATACTGGGGAAGTATCTTAACGCACTTTGACTGCTACAATGCATGATTTAAGAAGAGCACACGAGGGTTTGACGCAGGCTTTGCGTTTGCCCAGCAAACACTTTAGCGGGGAGACGTGGAGCGTATGGAGTACAAGACGACGGCAAAGTTGGTCATTCAAGCGTGCGACAAAGATCTGCCGGGCGTGTTCGGCCATGGTTGCGTTTTGTTGCTGCAGGGCATAGCCCGCGAGCACTCGCTCAACCGCGCCGCCAAGAGCATGGGCATGGCCTATTCCAAGGCCTGGCGCATAGTGAACGAAGCCGAAGGGCAGCTGGGATGCAAACTCATCGAGCGCGACGGAGCCCGCGGATCCACGCTCACCCCCGCCGGCGAGCGAGCCATAGCGGTCTACGAGGAGCTGCAGGCGGACATCAACAACGTCATCGCCACCAAAGCCAACGGCCTCATCACCAGCATCAAAGAGTAGCTAACTTGCGGAGGGCGTTGTCTAGGGTGGACGCTACTACCAGAGGATTGTCGGTGCCGGCAAAGAGGCGGATGGTGCTCCCCTGCTTGCCGCATGGAGCCGAAAGGCGCGTTGTTGCGCCGCCGGCGGGCGATGTGCGGAATTCGTCCGGCAGTATGCTGAAGAATTCGCCCGCGGTGCAGTCCATCAGGTCAAATTCAACTGCCGGGCCAAAGCCGTGCTCGAGGATTCCCGTTGCAACCGCGTGGTCGGGATGCGAGGTCAGCCCGGGATAGTGCACGTTGCGCACCGTCTCGTTGGCGGCCAGATACTCGGCCAGCGCGCGGGCGCGGTCGAAGTGTGCCTGCATGCGAGCGTCGAGCGTATCGAGCCCGTGCTCTAGAACCTCAGCCTCATCGGAGGACAAGTCGAGCGCGACCAATCCGCACCCCTCGAGCAGGGCATGCGCGCACTCGGCAGCGGCGTCCACGCGATGGCGCTTAAGCTGCGAGCGCGCGACCGACGCCGCCACAAGCTTGCGCGGCGCCTCACCGGCGCACGCACGGTCGAGTGCCTCGAGCGACAGCACGGCACCCAGCCGCAGCGGATCGCAGCCAAAGACGTCAGCCACGGTGTTGTCCACAACCAGCAGTGCATGGGCCTCACGCGCCGCCCGACCCAGCGCGCGCAGATCGGGCACACGCAGACCAAACCCGCCGATGGAGTTGACGAACCACCACAGGTGCGGCCCCTCGGCATCAAGCGAGGCATCAAAGCCCTCGGACGCGGCAGCAAATACCTCGACGCACGAATCCCCCACCAGCACAACATCGCAGCCATCAAAGCCGCGGGCAAAGGCTTCGGTAAAGTCATCCGCAAAGGCCACCAGGCGGTCACCGGGACGCACAATACCCAGCAGCGAAAGCGCCGCCGGCACATGCGGGGCCGCAACAAGACGCGCCTCACGCGCGCTGGCCCTCAAAGCCCAGGCCTCTTCTAGCTGCTGTACACCCATACGGCACCGTCCCTTCAAAACAAAAACCCACGATGCGGATGTTCCCCGCATCGTGGGCAACGGCTGCAGTATAGCGCCGATATGCGACAAATCGCCTAGATGTTGAGCGCGTGGTAGGTCACGCTCGCACCCGGAGCATCAACGGAAACGCCATAGGTCTCGGGATAGATGCGCGTCGAAAACACGAGCGCGCCATCGTTAACAAACACCTCGACCGACGAGACGTCGCCAACAATACGCACGTTGCGCACCTCGTCGACGGGCTCCCAGCGCACGGTACGACCGCAGCCGGCAGAAGCGCGACCCTCATCGGTAAATCGCATCTCAAAGCGCAAGGGCAGTTCGCCCTCGGCGGGCACAAACGCCAGCTTCAGCTCGCCATCAACGGTCGCGGTAAACGCGCCGTCGACACCGTTAACAACAACGTCAAAGCAGGTATCGCCGGCAACCTCCAACGAGCCCGCCCCCACACGCACCGAGGCATAATGGTGCTCGATCTCGCGAGCCGGCTGTTGCAGCACCATGCCGCCGTCACCGGCCGTAAGCTCGCGCGGCACCGTCATGCAGTGCTGCCAGCCCGCCACCAGCGTCGGTGCGTTGCCATAGGTCGGCTCATCGGGCATGCCCATCCAGCCGATCAGAATGTGGCGACCGTCCTCAGCCGTGAACTCCTGCGGAGCATAGAAGTCAAAACCGGCGTCCCACAGGCGGAACTCGCCCAGCTCATAGGCACCGTCACCACCTGTAATGTCGCCCGTTACAGGCATGTAGCCAGCAGCGTATACGTTGCCGCGGTCCCAACGACCGCCCTCGAGCCCCTGGGGAGAGAAGGACAGAAACTTCGCCGGTACACCGCCATCCGCCTCAAGCTCAAGGTATCCCGGGCACTCCCACATAAAGCCAAAACGCTCGGGCGTAGACACACGGCTCTCGAGCTCCCAGCTCAGCATGTCGGCAGAGCCATGCACCAGTATCTCGCCCACATCGCGACCGGCACCCTCGCCGTGCATCGCACAAAACCGGCTCTCGATATGCGGCCCATCCACGCGACGACGCGCGCCCAGCACCATGTGATAACGCCCGTCCGCGTCGCGCCACACCTTGGGGTCGCGCACGTGACAGGTCAAATCCTCGGGATAAACCTCGGAAGCCAGCACCACGCGCTTTTGGCTGAACGTCTGTCCATCGACACTCTCGACATACACGGTGTCGGCGCGACGGCCGGAGTTGACATAGTCAAAGACGCCGTCCGCATCGGGGAGCTTAACGTTGCCGGTATAGAGCACGCGAATGCGACCGTCCTCGACCAATGCCGAGCCCGAATACACGCCATGGCAGTCAAACGGCTCGTCGGGAAGCAGCGGCGCACCAACATATTCCCATTTCATAAGGTCGCGGCTCGTGGCATGGCCCCACATCTTGACGCCGCCGTTCACATCAAACGGAGCATACTGAAAGTACGCGTGAAATACGCCATCTGCCTGGCAAAGACCGTTGGGGTCGTTGAGCCAGCCCGTGGGCGGCATGATGTGAAAATGCTGAGCATAGGGCCCGTGACCACGCTCGGCAGCCGCCGCATCCATGTTGGCAACGAGCTTGGCAAGATCGCGCTGAAGTGCGTTAGACATGTCGGTATCCAATCGAATTAAATCAACGAACGCTCAAATCAAGGGTTCCAGATAAAGAAAACGCTCACAGGATGGAGCCTGCGGGCGTTATATCTACGCGAATCCTACGCCTGCTCGGAAGCCTTGGGCTCGTCCTTGTACAGGACAAACGAGACGGCAAAGGAAACCATCGCGGCGACCGCAAACATGATCGCGTACTGCACGGGCTGGGCCAGGCACAGCAGGATACCGAAGATACCCGTAACGCCCGTGCCGGAGGCGGCCAGCGAAGTGAGCGCGCAGACCAGGGCGCCGCAACCGCCACCGATGCAACCGGCGATGAAAGGCTTAAAGAAGCGTAGGTTCACACCAAAGATGGCAGGCTCGGTAATGCCCATGAAGGCGGACAGGGCCGAAGGAAGCGCCAGACCCTTGATCTTGGCATCGCGGGTCTTAAAGGCAACGGCGAGCGCGGCACCACCCTGGGCGATGTTGGCAGCGCTGGCGATGGGCAGCCAGTAGGTCACACCGTACTGGGCGAGCTGGCCCAGATCGATGGCGGTGTACATCTGGTGGATACCGGTAACGACCGTGGGGGCATAGAACAGGCCAACGATAAAGGAACCGATGCCGAAGGGCAGGGTCAGCAGGGCCTGGATCAGACCGAGGATGGCGTTCTCGGCCCAGACAAAGATGGGGCCGACGGCAACGAGCGTCACGAGCACGGTCACGAACACCGAGACGAGCGGGGTTACAAAGAGGTCGAACATCTCGGGGACAACCTTGTGGAGACGCTTCTCCAAGAAGGCGAGGATGGCGCAGGCGATGACGATGGGGATTACGTGGCCCTGATAACCGACCCATTCAAAGCTGTACACGCCGGGAATGACGGTGACCATGGTCTGCACGCCCTCGGAGGCAACCGTATAGGCGCTCTGCAGCGAGGAGTTGATGAACGCACCGCCGACGACGGCGCCCAAGTACGGGTTGGCGCCAAAGGCCTTAGCGGCGGAGTAACCGATCAGGATCTGCAGAATGCCAAAGGACGTGCCCGAGACCAGGTCGGCAATCTTGTAGATAAAGTTATTGGTGTCGAGCGCGATAAAGCCGTTGGAGGCCATAAAGTTGAGGGCACTCATAATGCCCAGCAGCAGGCCCGAAGCCACGATGGCGGGGATGATGGGGACAAAGACGTCGCCGAGCACCTTAATGGCACGCATAAAGATGTTCTGCTGCTGCGCCGCGGCCTCTTTGACCTCGGCCTTGGTGGCAGCCTCGACGCCGCTGAGTGCAATGAACTCGTCGTAGACCTTATTGACGGTGCCAGTGCCAAAAATAATCTGGAGCTGGCCCTGGGCCTCAAAGACGCCCTTGGCGCCGTCAATATTCTCGAGGGCCTCCTTGTCAACCTTCGCGTTATCGGCAATCACCAGGCGCAGACGCGTGGCGCAATGCGCGGCAGAGACGACGTTGTCGGCGCCACCGATGTTGTCGAGCACCTCTTGGGCTGATTTGCGGTAGTCCATGACTTCCCTTTCCTCCAACGGGCGCATTTGCACCCGGCCATCTTTTGACACTTACACTGTAATCGTTTTCAGTTTCATATGTCTGTAATCGTTTTCATAGCAGGGTGAACGGTAGGAAATAGCCGGCGAATGGTAGTTTTACGGCAAAAACAGGCGTCTCAGGGACAGGCAGACGTGATCAGAGCCTAGACATTCATAAGCTGATGGCCGAGCTTGAGCGTCTTTAGACCGCGCTCCCCTTCCACGCCATCGAGCGTGTCGAGCAGCATGCTGGCGGCCTCGACGCCACTGGTCAGATACCCATAATGCACGGTGGGAATGCCGCCCGTCAGCGCGCGCAAAAACGCGTTGTCGCCAAAACCGCTCACGCGGTGTATGCCCTCGCCCATGCCACGAACCTCATCGATGGCACGAAGCGCGCCCGCCGCCATGGTGTCGGTCGCGCAGGCGATAAACGAAACATCGGGAGCGACAGAGAGCAGTTCACGCGCCGCACTATAGCCGGAATCAAGGGTAAAGGACCCGCGGCGAATCAAGGCGGCATCGAGCGGGTTGCCCGCGGCGCCCAGACCAGCTTCAAAACCGCGACGACGGTCGTAACCGGCAGCGCGGTCTTCTTCGGTAACTCCAATGTAGGCGATCTTGCCATCTACCCGACCCGCAAGCGCATGGCCCAGCTCAAAGGCAGCCTCGTAATCGTCGTGATAGACGCACGCCGCGCCCTCGACGTTTTGGCCGATCAGCACAATGGGCACACGGCAAGACGCAATGGCCGCACGATGTTCGTCGGTGATCATCGTTGCCACCAACACAATGCCATCAACCGGGTGGTTTTGGAATAAATCGAGGTACTCGAGCTCACGCTCGGCCACGTTGTCGGTATTGGCAAGCAGCATCTGGTAGCCACGGCGATCGAGCGCCTGGCCAATGCCGGCGGTGATGCGGCTCACGGACTCCGAGTTGATCTTAGGCACGATGACGCCGATGAGTTTGGTGGAGCCGGTGCGCAGCGCGCGAGCCTGGCTGGATCGCACGTATCCGGTCAGCTCAATCGCTTGCTTAATGCGCTCGGCCTTATCCGCCGAGATATATCCACCGTTGAGGTAGCGCGAGACCGCGGCGCTCGAAACGCCGGCCAGCTCGGCCACATCTTTCATCTTTACCACGAGCACCCCTGTCATTGAAATCGCTTTCACCATGATACCCGTGAAGGCGGCGTGCGAACCAAATCGGCCCACTCAGGTCGAGCAAACGCCATCGAGCGCGCGGATGGCGTCGGCATAGGACATATCCACACCGTCCGAGAACACCTCGACGGCTATCTCGACCTTGTCACCGCGCATGATCTTGGGCTTGACGGTGAACTTGGTGCGGCCAAAGGCACGCACGATATCGTCGCCGGTGGTCTGGCCCGTGTAGTGAATGACCATCATGTACACGCGCGACTTGTCCTGGTGGCTTGCAAAGCCGGCGATCATCACCACGATCACCACTGCCGTGAGCCCCACGAGCGCGTACGTACCGGCGCCTGCCGTAATGCCCGTGGTAATGGCCCAAAACAGATACAGCAGGTCAAGCGGGTCCTTGACGGCCGTACGATAGCGGACGATGGACAGAGCACCGACCATACCGAGCGAGATGACCACGTTGGTCGAGATCGCGAGCGTGACCATGCAGGTAAGCACGCACATGCCCACAAGCGTCACGGCAAAACTGCGCGAATACACCACGCCGGTAAAAAGCGCTTGTACACGTAATAGATCAGGATGCCCATGGCGAGCGCCACGAGCAGCGACAGACCAATCTTGGCAGGGTCGACCTGGCCAAACCCGCGCCCGGCGGCACCATATCACGCACCGGCTGCGGGCAAAACTCCGTAAACTTGACCTCCATCACCAGCTTGCCGGGCTCCAGGACCGGCAGCGCGGGCAGCGTCGCGTCAAAGATATCGAAGCTTCCCACCGTGGCACGCACGTTCATGTCAAACGTAATGCGCGCGGTGCCCTCATCCATCACCCACGGCTCGCGTTCGTAGTCCACGATGGTCCGCGGGCGCATCATGTTGCAGATGCACTCGATGTAGAACTCGCAACAGAGCGGATAGGGGCTCCTCAGCAAAAAGTCGTAGTCGCCAGCAAGAATCTGCTCAAACTCGTCGCGCGTGAGCGGCGTGTTCTCCTTGTGGATCCAGCTGCCGTACTTCTTTTTGCGCTCGAGCTTAATCACCTTGTCGCTGCCGTTATAGATTTAGAACAAACGAATACCCAAACCTCTCTTAATCGCCTTATTCAAAACGTCGTTAAGTCGCTTAGGCCAATTCGCAATAAAGAATAGACAGGTGCAGCATACGCAAAATGAATCATTGTTCAGACGATCAATCTCGTTGAGCAAAAGTTCAGAATGATTGATGTCCGCCACAGCCGCAGCCAAGTCAGCCACAGACTCGTTTGCATTTTGCGTCACCTGCTCACTAGTTAGCAAAAGCGACCTCAGGGTATGGACGGCAATAATGCAAGCAAATGTAAAACCATCAATACGCCCAATATCCGCAAGCGAATCTCCCCTCCTGGCAACCCAGTCCTTGTAAGATCGCTGACCAAAAATCACATCTGAAGGAACAAGGGCGTCATCCAGAGAGTAATACTTCAGGGGATCAAAATCACGATATGCTTCAACCGATGGATAGCTTAGATATAGTTGACCCATATCAGTACTATCGCAGTAATAGTCTTGCATTAGCTCAAGCCGCTTAAAATCGTGCCGATTGTCCTGAGGATCTAAGTCAAATATGAGCAAGGTGTCAGTAAAACTGGATTCGAGAAGCTCTGTCGCATCATCTTTATCCGGAAGAAGCTCGGCAACAAAGGACCTAAGATCAACGGCCTCAAAATCGCAACCGTATTCTTGAAAGAGCTTGTCTAGAAAGTCATGAACATTAATCTCGACATGAACAATTTGATGATCATCTGCGAGGCTAAAAGAATCAAACATGCGCTCCATCAGCTGAGGCTCGCGTTTAGCACCTTCGACAATGAGCAGGACGTTCTTTACGGACGCATTGTTCATGGCTAATCAAACTCTCCGGCCCGGAGGAGCTTTTCAATATTGTTGCCAAGCCTCAACTCGCGATCGGTGGAATCGGCCAAAGTTCGAATGCCCTCTTTTGCAGAGATTTGATAAACACAGTCAGGCCTCATTACGCCATTCTTAACAAGCGAGGTATTGTGGGTCGAGCACAGTATCTGACACGATGCCTTTGAAGCAAAGAGCTTCAAAAGGCTCTCTGCCATCTCAAAGTGACAAAAAGCGTCAAACTCATCTATGAACAAAAAGCTGGCCGACTCGTTAAGCTCAAGCTCAGAAAACAACTTAACCAGGGTTCTTGTACCGCTAGAACATGCCTCGACAAACGGGATGCATCGCATAGGGTGATTGAAATACAGAACAGGCGAGCCGTCGGACTCTTTAATAACGATCAGAGACTCATCGACTCCAAATTTGCGAATAAATGACTCGAATTCCGCAACTTTGTTCTCGCGTATGATTTTGTCGATTACCTTTTTTGTTTCAACCCCTTTTAAACGAAAGCTGTCCATGCGAATCAGCCGCATGTGCGAGACAAATCGGCGTAATTCAGCCAAGACACCTAAAACATTAGTTGGAAGACTGCTCGTTATATATGAAAGAAGGCTCAACGAAGTATCGGAGAATTCAAAATTGATCCCAGCAGCACCGATTCGTTCAAGATGGTTCTCTTCGAAAACGCCGCGTGCGTTATTGAAATCGAAAATGAGACTCTCATCAATCGATAGGGTCTCGTGAAGCCAAGTAGTCGGAGAAGTCTTCTCATAGCAGTAATTGATTTCTCGACCGCCAAATTCAAAGACATAGGTAAACTGTGCCGTACCTCGCCCGCAATCAGCATTTAAAAACAGACGATCATCCAGGTCAGAATAATCGAATGCCTCTGGAAAGCCGAACGTAATGTCGAATAAAGCTGAACCGAAATTCGATTTACCAGACGCATTTCTGCCGATCAAAAGTGCGGTTTTCACGGTTCCGTTTTTAACGTTATTTTCTGCAAACTGGTAATCACGAGAAGCTGCAAAATTAAATGTAACCGGAGTCGGAAAATTCCTATAGCCATCAACAGTAAAACGCTTAAGCATGAGAGTCTCCTATCTCTTGCCGTAATTATATTACGGCAAGAGATAGGAGACTCTCATCAAATACTCCATTACGAGAAAAGTAATGTGAGCAGAGTCCATGCGAACCATGAAAACCTACTGAGAGAGCCACTCAAACCTGTAGTATGCGGCAAATTCCAAACATGCCGACCACGCCGGATAGCGACAACGCTTCTACCTGCAGTTTTGTTGCAAAAAATCGGGTTGTGCTCGGAGGTTTCTGATTTTTTCCCAGCACTTCCGAAATGATGACTTCGCATCAGGGTTCTATCAACAAAGACGGCATCCACAACAACATCCAGTTGTCGCGGAAACGTCAAAGGGCCGTTGTTGGAAACCGAACAACGACCCTTCTTTGTCTCCACCTCACGTAGAGTAAACGGCGACTGCATCACTGAGAACATATTACCGTAACGTCAAGCGACTCAACGGGACGACGAATGGCAGTACAGCTGTTCGGCCCCAGTTTCTACCTAAATATAACTAGATGATGCCCTCCATTGGGAAGGAACCCCCTTACAAAACTTTAACCCTGACAAGCAGGCTTTTTTTCGATAGCAATCAAATGAGCAAACATCGATCCATCGGCATAAAAGAAGAAGTGGATGCCCTGCTTAACATCGATAGTTTTAAACTAATTAACGAACCTCTACGAAGCTTTCCCTTAATTACGACATGAGGAGATGCGCATGTCAGAACAGTCACCAATTAGCACTTTCGAATCGTTCCGGCAAACATACTGGACCTACTACTTAGCCCTTGAAGATCGTCTCCTGCAGACAGAAAGGTGCTGCGCATTCTCGCAGAGGAATACAGAGGCATTTTCAATCGAATACCTCACCTTGTTTTTGTCTACCTGCGGTGAAGTTGACTCGCTGGCAAAAGCTATTGGGACGCACTTCTTTCCTGAGGCAGATCTAAACAACTGCACAATTTCGAAGTGGGGATACTATCTTTGCCAATCTTTCCCAGAGATAGACACGAAAGTCCTCCAATTTAAGAATGGGATGCAATTAAAACCCTTTGATAGCTGGCAACAAACCACAGCAACAAATAAAAAGGGACAAACCATCTATGTAAAAGCGCCAGGCTCAAAGCGCCTCCAATGGTGGGCTGACTACAACACAGTCAAACACTCCAGAGCATCAATCGATCCAGATCGAGGCTTAGCCAATTACGAAAAAGCCAATCAGGGCAACGTCATCAAAGCGATGGGAGCGCTTTTTCTACTCAATAGACTTATGATGCAAATTTTAAATGCCGATGCATACCAAACAATAGAGCGATCGAAGCTTTTCAAACTATGCAACTCCCCAGATGAGACCGTGACTTTCATTTGTTATGGGAGCAAAGGCGTCCCGCTTCAAATAACACATAAAGCGCCAAGGGCAAGAATATAGCAAGCAAAGAAAGCGATCGCAGGAAAAACGGAGCTGAAGAAACCAAAATCTTTAGTCATCTCGCTCCAACAGCCCTCAAAGAAGAAAAGGGATTATGGCTGAATCAAACAAACAAAAGGGACAAATAGAAGATACTGGATGCTCCTACGGATACTTCACCATTACAAAAGCTAAAGAGCAAGATACTGAAGCGGTCCTAAACTGTGAAATACCACTTCAAAAAGACGAATATGAAGCGGCAAAAGCAGAACTCGAGAAACTAATAAGCATCTCTAACTTAACTGAGATCATCCTAGATTTCGAAGACGCTCAATCTGAGCTCACCGTGTCCATTAATGCAATCGATCCAAATGACCGTAAGTCGATGAAGGCAGCGCAAGCAGCTACCGAGCACTACGTAGAGTCAGTTGTACGGACCGTCACCCATTACAAAAGACAATTGCACACCGCTTACGGAGACTGCGTAGCAAATTCTTTTGATAATGAGATTTCAAAGATTTACGACAACGGCAACTCTTATGCATTGCTCTATAAGCTAAGAAATATATATCAACACGAGGGAGCCGTCCCGTTAAAACTAAGCAGAAAGTTCGAGGAAGACGGCACTATCAAATCGAGTATCATTCTCGATGACTCAAAAATGCTAAATGGTCATATTGCGAGCTATCTCAACACTAAAGTCAAAAACTACATCAGAAGTAATCCCGAAATCGATATTCATATCCTTACTAAGGAAGTGTTCGACCAGCTAAGTGAACTAATGCAAAAATTTATTGAAACGAAGCTGATTGATACAAAGCTTGCCAAAACAGGCAGTAACTACATCGACCTTTTCTTAAAGCTAGATAAACCGCGTGACGTGTTGTTTCTTACGAGAATGAAAGAGATAAATGACGCGGGACCTCGTGGGTTTAACGTTGTACAAACCCAAATATCACTCGAATATTTATGCAAACTACTGTCTGTCTACCTAACCAATCGGCCTGGAATACTCTTATCTTATTGGGGCCAAGACCTAGACAACAATGTGAAAAAATTGCTTCCAGGACCACAAGATGTGCTAGGCCCGAGCTACTTTACTAGCAAGAGTCCTATACGAATTGCAGGGGTTCATTATTCATGGCAAAGAGGGACGTTCGCTCTAGTGGAACCAACTCCAGAAATCTGCTGCATGCTGCATCGCGATGATATGGCACTGCCAGCGGTAGAGCAACTTGACTTTTATTGGGACCTATTTGAGAAACTAATTAAAGGCCTTAAAGCCTTGTCGGAATAATTACCGAAGCACAAGAACAGTCAATCTAAGCTGACGAAGAACCCGAAATCAACAAAAGCCAAGCCGCAAACCCGGTTATCCCAAACGAAGGCCTGACCCAACAGCCCTCTGTGATATGGGTACAGGCGAGCAAATGCTAAACCAGCGGCACGGGTCATGCCGTACGAAAAGCAGAGCTTATCCATGGTAACAATAATACCGTCGTGATTATCCATGCGAAAACAAGCGTCCCATTAGGGCAATTCATTTCTAGCTACAAGATACGGTGGCTAGAATCGATCACCCCCGGCGACATACACAATATCGCAATCAACAGGTCTCGCGTGACACGAACAATAGACATAAAAATAGAGGGCTTCTATCTAAGAACCAATCCGAAGTCTGCCGCCTTTTCGGCAAAACGATCATTATAGACATCACTCATTATCCTATTGATTTCATGGTTCGAATAGTTAATAGCATAGACGCGCGGGTCTCTCTCGTACTTTGACGCATCGGGGCCGGCACTTTCTTCGCGTTTAATCGTCGTTGTTAGGATAATCTGATTGTCAAGTTTACCCAGGAGATCCAAAAGCCGGTCTTCGCGGTCGGAAGAAAGATCGTCGGCCCTGAACGAATCAATCATTATTGGCATGCCGTGATCGATCTTGGAAGCAATCGCAAAGGTCCTAGCGGCAAAATAGATGGTGCCGTCGCTCCCCGAATAAACGTTTGCTTTGGTGCTGAACAAACTTTCGTAAGAAGATTCCTCAGTATTATCCGAGATTGCCCTTCTTGCCAGATTCATCTTTCCAAGAAGGTCGTCCATAAACTCTTTTCTCAGTTTTGCGATTTCACTTGTCAAAACTCTGTCTGATTCGAGCTTATCCTTAACGTCATCCAGTTCCCTTTGAGCCTCCTGCATTTTTTGATCTATTTCCTGTTCATTTAGATATTCATCTTTGCAGGCAACAACATCCATCAGGCTAAATTCATCATTTTTGGAAAGAAGATCGCTCAAGCGATTCTGCGACTTCCGCAGATTGCGTTCCAGGTCATCAAGGTCTGCCTCGATTGAATAGATACGCTCCTTAAGTGTATTGATAATTTGAGTTCTCATGTCAGGAGATGTGACATCGAAAATAACATCCGAGTCGGCCATCTGATATCCAACTGAGACGCTGCCGCATTTAAGGCACACGAGTTTACCCGATTTTACTTCGCGTCTCAATGAATTAAGCTCGTCAAGAACTATTTGATTCTTGGTCAAACGAGCCAGATAGCGACTACGCGTTTTCCTTAAATCGGCAACCTCGGCACGTGCGGAATCAAGTTCTTTTAGGAACTCTTGCATATCACGCGCGTCAGTTGTTACGCTAATTGCAGACAGCGCCGTGCCTCTCGCTTTTAACGCAGATGCTTCTTTCGCCAACGATTTAATTTGCCCCTTCAGTTCATCTCTACGGCGTTTGAGCGCAACCTCCTCGACCGAATCAAGTTCCCTCCCATCAAGCCCCGCAATGGCATAAAGCATCTCAGTGAAATCATCCTTATTAAACTGACCAGCAGTTATCTTTGCGGATGAAATATCATCTTGTCCGATAAACGCCATCTGCGTATAGAGCTGAAGGCCAGCTGACGTCAATCGCCCGTTTTTAACGATGCTCGGCAAACTTCTGAAATTCTCACTCCAGTATCGGGAGTAATCCGCCTCGCTCTCGAACAGACTCAGACTATCAGATGTCTTAACAGCAAAGGTATTTCGGCTTCGCAGAACAGACACCTCATTGCCGTCGATATCAAGGTCAACGATATAAATGTACTCCTTATAAGGGAAGCGCTCAGGAAACGTCGGGATTGCACCGAGAGCATACATCGCGCCCTGCATCAAGACTGTTTTCCCACGGTTATTATCGAGACTATAGATGACGTTGATGCCATCAGTTAACCTATCCTCAATATAGGACTCTGCGCCATTTCCGATATAGACAGCCTTAATCTTTATCAATTTTCAGCCCCTCCTTAACAATCGATATAAAGTACTGATGTGACAGAGCATCCATTTGCCTACAGCTATCCAAAGTAGATAAGGGGATTTCCCTATAAATTTCTTCGACACCTTTGTCCGGATCATTTTTTATTGCTGTCACAATGTCGTTCAGAAGTTTCCAAAAGGCAGACGCCTCAGGTGTAGTGAACATTTGCTTGGCGAGATCGTTTTGACAACCTTCCAGCATTTCTTCTGCATAATCCTCTTCGAAGCCGTTGTAAATTGATTCAAAGGGTTTAGGCACGCCTGCCTTTAATGGGTTTCTGTTAAGTACTCGCGAGATGACAAGTAACTCAATATCAGATCTCCTAAGAATGCGACCGGAGTTGTAGGCCTCAGACGGACTCTTAAGCTCAAGTCCCTCGACCTTTGAAGAGGTTTTTATGCCGAGTTGCTTTTTTCTAATTTCAGCGAATATTGCCCGCAAATCTCTGTCTGTCGTGCCCAGAGCATTATTTGTCTTGATGAGAGGACGAATATAATCTTCCTTATCAGGTTTTGCAACAACAAATAGGACCTGATCAAGGAAGGCATCTATGGCTTCATCGTCCAAGAAGTCATTATCAATGTATGTCTTATCTCTGCACATCTGCACGAAACTTGAACGGAGCTTTATCTGAGCAGCTTCCGTCATATCGCGGTACCTGAACTCAGTGAGCAACTGGTCCCCAAGGACTGGCCTAGTCACGCTACGCACAAAAAGAATTTGAGCAACAAAGAACCTCTTGAATTCGCTGATGTAATTCTTATATAAGGTAACCAACTCTTGGCCTAAAGCCGATGGGCCAGAATCGGTGCCCTTAGACTGTATGTCATAAAGCCTAAGGGCGTTCCGGTCCATCCCTGTAACATCGTTGAAGAAGTCGATGGCAAACCCAACGATGTTTCCATTGCCTCCATCCTCACAGAGCAGATGGAGGAGCGCCTTAGTCTCCATCTCGCTAGCCGAGGAAGATGTCTTTTCCGATGAACGGATTATGTATCCCATGCTCACCTTCTAACAATTAGCCAGCCCGCCGTAATGGCTTCAGCCATAGTGTACGCCCTAGACCGCCAGCAAGCCCCCACTTGGATGCTTTCGGAAGCAGCAACATGCAGCACTTCAGCTCGCCCTTCTTTTCGGCCCCGATTGATAGTTCCGCGCTTGCGATTGATGTTCACGACCTCACCGTAGGCGAAAAACCCTACGAATAAGGTGCCGTCAAGATTCTTTCGAAAAGTAACTTTTACGGCCTCGACCCCGTCATATGCATCGCCCTGTCCATTCCGTGCAAAACAGTGGTTACATTGGGTTTTAACGTAATAGTTGCGCAGTTAATGATGTTGCAGCAGGCAAGTTTTGCGACGATCGGCTCAGACATCTGGTCTCCGTGGAAGAGGGGTTGCGTTTATTTGATTATGAGACCGTGAGCGAACAGATTGCCTAACAATTCGACAAGTCACGACGTTTGATAGATGAGCGGTATCGCACAACGCGTGCTGAGTCGGCATGCGCGAGAGCGACATACGACAGCATCGTGAGGCCGGCAACTAGCAACAAATGGACACCGAAGCCAAGTCTGTCCCGGTGTCCAAGCGCAATATCGACGCAGCAGAATCGCGGCATTCGGCAGTGCTCAAGAAAGCACTCATTGAGCATTCGCCAATATTTTGAAAATCCTGTCTGAAAGTATCGCCAATCCGTCCTTATTCCGCTTATAGGTAAATACCCTCCTGTGACTGACATCAAAAGGCAGTTTAGGAACATCATCTTGGTGTATCAAAAAGGTCCGCTTGCCCATTCCAATCGCATAGCCCGCTTCGAACATAACATTTGAATTCAGGCCAGTAATGTCTGCAATTACCGAAGAGCTAGACGCAATCAATTTAAATATGTCTTCCGTAATATCTGTGGGAGTCAATATCTCGTCTACGCGTTTACAATTCTTACCCGCCCTCTTAGAGCCTTCGACCAACGCCGAATATACAGGATCTATTGAAGGGTCATCGGTGAATGGCATCATGACGGCAATTAGATTTGGGTCACAAGCACTAGACCTTTTAGGTTCGATCGCCAAGGGGGAGCTATCAAGAGACTTTGAGAACAGGCGAAAAGGATCTCCTTCGCAAAGTCTCCAATGAGTACGTTTGTTTTGCCAGCAGTTCTCGTCAAGTAGACCAAGATTCAACAATGCCTGCGATGGAAACCGTAGAATAGGCTTGGTGATCACGGGGTTGATAGACGGGGCATCCATATATCCTAGCGTGGCCACGGCACCCATATCATCCGACTCAAATTCGCGCGTCATAACAGTAGGAAGCTGAGCAAGAGCATTAAAGTCAAAACCGGTGCCAGTCCTATAGGCGCTCGTCAACTGCTCAGAAGTTCCCTCGAACATCCTAGAAGGCGACATTGGCTGCGTCTCATTGGCACGAACAATTAAGTTGAACAGCATTTACAACACACCCTATATACAGACAAGGCTAAAGCGCCTGAAAAACATCCATTAGATTATTAACTTATCTGGAAAGCAAAGCGATTGAATCCGACAAGCAGCTAAATCTTACCCGTATAGGCAAGGCGCCAATACTGCTTGCCCAGAGCTGTCAGTTCACAAGACTTGGACTACATGTCAGCATAATTGCGCTCACCGGTCCTTGAAGAGCCTAGAGACTCCCATCTTCTCCGCGACGCGCTGCACCTTGCGTGTGGTGGTGCTGGTAGCGCTCGAGCACGTCCTCCGGGAAGAAGCTGCCGGAGCGCAGCTTGGGGATGCGCAGCGTCAGCGTGCCGACGCAGGTGGCGAGCGACCTCTCGCGGTAGCCGTTTCGGCTGTTCGCCCCGCCGCCGCACAGCTGGTCGGCCTCGGCGTCCATCACGGCGTTCACGACCTGCTCGGCGAGCCTGCGGAGCAGCTCCTGCATGTCGATGGCGCCGTCGTCGAAACGGGGCATGGCGAGCATGTCCGGCTTCGGGTCTGATAAGATTCCCATAGCGGTCTTCGTCCTTTCCTAGAACCTGTTGTTGTGGTGATTTCAGATTCTAGGACGAAGGCCGTTCTTCGTTAAACGGGCGCTAGGGTGTCACCCTTACACCAACATTTTCGACGCGATCCTCCCTGCGCTCGACGAAGTCTAGCGCGGGGAGGACCTCGTGCTCATGGGCGACGTCGGCACCGGCAAGACGCATATGGCGTCGGCCCTCTGCGCGCTGGCGTGCGAGAGGAGGCTCGAGGCGCGCTTCTTCACGGCGTCCTCGCTCGTGATGCGCCTGAGGCGCGCCCGCGACGACGGGAGGCTCGACCGGGAGGCCGCGCTCATCGGCAAGGCCCGCCTGCTCGTCATCGACGAGCTCTGGTTCCTCCCGCTCGACGCGGACGGGGCGAGGCTGCTCTTCCAGGTCTTCGCCGACGCATACGAGAGGCAGTCGGTGGTAATCACCACGAACCTGGAGTTCAGCAGGTGGGGGTCGGTGTTCGGGGACGACCAGATGGCCGCCGCCGTGATCGACCGCATCGTCCACCACGGGAGGCTCGTCCAGTTCCGCGGCGAGTCCTACCGCGTCCGCCATGCCCTCATGCAGGAGGGCTAGCCGCTCAAAAAGCGTGCGCGCTTCCGATGCTGCGACTGCTCAATTTCCGATGCTCTTTTTGCTCAAATCCTCTTGACGAAACACAGGAGGTACCCAGACATGTCCAACTAGAGGAGATGGACGAGCCGAAGGGAAAGACGGAGGGCTAGAAGAGGACGGAGCCGAGGACGACTAAATCAATTTGCGAAGGAATCTTGACGGTACCTTCCAATTAATCACTTGTGAGCTATCAGCAAAGTATTAGACCGCGAAGACTTTCTTTATAACGCTGCTTCTTTTTGACAGCGCAATTACGCCGGCGGAGGTTAGGAGAGAAGCTACTACCGTGAAGCAGAACAGCGCCAAATGATTCACATCACTATTCGAGGTCACATCAGATTGTCTACTTCCACAGATCTCAAATACATATAAAGCTATGAAGACCATATGGGTGAGGTATATGACGGTGCTCGCCTTCCTCATTCGAGTAAAGATCGGAAGTTGGTTCTGAACCCCCCCCCTGATAGACAACAAAACTATCCCGCCAGCGACCAGCGCACAGAAAAGCAGATGTTGGTCGCTCGAAATAAGGAAGCAGCCAAGAAAACCGATAGCAATAGCTGCCGAGACCGTTCTAACATCAATTTTATTAATCGACTCCGGATTCATTCCAAAATACATTCCAAGAGCAATATAGAAGAATCCTTCAAATAAGCCGTTTCTCGTATTTCCAAACGTTAACGAGTAGATCTTGACGGGTAAAGAGATCGCAGTCGGAGCCCCCTCCCACTTAAGGAGCAGTGATAATCCAAAGCCCCCAAGAAGGAACAGAAATGAGATACCCAGGATGTTTCGCGAAGACATTCCCTTTCTCAGCATGGTATAAACCAAAATGAAGCCGACAACGCTAGCAAGGAGATACCAGAGCGGCCATGATAGCCGTCCCTCTCCCAACAAGAAAAAGCCACGGGCCTCAAGAACCATAGCCTTGATCAGCGAAACTCCATCAAGCCAATACCCCAGGCAGTCGATGGGTATATATATCAAAAACCAGGCGAAGTACAGCCATACAAATTTACTTATCGTCGACCTCACACGGCATGAGCCAGCCGAGATGCGCTCTTGGAATTGCGCAGGACGAAGCCCTCTAAAGCAGAGAAAGGACGATGCAACAAAGAAAAATGGAACCGAGACGCTTTCAAGCACATTCAGGACTCGTGAGGCAAACGGCGCATCAATTCCATACAACGGGTTAGCATGAACCGCCACAACCAAAACAGCCATGATCAACTTCAGAAGATCAAGTGCTGGGTAAACGGTCTTTTTCATCTACACCCCTCCAGTCAAAGTCTTCCTTCAACAAGGAGATCAGAGTTCTTCCAACATGATTCAATATCTTTAACGGCTCCAAATAATCCAAAAGTAGATTCTGCGATTAGGCTCTTTGCCCAACCAATCTTTTTTTCCACCAATCAAGACCGCTGTGGATAGCCTGCATATATCCAAGCCCGGTACGCTTAAGAACATATTGTGGCCAATGCCAATTGTTGTAGCAGAGCTGTGGAATTGCCTGACCAACAACAAGGCCCCAGGCTCCCCAGGCAAGGACACCGCACAAAACGCAACTTACGCAGATTCCAGCAGCAGTTGATACCAAATACGCTTTGAAGTAAGGAATCTCGTTCATGCTAACAATAATGTTGCAAAACAGGGAATGCTGATTAAGTAGGAAGTAATAGATGGCAATACCCAAGAACAGAACTGGCTCACAAATGAAATCATGCTTGAATAGCGTGAGTATCGGCAGGCATGCTGTAACAACAACTGTAGCGACAATATACATGCATACATAGCAGGAAATACCGCGTTCAACCACTGCCTTCTGAGTCTGTTTGTCATCCCTAACATAAGCAGACTGGAAGGTGGGAAAGCATGAACGTAAATAGGCGCTAGAAATCTGATGGATCGCCGTCGAGAACTGTAACATGACGGAATATGTACCAGTTTGTTCAAGCCCCAGGAAAGCCGAGCAAAGCAACGATGTTGCCTGCGTAGCGCCATACCAAGCTAGAGACACAACACCATCACGCCACGCCACAAACGAAACCGTCTTTAGAACGTCGAGCATTTCGTCCTTAGCAACAGCCGCGGCATCGGATTTAATCCCCTCTTCGACGTCATGATGGCTCCGGAATGTCCTAATCGCAAATAGCCTCAGCAAAGTGCTGTATGCCAGGAAGCCGAGTGCGGCAGCGAGAAGACTCAGGCCACAAAACAGGAGGACCGCTGTAATAGCAAGCTGACCAATCCTGGCAAGCGTTTTAGCCCTGTTCTCACCGGCAACGTCTCCCAGACCACGGAGAAACGTGAGACAGTAAAGAAAATACAAGTTAGTGAAAATGGAGACGACAAACACAATCCATGCAGGCAGCGAGCCCTCAATTAAAAAAGAATCGGTGACATAAGAAACGTAGAAAGTTCCCAACGTTGCCGCAACAAATAAGGCGATAAGACCCAAGACAGCGTATATCGTTTTAGACGTATCAAGAACGACGCGCATCAAGTGCCAGTCAACTTCTCCATCAACAGAAGAATAGTCGCAGCCTTGTTTGGTCAGTTTCTTTGCCCCGCTCAGGCAATAAAGAATGTTGCGGGATAAGGTAGAAGTAAAACCGAATTCAAGCAGCTGCGCAAAACCCGAAATGGCCACAAACACATACCAGAGACCGATTTGAGCACTCGATAAAAAAGATAGGAGTAGCGGCAAGAGCAAAAAGTTACTGCCCATAGACGCGATCGTGCCGACATAATTCCAAATCACATCTCTTTTGGAGACGGTCACTTTCTTGCTTTCGGCCATTTACCCTAATACCTCCGTACAGTAATTTCGTAGCGTCTCGGCCGTTTTGGTCCAGCTACATTCATCAAAATCGATGGAATCAAACAGCCGCTTGGAGTTAGGAGCTTGAAGTAATCCTTCGATCTTATCGGCAACCTCGATCGGGTCCTCGCAGTTATTCACGACATCGGATCCCTGAATCGACATCACTTCAGCAATTCCGCAGTTAGTCGAAAGAAGGAGCGAGCATCCGGCCTCAATCGCATCAAGGGCAGAGAGACCAAAGGACTCATGCCTAGAATTCATAACGAATACCGAGCACGCTCGAAGCTCGTTCACAAACTGATCGGAGGCAACTTGACCTCTATATTCACCTTCAGCCGATGCCATGAGATTATCTAAGGAAGAGTTATCAGAGTACCGTCGCCCGTAAACTCTTAAAGAGCAATCGACACCACGATCTCTGAGAATCGAGACAGCCTTCGCTACTATTTCGTTGGCCTTAATTGGACGGGTGCCCCCGCTAACAGCAACAATATTTTCACGCTGGCCTTCGAAGCCGCATTGTTTAAACCTTTTGACCCCAAGGCAAACGTGCTTAACCTTATCGGAGCATTCAGGCAGCTGTTTCTTAACAAAGTTCTCCTGGAGGGAAGAATTCGCAACGATCAAATCCGCAGTACGCAAATGCTTAATGATTGCCTTGACAGTTCTATCGCTATAACCGAGACCGTTAATCTCATTCTCAAAAGGGACGTACCCATGATTAAAGCAAATGACAGGTTTACCAAAGGCAGAAAGCACCCGATGCGCAATGATATCCGTCCAACCAGCGCCGCAAGAGACAATCACATCGCTCTTAAGACCCTCAGAAATAGCCTCATATAGCTTGGAGATTTTGCTTTTTGAATATAGCGGCCGTATCGAATCGCAAGAAGGCCAATATTCCACTAATGACTTATGTACATTTGAAGGTCCAGTATTGCCTGTGACCTCACCAATTAGAAGAATCTTCATTGAATGTTTCCTTTAATGTTATGCAAAGGGTTGGAATCAGGTGCTAATGAGACCTTAATTCCGTGGGGGGGGGGGGGGGGGGGGGGGGGGGGGGGGGGGGGGGGGGGGGGGGGGGGGGGGGGGGGGGGGGGGGGGGGGGGGGGGGGGGGGGGGGGGGGGGGGGGGG
>SKEJ01000610.1_pt1 | contig 22149 bp, 21 predicted proteins | sample 4826721 | NCBI WGS metagenome assembly SKEJ01 (sample SAMN11008812, study PRJNA524170) | human gut metagenome | biome: Human fecal sample; material: Feces; isolation source: fecal sample from pouch patient p31 | host: Homo sapiens | place: Israel: Tel-Aviv | collected 2015-06-02 | reverse complement strand
CGCATGAATCGGGTTTGATTGGTGAAAATCCAAAGGGAATCCCCAATAACTTGATGCCTTATATTATGAAGGTGGCAACAGGTGAACTTCCAGAACTTGGTGTATTTGGAGATGATTATGATACGCCGGATGGAACGGGTGTTCGTGACTATATTCATGTGGTCGACTTGGCAAAGGGTCATGTATTAGCAATTGAAAAGTACAATACACCAGGTGTACATATTTGTAACTTGGGAACAGGAAAAGGATATAGTGTATTGGATATTGTACATGCCTTTGAAAGAGTAAATGGAATCAAGATTCCTTATGTCATCAAACCTAGACGTCCAGGTGATATTGCAACATGTTTCGCAGATCCTACAAGAGCTAAGGAACAGCTAGGCTGGGTAGCTGAAAAGAACTTGGATGATATGTGTAGAGATACATGGAATTTTGCAAAACAGTTTATTAAATAAATGAAAACAGGCAGCCAATGATTTGGCTGCCTTATTCAATGAAACATTGATATTGATTTAAGAACGTTTCTACATTGATTCGAACTACTTTATATGTGACTTTCTTATCGATTGTTAGAATGATATAAGATCCATGCCAATCATCTCTAGGAAGTGTGATTGAACCTGGATTTAAAATCAGGCAATTGTTGTAGATTTGTTCTTTGACTAAATGCGTATGTCCATAAAGATAGATATCGGGATGATGTTGATCGATATCTTTTTTTATTTCATCCAATCCTTCATCTCCATGTGAGAAATGGATACGTTTGTCTAAAACAGTTAATCTTTGGAATTTAGGTAAATCTAATGTATCATTATTTCCTTTAACACATATAAAGTTATTTAAATCATTAATGCTTGTAGTTTGTGAATCTCCTAAATGAATAAATTTCACATTGTCTTTATAGAGTGAAGAATAGATGTGATAAAGAATTTTTAGGATATTTTGATTCCCGTGATTATCCGAAACGATTATGATTCGCATGTGTAGGCATCAAAATAGTCTTCATAAACTTGAAGATTATCTTCACTATGAGCTAGAGCTGCAAAATATGTAGAATCATTGATCACACCTAATTCTACATTTTCCATTGGTTGTTGCAGAGTATATTCACCATTTTTACCAACTGCCCAGATGTTTTCATTGTGATGATCTACATTTGAGAATTTGTGTAACATCGTCGCGATTGCCATTTCTTCTGGGTATAAACACATTTTAAATGTATTTGAACAATAGGCTAGATTATCTGCCAAAGCTTCAGCACTTTCGTGCGTTAGTATAAACCAAGGATAGCTGATATAGATTGTGTCCTCAATTTCACGTTTCTTAAAGGAATGAACAAGACTGGATGTCATTTTATTCATGGCACGAATGGTTTTTGATTTTTGGAAATCATAAGAGTTTGTAAAGAAGGCATAGTTTTCAAATCTTTTCTTTACTTCTTCATTTTCATCTGAGTTATCCACTTCATAATAGATATCTTCGTCTTCATGTGCCTCTAAATATTCTACAAGTTGTGCTTTTGATTTTGTAGGGATCATACCATCTGTCATTATGATGAAACGATCATAAGTAAAGGAACCGTCTTCTTTTTCATATTCCAAAGCATCTTTCATCAATACAATAAAGCCTCTAGGTAGTGACATATCGGCTGGAAGGGCAGTTTGTTGGTGATGAGCCACATGTAAATTTGGTGTATCACAATAGGATAGAATCAAATCATCACGTAGATCATCGTCGTTTACCATCAAGTAAACATCATCGCCTTGGTTGATTAATATATCTAGGTTTTCTGTTATTTCTTCAAAATTATTTTTCATATAGTGCATTAAATAAGCAATTTTCATGGAATTCACCTCATGAAATATTATAACATTTTAGCATCGTATGATAAAATACATTTATGGAAAAAGCAATATTGATTGGTGTACAAACATACACAAGCCATTCTTTTGAAGAAAGAATGGAGGAAATGAAAGAATTAGCTCTTGCCTGTGATATTGAAATTTGCATGAGTATATCACAGAATTTGGAGCATCCTCATAAAAAGTATTATATGAATCCTGGTAAGATTGAAGAGGTCAAACGCATTCTTGAAGATCAAGAATGTAGTATGGTTCTTGTATTAGAGGCTATTTCGCCTTCGGTACAAAGAAATTTATCAGATTTTTTTGATTGTGAAGTCATGGATAAAAGTGCTTTGATTTTAGAAATCTTTGCGTCTCGTGCTAAGACAAAAGAGAGTATGCTTCAAGTTGAGTGTGCACGATTGAAGTATTTATTGCCAAGACTTCAAGGCAGCTATAAACATATGGATAGACAGCGTGGTGGTTCTAGAAACAAGGGAACAGGAGAAAAGAAAATCGAACTGGATGCGCGAAGAATTGAAGGTAAAATTCATTTTGTGGAAAAAGAATTAGATAAGATTCATACACAAAGAAATGTACAGCGTAATCAGCGTAAAAAAAGTTTGGTTAAAAGTGTGGCTCTAACGGGTTATACCAATGCAGGCAAATCGAGTATTATGAATGGGTTTGTGAATGAAGATAAGTCGGTATTTGAAAAGGATATGTTGTTTGCGACTTTGACAACTTCAACACGTCAAATTGAAACAGAGAACCATAATGTATTTACTTTAAGTGATACAGTTGGCTTTATTAGTGATTTACCACACAGTTTAGTACAAGCCTTTCATTCTACACTTGAAGAAGCTGTGGTTTCGGATTTGATTTTAAAAGTCGTGGATATTTCAAATGAACATAAGGATAGCAAACTTCAGGTTTGTGAAGAAACATTAAAAGAGATTGGTTGTGAGAAAGTCCCCTACTTGTATGTCTTTAACAAGTGTGATCAGACAAATATTGAATATCCAAAACGTGTAGAGGATCGTATTTATATTTGTGCTAAGGAAAAGTCGAGCATTGCGTTTTTAAAGCAGGAAATTGAAAAGGAATTATTTCATATGGAAACTTTACATGTCGTGATTCCTTATGAAAAGGTAAGTGTACTTGATTATATTCATACCAATGGTAAGGTGCATAAGCAGGAATATAAAGAGGATGGTGTTGAGGTTGATTTTAGTATTCAACAAGATTTGATTCATCGAGTAGACAGGTTATTACGAATATAAGAAAAGAGGAAGAATCCTATAATAGGTGTTCTTCCTCCATTGTTTTTTCTAGAGCTTTTGCCGCCAATAAACAAGTGTTCATACATTTGATGTTTGGATCTGTACTATGATGTACAGGTTTGATGTGTGCACAATCTAAATTGCCTAATAGTTCTTTAAAGTTACGTGTATGTTTTTGAATCAATGGTCTTAATTCTGGTAACATTTCATGTGCTTTTGTCTTACATACCATTTTTGATAGAGCAGCAATCGATCCGACTAATGCACCGCATGTACTTCCAATAAACATGCCGCCACCAAATCCAGCCATTATTTTCATGTCTTCTTCTGAAATATCTAATTGATACGTTTCATTGCAGGCATGAAGTAGTGTTTCTGAACAGTTATATCCGCTTTGGTAATATTTTTTAACGTTTTCCTCAAGTATAGTCATAAATAGCCTCCTACAAGCTATTTTAACTTTTCTTCCATCCAAAATCCATTAGAATTTCTTTTACATCTTCTTCAAATGTCGCAAAATGTATTCCAAGACTTTCTAGTTTTTCACTATCTAAACGATAATCTCTGAATCGATCTTGGTAGCGTTCGTTGTTTGGTAAAATGATTTCTTCAATCAGTTCATCACTTGCACCTAAGGCTTTAGCCACATATTTTGCGGATTCATATGTGGTCATAGTGTTCTTTGATGCCACATGATAAATGCCTGGTTCAAGTTTTGTGATTTTATCAAATTGTGTTGCCAAATGCTTCGCATATGTCATACCACGTTTTTCATTCACAGTAAATAATGTTGGAGTATGGCTGATTAGCGCATTCATGACATTTTTAATGATGCTTGGACTTGCCTTGATGCCTGGATAGCTTAGGCCCATCATCCATGTAAAGCGTAAGATGATCGCATCATCCAATTGTTTTTGAATCAATTCTTCACATTCGATTTTATTTTGCCCATATACAGTCACAGCACTTAATGGTTCGTCTTCTTTAAAAGGACCACGATTTTCTTTTCCATTGAAGGCTTGTTCAGTGGAACAGAAAATCAATTTAGCGCCTTTTTCTTTACAACAATCAATGATCGCTTGTGTACTTTCTACATTGATTTTATGAACTAAATCTGGATGTTCATTACAGAATGCAGTTGTCGCATTGGCAGCAGTGTGAAAACAAATGTCAAAATCTTGAGACGCTACAAATCTTTTTACGTCTTCAGGATTTGTAAGGTCTGCATCCTTTCTTGTCATGCAGATCCAGTTAAAGTTATCTTTTTGATACGCTCTTACTAAGCTAGCGATATAGCCATTGGCTCCGGTAACTAAAATGGTTTTCATAAATTAGTCCTTTCTAGGATTTGACACTAATAGGTGTGCTCCTTGTTTGATTGTGATTTTTTTGGATGCGAAGGGTACAAATAGACTATCGTATTGTGGTAATACAATTTCTTCATTGTTCCATACGATTGTACAGTCTGCATCAATATTGGATAGAATCATGTAATGTTCATCACAAGTTAGATCCATATCAGAATCAGCATAAACTTCATCTACAGTAAAATTAGGACAATCTCCAATTCGGTGTGTTTCATGTTTTTGTGGAACAAAAGTAGGTTTTAAATTGAAGTTTGTGACATCAAAAGATTCTTTAACATGTAAAGGACGTGTTTTTCCATCTTTTCCTTTACGGTTGTAGTCATAGAAACGATAGGTTGTGTTCGAGTTTGTACCTACTTCTAAAGCTAAGATGTCTTTTCCTAAGGCATGAAGCATACCACTAGGAATGATGATGTAGTCTCCTTTATGCACTTCGACTTTATTTAGATATTTTTCAACATTGTTGTTCATTAAGGCATTTTTAATTTCATCTGCATCATTGATTGTTGTTCCGGCAACTAGAGTAGCGCCTGGTTTGGCATCTAGAATATACCAACTTTCATATTTTCCGTAATCATTCGAGTGTTCTAGGGCATAATCATCTTCAGGATGAACTTGAATGCTTAATGCATCCTTTGTGTCTAGATAAGCCAATCGTAATGTTTCATGAAGCGTAAAGCCTTTACCTAATACTTCATCCGGATTTTCTTGAATCATTTCCATTAATGTTTTATTAGTTCCAATAATTTTGTTTGAACAATAAGGGTGGGCACTGACTTCCCACCAAGTTCCATAGTCTTCATCGATGCCTCTAGCTTTAGAAATGTGGTTGGTTCCCCATATTGTGTAATCATGAATGGGTTCTAATAAAAATGGTTTCATGTTATTTTGCCTCGGCTTCAAATTCTTCTAAGATTTTTAGGGATGAGCTTGTTCCAATTCTTTGTGCACCTGCATCAATCATGGCTTTACATGTTTTCCAATCACGAATGCCTCCAGCCGCTTTAACTTTCACTTGTCCTTCGACAGTTTCAACCATTAATTGAACATCTTCTAAAGTGGCTCCGCCAGTTCCAAAGCCTGTGCTTGTTTTAATGAAGTCTGGTTTTACTTCTTTGGCAATTAAAGCAACTTGTTTGATTTCATCTTTTTCTAAATAACAATTTTCAAAGATAACTTTTGAAATGACGTTATGTTCTCTACAAATAGAAACAATACTTTCCATTTCTTCTTTAATGTAGTCCCAGTGGTGCATTTTTGCTTGTCCAATATCAATGACATAATCGATTTCGTCAGCTCCATCTTCAATCGCAATCTTTGTTTCGGCAATTTTAGATGCTAGACCGGCTTGTCCTAAAGGAAAGCTAATGGCAGCTCCTACATGTACGTTTGTTCCTTTTAATTGTTCTTTACAGAATTTAGTCCAAGTTGTATTGATTGCAACCATAGCGGCTCCGATTTCTTTTGCCTCATTACATAATTTAGTAAGATCTGCTTCAGTTGCATAAGCTTTTAAAAATGTGTGGTCAAAATAATTTGCGAGTTGTGTTTTGTTCATAATTGTTTACCTCTCTTTTACGGTTTCATTCTAGAACGAAAAAAAAGAGAAGTCAAGCAAATGTTATAACATTTAAAAAGAAATTGTTATATCATTTCAAATGTACTGCATTATGATATACTTATCTTAGAAATGGAGAATGATATGACAGTATTAGATACAAGTATACCTTATGAAAAAGTATTGATGGTCATGGCGCGCAAGACCATTCGTAAAGAAATCGAATTAAATCAAGAATTTCATTATGTTGAATTTGATGAATCATTAAAAGAAGCTTGGTGTAAATTACAGACAGAGGTTTGTTTATTTGAAAATCTAGAAGAGGCAAGAAAGAAATGGGATAGTATGCTTACAAGAGATAAGGATTTCTTTTCGAAGCATTTCTTGTTTGTCGCAAATGAAAATAATGAACTCGTTGGCAGTGCAGGACTTTGGTTTGGAAATGATTTTGAAGAAAATAGACTTCGCGTACATTATGTGGCGGTAAGTTTATCAGCTCAACATAAAAAGATTGCGCAAGCCATGCTTACAAAACTTTGTATGATGTACGATACAATTCCAAGTAAGTATCCATTGTATTTGGCAACCCAATCGCAAAGTTATGGAGCTATCAAGTTATATTCAAGACTTGGTTTTACACCGTATTTAGGGGCTTATAAGGGTTGTACAGAACAAAAGAGTAAGAATGCGTGGCAAAATGTCACAGAAATTTTGAGGAGTAAGTAATGAAAAGATTAATTAGCGCAAATGCATCCGAAATTTTAAGCATGAATGCGCAAGAATTGAAACAGAGTATTAAGGCAAGTGAGGGGCGTGTCATCTTGTCTGAAAATGTAGCGCCTAGAGAAAGTTTTATTGGGGATATCACAAATGCAGAGATTGCCAGAGCTTTTGGGGCGGATATGATTTTGTTGAATTGTTTAGATGTATTAAATCCATATATTTTTGGCTTAGAACATAATAAAGATAACTTTGTAGATGAACTACATCGTTTAGTAGGACGCCCAATTGGGGTGAACTTAGAACCGGTTGATTTAGAAGCTGAAATGTTAGAGGATCGTTTGGATATTGCGAAGGGTCGTCAATTAAATTTGGAAACAGTCAAAAGATTAGATGAAGTTGGTTTTGATTTTGTATGTCTTACTGGAAATCCAGGTACGGGCGTAACAAATGAACAGATTGAAAAGGCAATCTCATTCACAAAAGAAAATTTCTCCGGATTGATCATTGCAGGAAAAATGCATGGTGCTGGATCGGATGAGCCAGTGGCAGATCTTGAAATCGCAAAACGCTTTGTGAAGGCAGGGGCAGATGTTATCTTAGTTCCTGCTGTTGGAACCGTTCCAGGATTTGATATGGATGATTTAAAGGCAGTATGTAAAGAAGTGCATTCTTGTGGTGGTTTAGTTCTTTCTGCGATTGGAACGAGTCAAGAAGGATCTGATACAGATACAATTAAGGATATTGCGATTATGAATAAGATTTGTGGTGTTGATATTCAGCATATTGGAGATGCAGGATATGGTGGAGTGGCACCTGTTGAAAATATTATGGCAATTAGTAAAGCTGTAAGAGGGGTGCGTCATACCGTATCTATGATGGCTCGTTCAATTAATCGTTAATATGGAACAAAAAGTAATTTTGTTAGCTTGTGCTGCAGGCATGAGTACAAGTCTTTTAGTAACGAAAATGCAGGAAGTTTCAAAGAAAGATAAAATTTTTGCGATTCCTGTATCGAAAGTAGATCAAAAAGTAAATGAAGAGTCTATTGATGTCATTTTAATTGGTCCTCAGATCCGCTACATGGAAAAAAGAATCAAAGAAAAAATGGCAGTAAAACACATTCCTGTTGGTGTCATACCAATGGAAGATTATGGTCGTATGGATGGGACTAAAGTATTAAAGTATGCATATTCATTGATGAACAAGGGCTGAGGAATCAGGGCGCTCTAAAATAGTGTAGGGTTATGTGAAAATACCGGCTTTAAATTATTGTAGGGTTTCCGTATTAGGTTAAGAAAACTTAAATTTATGAATTTACTAAAAATGGGTCATATTCACCACTTTGTTGGTGAAATGGCCCTTTTTTTTGGTCTAATGATTTATTTGATGTTTTATTTATTTTTCTTGTAACGTCCTCTAGGCCAACCTTTCATACGAATGGATTTGTGTGAACCTGCGTAATTTGGCTTAGTAGTTTTATTCATGCAATAAAGGCATCTGTTTCTATATCTCAGAAAGTTTTTATATCCTTTTGCGTTGTTTTTAATTTCCTTTGCGATTCCATTTTTGGATTCCATGATTCCATTCGTAATGCGTCGACCATCTATAAAAGTAAAAGAATTGATTATTTCTTGAGACCAGTTAATCAGTGTCTTTTTTAATTTTAAAATTTCTTGAATATTGCTCTTTTTCATTTCTTCGATATGTTTCCATAAATCATTTTCTGCATTTTCTAAATTAGAATGCTTATTAAAATACACGTAATCACTCTTTAAATAGTACGCAGTCCTTAATTCATCAGATATTCCAAGAATAAGGTCCAGAATTTGTGGGTAGTTGATATACCTGTGTAGTTTCTTGTTCCATTTTGATTCGTTTTCACGAACTTCATCTTTGAACAGGGTCCAATTGAATTTTTTCAAAAGGTAATATTCAACAGACTTTTTTGGGAACTTGTTCATTACGCGTTTTCGAACTTTATCTAAGGCTTCATTATAGTTTTTGATCACATGAAACGGATCTTATGTAAAGTAAATATTTATGTAAAGTTTTTTTAAATTGTCCTTTAAATCAAAGGCTTTTCTTCAAATTACTTTACATAAACATTTGATTACTATTTCCTTTAATATTAAGTTAGGAGGAATAGTTTATGGAACAATTACATATTGAAAAAGAAAAGATGTTCAATTTAATGAAAAGTATTGGCTTCAGTGATAGCTTGATTAAAAAGAATAGAATAATCATCGATCGTTACATTGACTATCTAAACGATCATTCTTATCAATTAAGTTTAGAGAGCGCCAACTTGTTTAGTGAGAATTATTACACTCTTTTTCCTACAAGTAGAAAAAGTGAATATTGTGTAAAAAAATCTCGGCAGGCAGTTTACAAATTTTTAAGGTATGTAGAAACAGGAGAAATAAACTCAAGATGGATTCCAAAGCCAATAGGATTAAGTGGAGTTCATTCAAAACAATTTAATCTTTTTATTGAGGATGAGCGGAATAAAGTTAAACATTCGACACTTAGGGAACGCATACATGTAGTTACGGAATTTAATGAGTATTTAAATTCAAACAATGTTTTAGTCATCACTTCAGAAGACATAATAAACTACTTTTTATCATTCACTAAAAATAACACTCATCCACATGCATTCTATCATCGCTCCACCATTATTAAGAAACTATTAAAATTTTTATACATAAATAAATTTCTATCAGAAGATTTATCAGGAAACGTTCCTTACGCAAAGTATCAAAGGCCTAAAGAATTACCATCATCATACACAAATGAAGAAATATCAATGATTTTAAGTTCTATCGATCGTAACTCTAAAGTTGGGAAAAGAGATTATGCCATGATATCACTAGCTGTCTATTTAGGACTTAGAGCTAGTGATATTGTAAATCTAGAATTTTCTAATATAGATTGGGAGAATAATTTAATTAAACTGATTATGTCAAAAACAAGTAAAGAAATAACTCTACCTTTATTACCTGAGGTTGGGAATGCACTTTTAGATTACATTAAAAATTCGCGTAGACAATGTGATTTAAAACATGTTTTTGTATCAGCTAATGGCGCATATTCAAAGATTAAAAGTAGCACCTTATACTATAGAATAAAATATTATATTAACTTGTCCAAAATTGATATAAAAAACAGGAAATGTGGTCCTCATGCCTTAAGACACTCTTTGGCGACAAGGATGTTAAAACAAGGTCAACCTTTACCTGTTATTTCAGAAACTTTAGGACATAGTGATACGCAAATTACAACCATTTACACTTCTATTGATTATGATTCTTTAAAACATTGTGCTCTTGACGTGCTGCCAATAAAATCAAACGCGTATATAAGTGGAGGCGAATATGACTCTTAGGTTAAGAAGTGGTATTTGTGATTTACTTAAACAATACCACGATATAAAAATAGCTAGTGGCACTAAAGCTGTATCGATTGATCGCTACATTAACTATATTGACGACTTCTATTTCAACAACAATTTTAAAGAAATGGTGTATACAAAAGAAATGAACTCTTTGTGGTTAAAGAAAAGAAATGATCTTGAAGGTAATTATGTCAGATATACCAGAAATAACTACTTAATAGATTTTCTATCTTTCGTTACATCTTTAGGATATGGTGTTTATATACCTAGAAGACTTCCTTATAAATCTGTAAATTTTATAGCTTATATTTTTAGCGAAAAGGAGTTAGAAAAATATTTTGAATATATAGATTCATTCTTTTCATATAAAGATCCTATGGTTGCCTTATATATACCTATTATCTTTAGAATCTTAATTGGTTGTGGAACAAGAATTGGTGAAACATTAGCTCTAAAAGTAGAAGATGTTGACATCATTAACGGCATTATTCATTTAAAAGAAACAAAGAATTCTAGGTTTAGAGCAATACCAATTTCTGATAGTCTTTTAACAGTAATAAAACAATATTGTGATAAGTGCTTATATTTAAAAACGAAAAATGATTTTTTCTTTTCTCATAAAGATGGAAGAAAAGTAAAAGAACATTCTATATATTTAATTCATCGAAAAGCTCTTGATTACGCAAATATCCCTTATATTGGTTCAACAAAAGGACCACGATTACATGATTTGCGTCACACTTTCGCTGTTAATTCATTAAAAAATTTTGAGAAAAGAGGATGTGACTTAAATAATGTGTTACCGATTTTAAAACAATACATGGGTCATACCAATATACACGCTACAGAAAAGTATCTTCAACTTGTAAGTGAAAATTATTTTGATGTCTTAGATAAGACAAAAGAGACTGAACTATTGATTATGGGGGCTGGTGAAAATGAATAATGACTTTTCATATTACTTAAGAAAGTTTCTTGGTGAATATCTTCCAAGAGAAAAAGGATTTAACTCAAATACAATTGATTCATATCGTTATAGTTTTATTCTTTTACTCAACTATTTAAAAGATGTGGGAATAAAAGCAGAAAAAGTAAAAATAATTGACTTAACAAAAGATAGAATTATCGATTTCCTTAACTATTTAGAAAACAATCGAAACAATTCAATCTCAACTAGAAATTCGCGCTTAGCAGCTATCCATTCATTTTTTAAGTATTTACAATACGAATATCCTGATTATATTGATGAGTACATAAAGATATTAAATATTCCTTTTAAAAAGGCAAAAACTAAACAAATGTCTTATTTAACAGTTGAAGAAATGATGAAGTTGATTGGCGTTATTGATAAAAGCAACAAGTATGGATACCGAGATTATATGATTATTTTATTAATGTATGAATCAGCAATCAGAGTATCGGAACTAATTAATGTTAGACTGATTGATTTTAGATTTTCTAAACCATATTCAATAAAGATTGTTGGCAAAGGTAATAAACAAAGATATGTGCCATTATCTGAACAGTTTATAGAAAAAATTCAGGAATATGTTTTATCTCTTAATAATAAAAAGTTAGAAACTGACTTTCTATTTACAAATCACTCAAATAATAAACTCACAAGAGCTGGTGTTAGCCATATTTTAAACAAATATGTAACTATAGCGAGAAAGAATAATCCTTCTTTATTTAAAGAAAACGTAACTCCTCATTCATTAAGACACACAAAGGCAATGCACCTTTTACAAGATGATGTGAATTTAATTTATATCAGAGATATTTTGGGCCACTCATCTATTCAAACAACAGAAATATATGCAAGGGCAGACTCTGCGAGATTAAGACAAGCAATTGAGAAGTCATATAAGGAATTATCTACAGAGACAAAATGTAAATGGCAAGAAGAAGAAATTATAAACTGGCTTAAATCATTTTAAATGAAAAATATTTATGTAAAGAAATTTGAAGAAAAGCCTTTGATTTAAAGGACAATTTTAAAAAACTTTACATAAATATTTACTTTACATAAGATAAGTTCCACGTAATAAAAGAGCTAAATAAACAGCTTGATGCTGTCAGAGCTTCTATCTCACGAAATATAAGAGACGATGGAACAAGAATTTCTTTAAAGAACAATCGTTTCTTAATGCTAAAAGCGCAGGAAGATTTAAACCCAAGGCAGGCAGCCATGCTAAGGCAGCTACTTCAAACATATCCTCAATTTGCCGACCCATATGATATGAAAGAAACTTTTAGAGCTATCTATTTTGCAGAAAGTAGAGCAGAAGCAGAGGAAACATATCAGGAATGGTTGAAAATCTACAAAGATAATAATATGACATGCTATGATGCTTTTATTGCAACTGTAGCAAATTGGTACACTGAAATCTTCAACTATTTTGATTATAGATATACAAATGCTGGAACTGAAAGCATGAACAACAGAATCCGTGAAATTGATGGAGCTGGTAGAGGATACAGTTTTGAAGTCTTAAGAGACAAGATGGTTCTTCGTCCTTATATCGCAAGGCGTTCTGGAGCAGTTGACTTTAGTATTTTGGACGAGGATAACTAGATGCGAAAATATAATGTAGGCGATATTGTTTTCTTCATATCGAATGGATACAACATCAGAGAAGCTACTGTTATACGCTGTGGCAGTGGTTTCTGTACAATTAAGTTCAATGACAACGAAACTCCAGCAGGAACAAGAGTTCGAGAATCTAAGTTATTCCAGTCTAAGCAAGAAGCTGAAATTATAGTTGAAAAAACACATAACACACTGTTATACTAGGTTTAGTTGGATGAGCCGTAAATCATAACCCTTGTTAAATCATCCAACACTTCTAATTCCTAGAGCTGGCGCTTAACCCTTTCTGCCAGCTCTTTTCTTTTGTACTTTTCTTAAACAAATTTCGAAAATTCACGTTGTTTTCACATTGAGTTGCTACAATGGATTGTAGGAGGACTTAAATGATGAGCAACAAACGTATATTACCGTCCATAGGACTAGAAGGAACAAAGGGAGAGCTGCTTGAGTTCTTGTCTGATTTTGAAATCAACAAGATTGCCATCTCGTTCGTAGGCAATCAAATGGTTTTCACAACATCAGTTCCCGTAGATGATGAACTTATGACGATATATGAAAAAGCTTATGGTATCTCACAGGCAAAATAAAAGGCTCTAATCTAACGACTAGAGTCTTTTTGCTAGCAGAACATCTGCTGTAATAATCCTTTTTTAAGTTCCTTGTATCCATCAATCTCTTTTTGTTGAAGAGTGATAAGGTTGTCGAGGTTGGAGAAGTATTCACCGATTTTCTTCTGCTCATCATTATTTGGTAATGTTATCGTGATTTCTTTTAGTTCCGTTTTATTAAATTTGGGTTGCCCACTTGAGGCTATACTTATCATGAGCTTTTTCTGAAAATCAACCGTTTGAAACAGCGAATAAATAAATTTTGTATTTTTGCATGGCTTTAAATAAATTGCATTAGGGCCTAATACATTTCTTTCATACGGAAGCGCAGATGGCTCTATATAATAGACTTCTCCAATATTTGCACCTATATTAGGAAGTACAATTGATTCTTCATCAAGATTAACTCTGTATAAATAATCAAACGCCTTTTTATCTACATAAATCGAATCATTATTTTCAAAGTTATGTTTCAAATCAACCGTTCTGACAAGTTGAGCGTAATCTGGTTCTGACTTATAATCTACATTTGCTGCTATATCTGCAAATGAACCAGCTGCAACATAATCGGTAACTACTGGAATAGTATCTCCCAACTTACGCTGTTCCCAATCGCCAGTAAATTCCGGAAAGCGAATTTCTGGAACTTTCTCGCCCTTTTTAGGGAACATTTTCTGTAACATGCATTGTTTTAGTTCCCTATAGCCCTCTAACTCTTTTTCGGTGGATTGGATAAGAGTGTCAAGTTCAGAGAATAACAATGCAATTTTTTGCTGCTCAGCTAGTGAAGGTAAACCGATTTTGGTTTCTTGCATTTTATCGTAATAAAAATACAATCTTACTCCACCTTCCTGAAGGCGTTTTACTGTATGGTTAAAGTAACTTGTGTGAAACCACATCCATAAAAAATCATCATCAACCGAATCAGACGTTTTAAATACTTCATATAATGAGCTTACTTGTACATCGTGGTCCAAATACTGATATCCAATGGAACCTATATCAATTCTTGCAGGATTATAAGCAAAATGTTTTGGTGGAACAATCATATAAATAGATGTGTCTGTATTTCTCAAATATCCTGCGTCGTCGAACTGTTCAGATTGCGGAACAAATCCTACAATGTTATTGACTGAATAAATCTCTAAAGGTAATGTGTTTTTATTTCTCACATTGTAGGGGATGGTTATGTCTCCAAGTCTTTTGACTTCTAGATTAGGAAAATCATCTCCAGCGTCAGTTTTAAATCTTAACTTTGGTTGTTGCATTTTTCTCACCTCATCTTTCTGTGCTTACCATCAGGTTAGAATCGTACTTTTGTAAATAAGGTTCAATCAAATTAATTCTACTAACACTTAAAACACTTACACGTGGTAAATCTACTTTGTTATTTGACCACCATTTGTACGGACAAAACCAAATTAGATAATCTAAGTCTGAATCTTTTAATGTTTGAATAAAGTCAAAATCTAGAAAACAATTGTGCGCATGTGCTTCTCCGTTTTGATTCTCGATAAACACTCTTATTTTATCCTCGTTTTCACATTGCACATAGCCAGAAGATTCATCCAAAACAAGAAATATCGTTTTATAATTAGGATGGTTTTCTTTATATATTGGAATACTATTCAGATGTTTATTAATAACACGGGAAAATGAGGATAAATAAAAATTATAGTTATGGTCTTCATCAGTAGGTAAATCTGTTATAGCATTTACAACAATATTTTTGGCATTAGGGAACGTGTTTAGAATGCTTAACTTTTTTAATTCATTCTGAATCTTGCTTTCTTTTATGTTTGTTGGATTTATGAGCTTACCTTTATCACTTAAATGTGAATGGTCATCAACTCTCATCACATCCATCATAACGTGTAAAGAATCATTATAGTAATCAGGTGGAGGGTCAGCTTTCCCTGCTGAATAATTCCATTTTATGAATTTGCTTTCTAATAATAACGACTCCATAATTTCTTTTTCCGAATCATCTTCTGTCATAAGCCATATTTCAGATGTAGGAACACGTTGTAGCATCTGAATAATATTGTTTTCATTGTCTAAATAATTCATTATAAATCCTTTAATCCTAACTCACGAAGCATTTGATTTACTTTATCCAACGCCTCATGTTTCTGCTCTTTAGCATCCTTAATTTTGCTACGAACATCATCTAAATCAATTGGAGTTTCTTCTTCAAACGTATCTACGTAACGAGGAATATTTAAGTTGTAGTCATTATCTTCTTTGACTTCAGATAATGGAGCTTTATATGCGAACTTGTCAATATTTGCACGGTTTGTATAAGCATCTACAATTCGCTTGATATCTTTTTCTTCCAGTTCGTTCATATTCTTGCCTTTTTTGAAGTACTTGCTGGCGTCCATGAAGAAAATGTTGTCTGAATCTCCATTACGATTCTTCTTTAGAATCATCACGATTGTAGGTATTGGAGTCCCGTGAAAGAGGTTAGCAGGAAGACCAATAATGGCATCCACGACATTCAAAGTACCAATTAAGTATTCACGAATCTTCTTTTCATTGTTTCCTCTAAACAGAACACCGTGAGGAAGCAATACAGCAATTCGCCCATCATTTGACATGTGATAAACCATATGCTCTACGAATCCTAAATCGGCATAACTTTTAGGTGGCAAGGCACATGATGCGAATCGAGGGTCGTTTTCAAAGGACTTTGAAAAATTGAATTTCAAACTATAAGGTGGGTTTGCAACCTGCAATTGAAACCCTTCAGAGACATTTTTAAAATTATCATGTACTAATGTATCATCATTATAAGTCGTAAAACTCCTATATGGAACACCGTGCATCAACAGGTTCATACGAAGCAAGTTATATGTTGTTCCATTTTTTTCCTGAGCATAGAAGTGAGAAACATTATGAGTGGAAAGTTCCTTTTGAACTTCAAGAAGCAATGAACCAGAACCTGCAGCACAATCACATACAGAATGAGCGCTTTCTAATCCTACGGTTACTAGCTTTGCTAAAAGTTCGGAAGCACATGTCGGAGTAAAAAATTCTCCACCTTTTTTGCCAGCGTCGGAAGCAAATAAGGCAATCAACTGCATATAGGCTGTTCCAAGTACATCGAACTTAGCGTTTTTAAAATCGAATGGGATATCTCCAACCTTAAGCATAACTTTTCCAATCAATGCCGTTCTTTCAGATACTTCTTTTCCTAAATCCTTGTCCTGAAGATTCATATCATCAAACAATTTGTCAAAAGCGGCTTCTGATTCCTGTCCTAATGTGGATTCCGTCAACTTTTGAATTGCCTTTTCAAGATGAGCAATAGAGAAGGTATTCTCTTTGATTTCATCAACCAAAGATTTAAACAAATACTGAGGCTCAATAACGTATCCAAGATGGTCGATAGCCCATCCTTTTACTACATCTACATATTCTGGGCTTTTTAACGCTTCAATATATGTAATACCATCCTGAGCCAAAAGGTCATCCATGTATCCTTCTGTTCTTTCAGATAAGTATCTATAGAATATAACTCCTAAAATATAGTTTTTAAACTTTGAGGAATCCATACTTCCTCTTAACTCGCATGCAATTGCCCATAGACTTTTTGCAAGCTCTTGAGATTTCTGATTAACATCTTCTGCTGCCATTTAGCACCCTCCTTTATGAAAAGCGAAGGACAACCATTAGTTGCCCTCAGCTGTAAATTTATCAAACATGTCTTCAATAAATATCTGCAAATCATTGATGATTTTTGTCGTTTTAAGCAATCCTAGATTCAATTCTTTAATCTGATTTCGAATCATTTCTCTTGAGATTGAGTTCTCATCTGTAAAATACTTGTTCAACAGGTCTGAGACAAGCCCTGCACTGATTCCGTGGTCTTCGGCAAAGTTCTTGATTGATGATTCAAGCATTTCTCGTTCGTACTGTTCGAATGCTACTTCGATATCTTCATCAGGGTCTAAATCAAAGAATCGAGTCGTGATAAAGCTTTTCATGATGTCCTGTTTGTAACGCATCTTTTCGTTATCCGAACGCTCGATTTCACGAAGGACTAAATCAATTGATTTTTCCATTTCTTCCTTGTTGTTTCGGTTGATATCTTTCAAAAGGTTCAAGATATAGACAACATTGATTTTGTCTGTACGAACCAGCTCGATGTTGAAATCGATATCTGCAAGAATGGATTCCTTGCCAGTTTTTTCGCTTTTCTTCATTTCATCATAGAAAGTCAAATACCATCCTTTGTAATCAGAATAATTCTGTTCATCAAGAATTGCATCAATGTCATCCCAATCGAATTTGCTGAACGTCTTTAATACTGCCAAAGTATGAGCAATCTTACGGAAAGCAAATACATAGTCACGCTGTTGATTCTCGTCAACCAGCTCACCAGCATCATCTGGAGTTGGTGTAATCTGGCGTAAATCTTCACATTGCTTACGGTACTCTGATAGATAGTATTCGTAAGACTCCAATAGATACTCATTTGGGTCCCCATCACCAGAGAACAATTTTAAGGCATCATCCTGAGCCTTTTTGATATTACGATATGTGATGATTTGTCCAAACTGTTTTGTCACCTTACTGACACGGTTTGTACGGCTGTATGCCTGCACAAGATTGTGCCATACCAGGTTCTTATCCAAAATCAAAGTATTTGTAGCCTTACTGTCAAATCCAGTAAGGAACATATCTACAACAAGAAGCAAATCAACCTGTGGCAGGTCTTTCTGTTTTAGACGTTTAGCAATGTCTTTTCGATAGCCATCGAATGTCTCGATGTCAAAACTTGTACCAAATATCTCGTTATAGTCTTTCATACATTCTTCTAGATACTGTCTAGAATACTTATCCTGTCCTTCATCCAAGTCCTCGTTTGCTGTAAATGTGAAGATAGCTGCAATTTTCTTGCCGTCAGGATTATGGTTCTTCATGTAGTGATAATACTCCATCAAAGTTTTGATTTTATCCGTAGCAAAGATAGCCGTATACACATCTTTGCCTTCAGGATGTGTGTGTCTGTCTAAGTTCTTTAGGATATCATCAGCCACAAAGGCGATACGTTGAGGGTCATGATACAACTCATTAATGTCGATGTGATGCTGTTTGCAGTATTCAGGGTCATCAATCTTAGTTGGGTCTAAACCTTCCTTTTGAATCTGTTTCGCTGAGATAGAACGCATATATTCAACAGAGAAACGAAGTACGTTACCATCAGCAATGGCTTCCTTAATCATGTATTTATGGATACACGCATCTACTTGGTCGCCTGAATAGAATACGTCAGCCGTTGTTCTTCCTGTAGCTCCTTTATTCTCTTTAAAGATAGGAGTTCCAGTGAATCCGATGTAGTTTGCATTCTGGAAGTGCTTTTTGATTTCAGCATGCATTTTTCCAAACTGTGAACGATGGCATTCATCTATAATAAAGATACATTTCTTTGTTTTGTATGTATCCATAATATCTGTATAACGCTTGTTTCTTAGAGCATTAGCCATCTTCTGAATCGTTGTGATAATCATCTTTTTGGATGAATCTTCAAGCATTTTGACAAGCTCTTTCGTGCTGTCTGTAGCATCTACACAGCCTGGGTCAAAACTGTTGTATTCATCTACCGTCTGGTCATCCAAGTCCTTACGGTCAATCAGGAAGAATACTTTGTCGATTCTACGGTCATCTCTTAGCGTTGTAGCAAGCATGTAGCTGGAAATCGTTTTACCACTACCTGTGCAGGCAAAATTAAAGCCATTCATATTTGAAAGCATGATTCTATCAATCGAACGCTTAACAGAGTAGATTTGATATGGTCTTAAAACAATCAATGTTGGCTCAGTCTTCTTGATAATCATGAATTTAGTCAACATCTCTGTAATATTGAATCTTGTTAGGAAGTCAGATGTGAACTCCATCAATCTGTTGATTCTTTTGTTTACACTGTCAGTCCAGTAGAATACCAGTGATTTCAATACATTCTGCTCCTCACCATCCGTATCACGTTCGTTTACATTGGCGAAATACTTTGTCTGAGTGCTGTTCGATACAACGAAAATCTGGATGTATCTGAATAGCCCTTTGAATGAAAAACGTCTGTATCTGTTGATTTGATTGACTGCTTCATTGATTTCAACTCCTGGACGTTTTAATTCCACCTGAACAAGAGGTAATCCGTTAATCAACAAAGTTACATCATAACGGTTCTTATAAATAACATCCTTCATGTGAGCTTTGTCCATCGTTATTTGATGAGCCACCTGAAATATGTTACGAGTTGAATCCTCAGTTAAGAACTCTAAATAAACACTTTTTCCATTATCCAACTCTAAAACCCATTGTTCTCTTAATATCTTGGCTGATTCATAAACGGTATGACCATTCAATCGAAGCATGACCTTATCAAATTCAGCATCAGAAAGCTTGGCTTCCCCTTTAGCTTCCTTTAGTGCTTTCTCATTCAACTTACATAGCTGAATCCTGAAGTTCTTGATTACATCATCATAATTGTTTAACTGGACATAGTCATATCCCATAGTAGTAAGTTTATCAATAAAGATGTCTTCTACTTCATATTCACTTTGTGCTCTAGGCATATCATAGCCTCCTTTACGGATTTAAAATCCCACCTTTAACTTTACAGATAGTATATCATACTTTTAAAGCAAATCCCACCATAACAGCATTTGTTTTCCCACCTTTAAGTTTTCAATGAAAAAAGGCATAAAAAAAGGAGATGGTTAAAATCCCACCCCTAAATGTGCAAACCCAGAATTAAATGATAAGGACAAACTTACTGCACAAAATTTAGCATCATCTTTACATGTTTCTACAAAAACGATTCGAAATGATATTCATGCGATAAATGCTATGTATCCAAATAGTATTGAAGCTATGCAGGCTTCAGGTTTTAAATTGACGAATAATGAAATCTTTGCTCTTATAAAAAAAACAAAGCTTAATTCAAATAATACGGATGTTGAATTTTTGGTATTAAAACATTTAATGTCTCGAACTAGTACTTACATTGACGATTTATCCGATGATTTGTTTATTAGTAGTACTTCGCTTTTAAAAATAATAAAAAAAATAAATAATTTGTTGGAAAAACAAGATTTTAATTTATCAATCATAAGGAGAGATAACAAGCTTTATTTAATAGGAAGTGAAGAGGAAAAAAGAAAAGCAATCTCATTCACAATATCTCATGAATTCACATCAAATGTTTTAAATATTAATGATTACGCGAATTTTTTTCAAGGCTTAAATTTAACTTTGCTGAAACAAAAGACAATTGGGTATCTTAATGAAAAAAACATCAAAATGAGAGATATTGAATTGATTAGTTTTTTATTGCACGTAGCAATTATGATAGATCGTATAAAAAATAAGCATAATGTAGTATATGATAATTACAAGAATATAGACTCATATTTTATAGATTTAGCAAATGGATATCTACGCTTGTTGCAGCAAATTAGTAATGTTACATTTAATGACAGTGAAATTAATTATTTGGCTACTTTATTTGCAGGTAAGGTAGATATTAATACAAGTGAAAATACGGATAAAATTAAAATGTTAATTGATTTTATGTTAAAAGATATAAATGAAATGTATGGTATAGATTTTCAATCAGATGAACAGTTAAAAGATAATTTAATTGAACATCTAATTGGTTTACAAAATCGAATTAAATATAATACTTTTTTAATGAATCCCATGATAGAAGATATAAAACGCAGGTTTCCTATATTATTTGATATTAGTGTCTATATGGCGGATCAAATTCAAAGTTTTTATCATGTTCGTCTATATGAGGAAGAAATAAGTTATCTTACACTTCATTTAATGGGTTCTTTGGAACGTAACGGAGAAAGAGAAAGCAAAAATATTGTTATCATCTCACCTGTAGGTAAATCTGGTATGCAGTATTTTAATAGAAGACTTAATCATTTGCATCAATATGACGTTTATATTAAATCCATATTATCGTGTTTCGAATATGATAAAGTTCAACTTTATCATCCTGATTTAGTTATTAGTTTTGATGACTCCATTAAAATTAAGGAGTATCCGATTTACTACGTCAAGAATCTTTTAAATGATGAAGATGTTGAAAATATTTATAATATGTTACACCAAAATCATAAAGGAAATAAATGTTCGGACTTTTTTGAGGAAGAATTGTTTTTTTCTAAAGAGAATTTTGATTCAAAAGAAATGGTTATTCACTTTCTTAGTGATAAATTAGTTGAGAAGGGCTATGCAGACAAAAGATTTGAATCTTTAGTGTTAAATCGCGAAATAGTGGCTCCAACAGCGTATGGTAATTTATTTGCGATGCCTCATCCGATAAAAAAAGAAGGATTTGAAAATAAGATTGCTGTTTGTTCGTTGAATAAAAGTATAAATTGGGATGATAAAAAAGTTAGACTGATATTTTTAATTTGCTTAAATAAAGATAGCCAAGAATCTTGCTTTGATGAACTGTTTGATCGAATTGTTAGTATATTGGATAATCCTGAAAAAGCAGAGGCTTTAATAAAAGAGGATAACTATTCAAAGTTCCTAAATCTTTTCTTTGAATATTAAAATTATTTTTGTTTTTAACAACTGTACAACACAAAATGAGCGCGAATCCTTAAACTAAAGGATAAACGTTCTTTTTTTGTTACAAAATTGTATATGTATTTGGGATTTGAAAATGAGTTTATTGAACATGTAGATGTTATTTAGCTAAGTTTTGTTTGAGTTATAAAGGAAAATTGAATTTAAATGATTTGGATTTTGTTGT
>SKEJ01000599.1_pt1 | contig 22341 bp, 28 predicted proteins | sample 4826721 | NCBI WGS metagenome assembly SKEJ01 (sample SAMN11008812, study PRJNA524170) | human gut metagenome | biome: Human fecal sample; material: Feces; isolation source: fecal sample from pouch patient p31 | host: Homo sapiens | place: Israel: Tel-Aviv | collected 2015-06-02 | reverse complement strand
ACTATCTCTTATCGACATTTGCTAAAGATAAGCTTAATATTTAAACTAGAGTTATGCATGGCCAAAATTTAGACAAATCCAGAAGCTTCTCAACCCTTGCCGTTGCGGGATTCTCTCTAATCTAGCCAACTCTGATTAACTGAGAACAGAAAATGTTGCTACTAAATTCGGTGCAATATTAGGTGCAATGATTTGGATGCGTCCACAGGCTTCAACATGATACTAAAGACAATCTATGATAGAATCTAAGTAGTGATTCTATTTTCTCCGCTTGCGTTAAGCAGGCGGTTCTTTTTTTGCTCTCTTTTAGGGGTGTCAAAAAACTCTAATTTGTTTTGCCTGTCCTTTTAGATACCTCCAGAAACTCCGATTCGCACCAGCATCCCTTAAGACAATGCTTCTAGAAGCCAAAAAAACAGGCCGTACAAGCTCCATAGTCTTACTTTAGTACAAAATATACTAAGCAGGACTTGAAAAGCTGTACTGGCCTTTTTACGCTTTGCATGTAGATTCGATTGGTGCCAGGTTGAACCCTCTTTTAATGATCGCCTGGTTAAAGTTTTCAGTGAATGACTTCAAGCCGATGCGCTGTAATCGTCTAAATTTGGTTGACTGTAAGCTGTTCTCTTCCTGGAACTCATAAACCGGCTTGCGCTCAATATATTTGGCTATGATTAGCTTCTGTGGGTCCCGGTAGCCTCTGAATCGTTCTACTTCGGTAGGGATGCCAGCTATTGCGTCGTTGATACATAGCAAGTACTGAGCGCTGAATAAGTACAAGCTGGCCCTGGCGCTCTCCCTGGTAGCGTTGACTGTTGCGGCCAATTCCTGCTCATCAATCGGGAAGGATGGCTTAATTGCTGTGATTGAACATAGCTCCAGGAAGCAGAGTAACGCTTCTGTGTCCGTTGCTGGCCCTGCTGGTGGTAGTGGTGTTCTTTCTACAATACGTGGCATTGTACGGCCTCCTAGATCGTCGTAGAAATGCAAAAAGGCCAGGTTTTCGCCTGGTCCTCTTTGTGTTAGTTGATGAGTTTGGCAAGCAGGTTAATTCTTGCCTCAAATTGGTTATACATTGCTGGATCAGCTCCAGGGAGTGAAAGAAACTCCTCTAAGCTAAAATTGCTCCAGCGTTCAATAAGTCTTCTAATGTGATAATTTGCTTCTGCTTCGTATGACCTACTGAGAATGTTTTCTCTTTCGAACTGGTCGGAAAGGCTGGTCAACTTCTCCGCCTCGTCCTTCAACTCCTGGAAAGCCTGGTCAACATTGCCTAAAATTCCTCTAGTCTCCATGTTGTCCATACTAGCACTAATTTTTTCTGCTTTCTGGTCGTGCTGGCTGGCCAGCTTACGCATGTTCAAGCTGTGGGTCAATTCCTCCCCGCTTACATCACGCAAGACTTGCATTTCCTCCACAATCACGCTCCACTTTTTAATTGCGGCCTGTTTCTTGCTCTTTTTCACTAGTTTAACCTTCCTTCACGGCTTTCTTTTTGAGTTGATAGAATGCCTGCTCCTCCTGGTCCAGTTCGTCAAGTTGAGCGGCAACGATGGCCAAATCAATCAGAAGGCGGCCAGCTTGAAGGAAGTCTTCGGGGCCTGGTCGGTCCGATGCCGGGGCCTCCAGCAAGCACTCCGACGAAAGTTGAAAGTCGTCCCTGGCCTCGTCGTAGGCCTCACTAAGTGCATCCCTCTGGCCGGAAAGATCGGCCTTAATCTGTTCTTCCTTGTCTTGAAGCAGGATAGCAAGATCATTCTCCAGCTTCTCAAACAGCGCTTGCGCTTCCTGGACCTTCTCCAGCGTTAATTGTTTAGTCATTCCTAGATCCTCCTAGTTAAACAAAATTTCAGCTTGTGCCAGCTCCTCCGGGGATGCATAGGAAACAAAAGCTTTCTCGTACTGTTCAGCCTTCTCCAACTTCGGGCTAATCTCTTCACGGTGCCGGGCGTTGAATTGGGCCGCCGCCTGGTCCAGCTCTACAGGATCAGCATCCCGGCCGGGATAGCGGTGTTCCTTCTTAAACATGGCGACAACCTCCAGCAAGTAGCGGTTGCGTTCAGATAACAAGTAGCTCGCTTTCGTAGTGTTATTCATGGCTGGATCCTTCTTACTTGCTCTTTTAGTTGGTTCATTGCTCTGCTTAGTCATGATGTAGTTCTCCCTTCTCTAGCAATCGATGTAAAGGGCTGTTTTGTTGTCCTGGTCTAATGCGGTAGTCAAGCCGTACATTTCCAGGGCCAGCTTAGAAATTTCAACCAGCGTCCAGCCGTGGGGTTCAGGTATCTGCTCGCCTGCTGGCGTGATTATGAAGGATCCGGAATATTGATCCTCAACCATGGCAACAAGGTTCTGTAAGGTCTTGTACTTCTCGCTGTATTGCTCTTCTAACTTGATTTCTTCTTTAGTAGTCATAATTTGTCCTTTCTAGCAGGGGATGCATCCCCGCTAATCGTTGATTTGTCGCTGTTTACACAAGTTACACAAGACTTACACAAGGCAAGGCAAGGGAAAAAACCTTGATATAACAGCATTTACGCAAGTTACACAAGATACACAAGATAATAAAACTTGGTTCTACCTACTTTTTTTGTAGTATGTACTGTGTGTAGCTTTTAGTTTGAACTACTTGTGTATTTTGCTCATCTTGTGTAAGTCCTACTCGCTCTAAGGCTAAGCAGGCTTTTTAGTCTTGTGTAGTCTTGTGTAGTCTTGTGTAAGTCTTACTCGCTCTAGGGATGAGCAGGCTTTTTAGTCCGCTTGTACCCTCTCGCTCTCTTGCCAGCAATCCTTAAATTATTCTCCTGTGTCCAATTAGGAAGGCCAGTAATCAAGGCCTTAATCTTTCTATAGTCCTTGTTGCCTGTTCTTCCTATATCCTTAGGATCGTACCCGAAAGCTACTGTAAGTATTTCTTTGTTGGTCGTCTCTCCTAATGGCTTGCGCTGGCTCCATTGAAGGTCACTAACCTTGCCGGGCTGGTTTCCGTTGATGATATGGCGTTGACGATAAACATCGAGTTCATGGAAATTTTCTGTTACAAGCGAATCCAGGAAGTTCAGCAACGTTTCTTCGAATGGGTCTTCAACCTTTGCCGCTTTCTGTGCTCTGGTTGAGTACTCAAAGATAGGGCCGTCCGCTGGTTCGATGTAGCATTTTTCGCCTGCTTGATAGGCTTCTCTAGCTTCGGCCAGGACTTGCAAAAGATAATCATTGGTAAGGGATGCCGGATTCTTCGGGTCCAGTTTGATTCGCTCCGCTGAACATTCCAGCGGGAAGAATCTCCGGTTCCCGGTGCTATCCTTCAAGAACTCGCTCTCGTTAGTTGTGCCGATGAAAACGGATTTCCGGGGATGCGGTACGGATAATTTACCGTAAGGCTCCCTGTACTTGTCTTCCTGGTCGCTGATGAATTGCTTGATGTCTTCGATTGTTGACCGCTTGAATGCTGTAATTTCTCCAAGTTCAATAATCCAATTTCCTAACAAGTCGATTTTGTCGTCCTTGTCTTTCATCCCTCGCAAGCCGCTATTGAAGAACGTAGGGCTTGCCAGGCGGCGAATTAAGGTACTTTTGCCTATGCCTTGTTCCCCGGTCAACATGGGGACCATTTCGAACTTGCATCCCGGCTCATAGACACGCTTCACGGCTCCGACAAGCCAGCGCCTAGTAACGGCCCTGGAATACCCTGCTGGATCATCTTCAACGCCTAGCGTGTCGATGAACAGCGTGTCCAGGCGGTGCTCGCCGTCCCACTTCACGGATTCCAGGCGCTCTTTAACCAGGTTCCGGCTATGTTTCTTAGAGAAGGACATAATAGCGTTAGTAGTCGCTCGCTGAGAAGGTGCAAATTTGAAATGTTTCTCAATCCAGGACACTAATTCTGTTGTGTCGTCGTCGTTCCAGTCGCTAATCTTTCCTGCTTGATCCTTTTTCAAGGTGAAGGAGAACTCTTCTCTGAACGGCTTTGCTGGCAAGGTATTTTCATTTTCAAGAATCAGTTCAACGTTAGTCATTGAGCCTTCCTTAATGTCCTTAACTCGTCTTGTGCCGTCCCTCCGTGGCGCTCCCCAATCAAACAGCCCTTTGTTCAGCAAGTAGGGCGGGTAGTCCGTTAACAGTTCCCGGCCGTCGGTGTAAGAACTCGCCTGCTGTTCTTCAAGTCGTTGTGCCTGCTGGTCCTCAACGTAGGCTTGAAATGGGTCATTATTCTGTTTCGTGGTCAATTAAGCACCTTCTTTCTAGCTGATTCGAAAACACGGATCAGCTCATCATCCCCTAAAGGCGGGGAGAAGTAGTTGCTGTTAATCAGCCTCAAGTAGTCAAGCAGGGAAGCTTGATTCTGAACGCCAATTTTGACGTAATAGCAAGCCAGCTCGAACATTGAGTTGTTTCTCTGGCCGTTGGGAATGCCGTTAAATATCCTATCTAGGAGGGATGCGCCGTAAGATTGGCCGCCGCTCCTGGCTGGATAGTCCCCGGCCCTAGAAGGCTTCTCCGGCTTCTTGAAGGCCGTGTATGATTCGGTAGAAAGCAACTTTCCTCTGTTGATCCGTACCAGGTCGCCTTTACTGAATTGGTTTCTGATTGGCAAACCGAAAAGCTGGCCAAAACGGAAACTTGATTCGTCCGCTCCAGTTAGCACACCCTGCTTGATGAGATAGCTAGTTAATCCGTAGGCCAGGGCTTCGTATTGCTCTTTATTGGCCGGAGTATCCAGCGGAATAATCAAGCGTGCCCTGGTGCCTCTCAAGCCGTTTTTAGCGGTCGGGTACAAGTACCAGGTACCCTTAAGCACGCCTCTGATTTCGTCCTCCAGATCGTCAAAATTGGCTATTTGTGGGCTTACGTCGTCCAAATCTAAGGCTAGTGCATCCCTGGAAACGATGTTTTCAGTTTCGTGCTCCAGTTTGACCATTTCGCCGCTAATGGCGTAATATCCTTGTGTAGCCTTGATACGGTCGCAATTCTCTTCGGTGATGTTTACCGCCGGGGATGCTCCAGCTCTAAGCAAGCACTCTTCAAGGCCGTAATCAGATTCAAACATGTTCTTGCTGGTTAAACCTTGCTCAATGTATACGCTCATTGTCCGAACTCCTCTTGTATTGCCGCCTTGAATCTGGCAACGGTTTTGTTCATCGTTGCCGCCTGGCTGGAATACTCCAACAGTCCTCGCTTCGCCTCTTCTTTGTTTGCGGGGATGAACCAGCCGTACGGCTTATGTCTAGATGAGCCGATAGCTACACCTTTCTTTAACAATGATTGCTTGATTACGTGCAATTCCCTTGCATCGCAACCGGATTGAAGCACAATCGTTTTAACTTTCTTGGCGTTTTTCTCGCCTTTAGGTAAGCAAGCAAGAACTTGCTCTTCCTGCTTGGTTAATTTATTTATATTCATGGGTGAACCTCCTTGGTTGATTACTTCTTAAAAAAAACTTTCGAAAAAACTCCTTCGAATAATCAACGCACTATAAAAGTTCTCTCCCTTTATTGAAACCGCTTTCAACCTGTGAACGCATCCGGAAACATGTTATAATTAATAGAAAAGGTCTATGTATTTATAGACTTCCTACAAGACTGTTAGCGTCGATTTTTCGGTTTGACCGCTAACAGTCTTTTTTGTGCTCTCTTTGGGTTCCTCGTGCTGTTTGAGCCAGTTAGTTAAGCTTTCCTTTCCGTAAAACTTGCGGCCTTCTACGACCGCTACAGGCGCTCCAGCACGGACCCAAATATCTATAGTGTTCGGGGACACTCCGAAAAATGCCGCAATCTGGTTCCGGTTCAAATATGGCCGGGATTCCGGTTCAAGGTGCATCCCTTCGAACGATTCCTTGACCAGGTTAAACAGGTATTTCTTGATTTCCTGCTCCTGCTCCTGGTCCAGCATTATTTGCAAGATACTTCGCCTCCTCTCTTGTGTTTGTCCATGAATGTATCAATGGACTTCTTAGAGAATCTAGGCTTGTTGCCAATAACAAACACTGGCAAACCTTCCTTGATGTACTGGTCAATAGACCGATAGGAAGTAGGTGCCAGCCCTAAATATTCCATTGCTTGACGCTTTGAAAGGTATTCAGACATTCCTATTCTCGCCTCTTTTCTTCTCAATATTGAAGCGAAAAAAACCCAAGATTGAGTTCGTGCTTCTACAAGTATATTAAACACGCTAGTGGTAAATGTCAAGAAATCAAACGCAAACTTGAGAAAAAAAGCTAAATCGTGTTAAACTTTGTGTTGAGAAAAGGGGGATCAAGCGCAAAATGACCAATAGAATTAAGCAACTAAGAAAAGAAAACGGCCTAACTCTAAAAGAGTTGAGCCGTGAAGTAGGTATTCCAGCATCGACAATTAGCCAGTATGAAAACGAAAGGCGGAAAATTCCGGAAAGCGCTTCAAAAATATTGTCAACCTTCTTCGAAGTACCAGAAAATTATATTTTGGGCGCCTGGTCTAAGAAAGAAGTTCTTGAATTGATGTCTTCAAGCTTGAAAGCTAACTACGATAGAATTTATAAAATGGCAATAGAATATGGCGGGGACGGTGAAGAATGGCGCTTGTTAGATGAAATTAGCGTAGATGGGGGAGACCAAATTTATATCACTGGTAGCGGCCAGGTTATGAAATTCAATGAATCAGCTCTTAGCTCAACGCCTAGTAAGAAAAAGTTCATTGATGAACTAAGAAGAAACTATTTTGAAGGCCTTGCTTTCGCTGTACTAAAATTCGTTTATTATCGGGGAGTTTGTCATAACTTTCATACAGAAGAGCATTTTGACTATGAAGCAAGAATAGAAGCTGATGATAAATTAACCGATGCTGAGAAAAAAATACGTTTAAATTACAAAAGCTATCCAGAGATTAAAGGTCATGAGAATGTACATCGCTTTATGATGAACTTCTGGCGAAAAAGAAACAGCGCGAAACGGCTTGCTTTTTTAGATGCTTTCTTTCATGAGTATGACGACAATTCAATTTTAGAAGATGCCGTAGTCAACAAAATCATGCAAGAAAAAGTACCAGCGGAAACAATGGCTTTAGTCCTTACTTCTGTTATTAATTCGGCAACCAATAGCTTCGGAATTGCTGTTCGTTCAGAAAATGAGCTTTACATTATTAGCCGCCTGGAACAGCAATACAATGAACTTTCGAACGAGTTTGACGAACTCCAGAAGGAAAACGACCGCCTAAAAGCTGAGCTGGCTTCTAAGCGGTGATTTGGTGCTGTTGAGTATGATTTGCCTTAAGGGTACCTAAAGCCTCTCAAAACCTCTGTTTTTGACGATATAGAACCTAGCAAAACTTGACGTTTTCCAGGGGATGCCAGTTAGTCGTTGACTGTTGCCAGCATCCCCAAAAACAAAATATTTTTCTAATCATATTGAAGCCTGTGGACGTATCCGGAAAAAAGAAAGCAGGAATCACTATGAACAAGAAAGACATTATCAAGTATCAAACAGCCAGCGGGAAAGATCGCTACAAGTTCATTGTCTACGCTGGAAAAGATGAGACTACAGGAAAATCTATCATCGTTAGGAAACAGGGCTTCAAGACACTCAAGGAAGCCAAACAAGCTTACTTAGATGTTCAGCAAGCAATCTTGGACGGGGACTATTTGCCAATCAATCAAAAGCGGCTTACTTACAAGGGCCTGCTTGAACTGTATCTCCCTTTGTACGCTCAAACAGTGAAGGAAACTTCCTTCTACCAGTTCAAGCGCTGTATGGAATTACAAGTCTTGCCTGTTTTAGGTGATGTTTATTTGGACAAGATCACGCCGCAACTTTGCCAGAAGGCTGTTAATCAATGGGCTAAGGACACTCCGGGCGGTTTCGTACGGGTTGCCGCCTGGTCTTCTAGGGTCCTCAAGTATGCCTTTCAAATTGGGCTGATTGATAGTAACCCTTTTGACCGGGTAATCAAGCCCAAAAAGCCAGCCAAAAAGAAGAAGGACAACTTCTATACTAAAGATGAGCTGGAAACATTCTTGAACGGTGCCAGGGATGCCGGAATGATGAAATATACTTTGTTTCGCCTGCTGGCCTTCTCTGGAATGCGGATCGGGGAGCTGATCGCCTTGGAATGGTCGGATGTTGATTTCTTTAGAAAGACTGTTTCAATCAACAAAACGTTGACGCTGGACAAGGGCGGAAAATCTACGATAGGAAGCCCAAAAACAGCCTCTGGCAATAGAACAATTATGCTGGATGATGCGACTATGAACGCTCTTCAAAAATGGCGGGCTGAACAGTCAAGGCGGATTATCTACCTTGGGAAGCCTAAAAATGATTTAGTCTTTCCTAGTGAACACGGATCGTATTTAGTCAATTCAGTGATTCAATACTGGAACGAAAAAATAGCAGAAAAGCAAGGCTTAAGAAAAATTAGCTTGCATGGGTTCAGACATACACACGCAAGTTTATGTTTTGAAGCTGGCTTGACTATGCAAGATGTTAAGGAACGGTTGGGGCACTCCAACATTTCAACCACTATGGACATTTACACTCATGTAACCAAAAGCAGAAAGGAAGAAAGCATTCAGCAACTCGCCAAATTCATGCGGGCTTAGATGTTTTTGGTACAATATTAGGTGCAACATCACACAAGCAAGGCGGCTAAAAGGCGCTGTTTAGCCGTTCTTTGATCGATTAGTTAATAAACTAGAGTTATTGTGGAGTAAATAAGGAGGCTTAAATTGCATATTTTAATTGGCGGCTACACCAAGCACGAGTCAGCCGGCATATACCAGTTTGACTTTATCGGCTCCGGTGACCAGGCCCATCTGGAACAAAGAAGAAACGTCGTTGAAGTCGGCGGGCCAACCTATTTCCAAAAAGACGGCCAGTTCATTTTTACCATTAAGAATGAAAACGGCCAGGGGGGCATCGCGGCCTTTGCAAACGGCAAGCTGGTCAGCCAGCTGCTGCACGAGGGGTCTTCTCCGGCCTACATCGGCATCAACAAGGAAAAGAAGCTGCTCTACACGGCCAACTACCACACTGGGGTCCTGGCCGTCATCAGCTATGATGACCAGGGGCAGCTGACCCTGCTTGACCAGGTCAAGCACGAAAACAAGGCTTTAGGGCCGCGGCCTGAACAAGCCGGCGCTCACCCGCACTACTTTGATGAAACTCCGGGCGGGCACCTGGTTTCCTGCGACCTGGGCCAAGACAGAGTCGACTTCTACGGCTTTGACGGGCAAAAGCTGACCCACCTGGCCAGCTACCAAAACAAAGACGGCTTCGGCAGCCGCCACCTGGCCTTCTCACCGGACGGCAAGTACTTCTACGTGGCCGGTGAACTTTCCAGCCAGGTCAACGTGGTCAAGTTTGACGAAGAAAACTGGATGTTCCGGTCCCTGGCCACCTACTCAACCATTCCGGAAAGCTGGGACCAGCACAACGGGGCAGCGGCCATCCGCCTGTCAAGTGACGGCAAGTTCCTTTACGTGTCCAACCGCGGCCACGATTCAATCGCCGTCTTTGCCGTTTTGCCGGACCAGGCCCTGAAGCTGGTCCAGCGGGTGTCAACTTTTGGCGAATTCCCGCGGGACTTCAACTGGGACGCTGAGGAAAAGTACGTCGTTGCCGCCAACCAAAACAGCAACAACGCTACCCTCTACCAGCGGCAAAGCGACGGGACCTTGACCCCGCTGGAAAAGGACATCGCGGTTCCAGAAGGCACCAGAGTTTTATTCACTGATTAAGTTAGGAGTATTTTTTAGTAACATGCTAGACATTTTCAAAGCCATCATTCTCGGCATCATCGAAGGGGTTACGGAATTTCTGCCGATCTCCTCAACTGGCCACCTCTACCTGGCCGACTACATCATCAAGTTAGACCAGCCAACCAGCTTCATCAACATGTTCATGGTTGTCATCCAGCTGGGGGCCATCTTGAGCGTCATCGTGATCTACTTTAACAAGCTGAATCCTTTTGCCCCGTCAAAGAGCAAGCGGGAAAAAGGACAGACCTGGCAGATCTGGTTCAAGGTCATCGCGGCTGTCCTGCCGTCAATCATCATCGGCCTGCCGCTGAATGACTGGCTGGAAGAAAACATGACCTCCTGGCAGGTAATTTCCGCCACCTTGATCATCTACGGTATCCTCTTCATCGTCTTGGAAAACTACTACGCCAAGCGGCAGCCGAGCTTGACTGATTTAAACAAGATGAGCAATAAGACCGCCCTCTTGATCGGCTGCTTCCAGGTTTTGTCCATGATCCCGGGGACTTCCCGGTCTGGGGCAACTATTCTGGGGGCCATGCTGATCGGGTCAAGCCGCTACGTGGCAACTGAGTTCTCCTTCTTCCTGGCTATCCCGACCATGTTCGGGGCATCGCTTTTGAAGCTGGTCAAGTTCTTCAAGGCCGGCCACGTCTTTGTCGGCAACCAGCTGGCTATCCTCTTGGTTGGCATGGTCGTTTCCTTCATCGTGGCCTACCTGTCAATCAAGTTCCTGCTGAAGTACGTGCAGACCCACGACTTCAAGCCATTCGGCTGGTACCGGATTGTTTTGGGGATCATCGTCACCATCTGCGGTCTGGTATTTGCGTAATCCTTGTATTCACGCGAAAATATGCTATTATTATTGCTTAAGGATAGCAAGCTAGAGGACGGTGAATAAACATGTTAAGTTTGCTTTGCTTACTTTTTATTTTATGGCTCTGCTGGAAGATGGGCGTGGCCCTCTGGCGGGTTCTGATCTTTTTGATCGGGGTCGGCCTGGCCTTTGCCTTGCTCAGCTCAGTAGTTTTGCCGCTGCTAGCCATCTGTGCCCTCGGGGGCCTGGCTTGGGCAGTAATCTCAAACGCGTAAAAATAGATAACAGATGAATAAGAAAAGGAGACAGGCCAGCCTGTCTCCTTTTTTGACTTTATTGTTTTGTTATTTTGCTGCTAATTTATTTCCCTGCTTCTTGCTTCAGCTGCCGCCACAAGCCCTGCATGTCGCCTGGGTCGGGAATCTCAATCTCCCGCTCTTCCCCGCTGAAGGGGTTGGGGAAGGCCAGGTAGAAGCAGTTCAAGGCCTGGCGGGCAAAAGCATCCCTGGCCCCGTATAGGTCGTCTCCGTAAAGGACATGGCCGATAGAAGCCATGTGGATCCGGATCTGGTGGGTCCGGCCGGTCAACAGGCGGAGTTCAACTAAACTGGCCCCCGGGACCTGGTTAAGGACCCGGTATTCAGTCAAGGCCCTTTGCCCCTTTGGATTGACCTCCCGCTTGACCGTGTCCCCCACCCGGGCCAGGGGCTTGTCGATCAGGCCGCTTAAATCTCCTTCGGCGAAGTTGCCATGCACGATAGCGTGGTACTTTTTGATAAAAGCATCCTTGCCCAGCTTGCTGAAGCGGTCATGGGCGATGGCGTTCTTGCCCAAGAGAACCAGGCCGGAAGTGTCCTGGTCCAGCCGGGTCACGATGTGGGGCTTGACGTAAGCCGGGTTGACCCCCTGCTTTTCAAAGTAAGCCAGCACCCGGTTGATTACCGCGTCTTCCGCATGAAAGCCGGAAGGAATCGACAAAAGGCCGGCCGGCTTGTTGATCACCAAATAGTCAGCCGTTTCTTCAACAATGTCCAGGGGCCGGCGGGAGACCTTGAGCCAGGGGTTGACCGGCTCTTGGCCCATCAAAAAGTGGACCACGTCCCCTTCTTTTAGCCGGTAGCTGCCATTCCGGCGGTGGTGGTTGACCAGCATCATCCCGCCGTGGTTCTTGCAGTTGTTGACTGCCCGCCGGGAAAAACCTTTTTTCAGCAAAAAATGACTCAGCTGGCCTGGGTCATTCTTCGCAACAATCATTTTGTATACTTGCACTATCTGTCACCAATGAAGGCGTCGTTGACCCGCTCCCAAAAATGGTGGTGGCCATACTGGTAAAAGCGAATCTCTTCCGCCGCAATTTTATAATCTACTTTCTGCACGTCGGTCAAGCTGATCCTTTCCCCGTCAACGATCACTACCACCCGGTCGGAAATCTTCGGCACGATGGTGATCCACTCATCCGGGGCAATAACGATGGGCGAGCCCACCGTCCGGAAGACCAGGTTGTTGATCGAGGCAATTTCGGTCAGCTGCAGGGTCTTGAGGCGGGGGTGGATTACCGCTCCGCCCAGGGACTTGCTGTAGGCCGTTGACCCGGTCGGGGTTGACACGCAGAGCCCGTCGCCCCGGAAATTCTCAAAGCGCTCACCCCCGAGCCAGACCTCAGCTTCCATGGTCTTGGAAATCCGCTTGATTGAGGCTTCATTTAAGGCCAAAAAGCGCTTCTCCCCGCAGCTGGTGGTTACCTTCATGTCCAAAAGCGGGTAGCCCACCTCGTTTTCTTCAACGGGATGGCTGGCCAGGGCGTCAACCAGCTTCTCCATGTCGTAGTTCCGCCAGTCGGTGTAAAAGCCCAGGTGTCCGGTGTGGATACCGGCAAAGCAGACCTTGTCCAGCTGCTGCTTATACTTGTGAAAGGCAGAGATCAAGGTCCCGTCACCGCCGACAGAAATTACCAGGTCGGGATGCTGCTGGTCCTGCAAAATGCCCTTTTCCGCGAGCAGCACCTGCAGGTGCCGGACCGCCACCTGGGTGGTCACGCGGTCATTGTGAACGATAGCTACTTTCATGACTTTTCCTTGCCCTTGTTCTTGGTGAAGATCTTCTGCGCTTCCTTGACCTCATTTCTGATCGAGGACATCTCTTCATCCAGCTGGTAGGCAGCTTCCGCCGTCCGCTTGAGCCGCTCAGAAATATCTTCCGGGTAGGCCCCCTGGTACTTGTAGTTCAAGGTATGCTCAACCGTGGCCCAGAAGTTCATGGCCAGAGTCCGGATCTGGATTTCCGCCAAAAGGCGCTTGGCCCCCTCGGACAGATAAACCGTGTAGGCCACCACCATGTGGTAGGACCGGTAGCCGGACGGCTTGGCATTTTGGATATAGTCGCGCTCTTCGACGACTTCCAGGTCATCGCGGGCATGGAGCAGGTCAACGACCCGGTAGATGTCATCGACAAACTGGCACATGATCCGGATACCGGCAATGTCCTGCATGTCGGTTTCGATCACGTCCGGGCTGATGACCCGCCGCTGCATTTTCTCTTTAATGGAGTCGACCGTTTTCACCCGGCCAACCACGAATTCTATTGGCGAATGCTCTCCCTTGGTCAAGAAACTCTGCCGGAGAGCTCTGAATTTAACTTTTAGTTCATTTACGGCTTCATTGTATGGCCATAAAAAAGTATCCCAATCAGTAATCACAGACATTTCCCTTCCATCTCAAACAAATTCATTTTAACATAGATGTTAGCAAAAGCACCAACGCAAACTTTTTAATTTTTATCTAACAAAGGAGTCTAAAAAAATGAGCAAAAACCGCGAAATTGAAGCCAAAGTCGCCCTGGACCAGGCCAGCTATGAGGCTATCGTCGCTGCCTACCCGGTCAAGAGCGACTTCAAACAGAGCAACCACTATTTTGACACCCCGGACAAGCAGCTAAAAGAAGACCACAGTGCCCTCAGAATCCGCTGCTTCCAAGACCGGGCCGAGGAAACCATCAAGGTTCCGGTCAAGAAGCTGCAGGAGACCTACCATGAAAGCCTGGAAATCAATGATGATTTAACCCTGCCTGAAGCCGAGGACTTTTTAAAAAAGGGCCGGCCAAGTCTGACTGGCAATGTCGGCCAGTACCTTTTAGAGCATTACCCGGACAAAGCCAGCCAGCTGACCCTTTTTTCCTGGAGCAAGACCCGGCGGATCCTTTTAGATGGGCCAAAGGGCTGCGAGCTGACTTTAGACCAGACCAGCTACCCGGACGGCTACCAGGACTGGGAAATGGAAATTGAAAATGACTCCCCGGCCGCTATCAAGGAAGCCCTGGCAGAAATTAAGACCCGCTTTGCCCTGCCGGTCAAGTCAGCCAACAACCAGAGCAAGATTGCCCGGGCCAGCCAGCATGCCAAGTAAAAATAGGCGAAAGCTTTTCTTTTGTTTTCAAGTAAAAGCTTTGTTAAAGTAGCAGATGAAGCAAAAATTGGAGGTCGACCATGTTCGAACTTTTTCTGTTTATCAATCCGTTAGGTTTATCCTGCTACCAGCTTGAAAAACGCATCCGGCTATTGGCGGCAGAACTGCAGCTTGAAATTTCCGTCAATTACATTCCCCTGGTAACCATGGAAGCCATGAAGGCCGACATGGTCAAGCGGAACTGGAACTTCAACACTTCCATCAATTTAGCCAATTATCACAATGCCTCAGTCAGCGCCCAGAGCTTTTACTATGCCGTGCAAATCGCTTATGGCAAGAAGAAGGCCAGGAGCTTTTTGTTCAAGTTGCAGGAAAGTTTGAGTGACGGCCAGCGGTCTTATTCCCCGGCCTTGGCTGAAGAATTGCTGGAAAGCCTCAATATCAAGCCAGAGAAAATTTCATCTACTTTGAATGATGCCTGCCTTAAAGACGTCATTGCCCGGGACCAGCAGCTGGCCAGGAAATTCCAAATCACGGTCCTGCCTTCAACCGTGGTTTTTGACGACCAGATCGATAACAGCGGTCTCTTGCTTGATGGTGAATTAAGCGACGACGACCTCCTGCAAATTTTCCAAAACAGCGCGGACAGCTGCCTTGAACCCTTGATGCAGCTGACGGAGAATGCTCCACTTTATTATCCGGTCAGCCACCTTCATCTCTTATAGCCAGCCTCTCCTTTAGGGGCTGGTTTTTTGCTGCAAAAATTTCAAGAGCCAGCTTTTTTCCCCCGGCCTGCGCCAAGTGGAAAAAGCTTCCTTGGGCAAAGTAAAGACAGTGTAGCCGGCCAGGTACATCAATTCCCCCAGCTTCTGACCCAGCTTGCTCTTTTCCTTCAGCTGCTGGTCCAGATAGTCCTGCTCCTTGACCCAGTCATCGGCCAAAGGCGGGGGCAAAAGGGGCCTAAAGTGCCATAAAGCGGCAATTCCTTCCGCGTCCAAGGCGAAGTCCACCTGCCGGTACAGCAGAGTCTGGCTGACAGGGGCCTGCCTTATTTGGTACTTCAATCTAATCAAGCCTGCCTCTTGGTGGATTTCCAGATAATAGCTTCCCCAGCACCGGTTTTCCCGGAAAAAGATCAGCTGGGTCTGCTTTAGCTTTTCCCCTAAAAAATGCCGGCGGCCGACCAACCAGACATCCTTAATCCCAATCGCCTGGTAAAGGGCATGCCGGTGGGCAAACTCCCCCTTGCTTAAGGGCGCGCACTGGACCTCAAAGGCCAAGAGCGGTGTGGCCAAAACGTCAGCCCGCAAGGCACCGTCAGCCAGCGGCACTTCAGCTTTCGCATTTAGCCCCGCCGCGGTCAAAGCGGCTTTGAGGAGCATTTTCCCCTGCCGGTGCTCCTCTTGTTCTCCTAGCCCCCGGTAAGCCTGGTAGTGCTTGAAAAAAGGCTCTGCCTTCTGCGATAAAACCAGGATGACCGGTTTCTGGCAGCGCGGGCAGCGGTAGACTTCCTGGTTGAGATAGGCCGGGTTCTCCCGGACCTTGCCGGCCTCACTGACGGCCAGGACCAATTCTTTATTTAATAAAGCTGCGTACAAAATAATCCCCCATTAACTAGTACGCCAAAAAGGGGAGATTTTTTTAAAATAGGCAAAATAAAAGGCCCCCCGAAGGAGTCCTTAAATCATCATCTGGATTCTTAAGCCCGCTTGCTGGCAAACTGCCGGCGCAAAGCCCCCAGCGCGTCCTGCTGGAAGAGGCACTGGCCGTGGGCTTGGGCCTGCTGGAATTCGTCAGCGGACACCTGGCGGCCAAATTCATTGGCGATCGCCCAAGCATCAGCTGGCTTGATTTCCGCGTAATTCTCGTCCATAAAAGCCAGCTTGAGGTAAAACTGCTGCTTGTAGTAGTAGACGCTGGACGCCAGGTCACTGACCTTGAGGCTGTCAGCCAAAGCCAGGAGGTCATCGATATCGTCAAAGACTAAAACATGGGTCTCCTGGTAACTCCAGTAGTCCTCGTAGTCTTCATCATCGGTGTTGCCCAGGTCCTGCATGACCACCGGGTCCATCTCAGTGTTGGCGTCATCAGCCGGGTTCAAGTCGGAAAAGGCCCAGTCATCTTCCTCAACCGCTTCCGCCATATCGTCTCCGACCCCATTGGCTTCAGGATCAAAGAAGCGCCGCATTTCTTCCGGCAGGTCGCTGCCTGCATTCATCTTGGTAATCAGGAGATCGATCCCGCCATCGTTGGGCATGACCTGGAAAGTCACCGGCGCATCGCTGGCAAAGTCATTGTCCTCGTCCACTTCGCGCAGAACTGACAGGAAAAATTCCTGGACTCTTTCCCGGTTGCCGAGTAAGTCCAAGATCTTCAAGCCCCGCTGGTTCAGATCCTCCCGGGTCATGCTTACGCGGAGCGTGTTCTCATTCACCTTTTCAACGCGCATCTTCATCCCTCCTTATATGTGTACTGTTATTGTAACCTAAAAAGCCAACAAAGCAAAAGCGTTAGCTTCTAGAAGCCAACGCCTGCAACTTTCTATTCTGAAATTAAAAATCCTGGTCTGCCAGGCGCTTAGCCCGGGCTATTTCCAGCCGGCGCACGCTGCGCGGCAGGAAACGGCGAATTTCATCTTCATTGTAGCCAACCTGCATCCGGCGGTCATCCAAAATAATTGGCCGTCTCAGCAGGCTTGGGTTCTTTTCAATCAAATCGATCAGTTCATTCATTGAAATGTCGTCCAGGTCGATATTCAGCTCTTGGAAAGCCTTCGACCGTGTTGACACGATTTCTTCCGTGCCTTCTTCAGTCATTCTCAGAACATGAATGATTTCTTCCCGGTTCAAAGGATCTGAAATAATGTTTCTTTCCTTGTAGGGAATATTGTGTTGTTCAAGCCATTGCTTTGCCTTGCGGCATGAGGTGCAGCTTGGAGAAACATATAAATCTACCATTGTTACCACGCTCCTTTAAAATGAGATTGCATGAACACACATTCGTTACTTACTATATAGTTTAGCACTTACTATATAGTTTAGCATGGATACTTACAAAAAGGAAGGGGGTAATTGGCTTTCTTTTAAATTTCTTAATTAATCAAGCAAAAAAGCGGTCAGCTCACGCTAATCGCTTTTAATTTGCTCTTTACTTGTCAGCCATCAAGTTCTTAACCAGTTCGATGTTGTCTTCGTTGGTCAATGATTCCTTGGTTGCCTTGTCAGCCAAGCTAGCGAGTTCTTCAGTTGAGAGCTTCTTCATTTCGTTTCTGATCCGCAGAATTGAAGTTGCGCTCATTGAGTATTCGTCCAGGCCCATGGAAAGCAGGATTGGGAACATGATTGAGTCACCAGCTGCTTCACCACACATCCCGCACCAGATACCAGCTTTGTGAGCTGAGTCGATCGTGTGCTTGATGAGGCGGAGAACTGACGGGTTGTATGGCTGGTAGAGGTAAGAAACGTTTTCGTTGCCCCGGTCAGCAGCCATAGTGTATTGGATCAAGTCGTTGGTCCCGATTGAGAAGAAGTCGACTTCCTTGGCAAATTGGTCTGCCAGAACGGCAGCTGCCGGAACTTCGATCATCATGCCGACTTGCAGGTCGTCGCCAACCTTGACGCCTTCCTTGACCAGCTTGTCCTTTTCTTCAGCCAAAACAGCCTTGGCTTGGTGAAGTTCGTCCAAAGTACCGATCATTGGGAACATGATCCCCAGCTTGCCGTAAGCTGATGCTCTCAGCAAGGCCCGCAGCTGGGTGCGGAAGATTTCCTTGTTTTTCAAGGACAGACGAATGGCCCGGATACCCAGGAATGGGTTCATTTCTTCTGGCAGGTCCCAGTAGGACAGGTGCTTGTCGCCACCGATGTCCATGGTTCTGATGATAACCTGCTTGCCGTTCATGCCTTCCAGAACCTTCTTGTAGGCTTCAAACTGGTCTTCTTCAGTTGGGAAGTCGTTTGAGTTCATGTACAAGAATTCAGTTCTGAACAAGCCGACTGCTTCAGCACCGTTTTCCAAAACGCCAGCCAGGTCGTCTGGAGTACCGATGTTGGCAGCGACCGTGAAGTGCTTGCCGTCAGCAGTTACTGATGGTTCGTCCTTCAACTTCCGCCATTCAGCCTTTTGCTTAGCGAAGTCGTCGCCCTTCTTGCGGTAGTCAGCCACTTGTTCTTCGCTTGGTTCAACGATGGCCACCCCATCCAAACCGTCAGCGATCAGCATTTGGCCGTTTTCTACAGAAGTGGTGATCTTTTCAGTCCCGACAACAGCTGGGATTTCCAAAGACCGGGCCATGATGGCTGAGTGGGCAGTCCGGCCGCCCAGGTCAGTTACGAAGCCCTTAACGTACTTCTTGTTCAATTGTGCCGTGTCACTTGGCGTCAAGTCTTCAGCCACCAGAACTACTTCGTGGTCGATGCTTGCCAAGTTAGGCAGTTCCTTGCCCAGCAAGTGCGCCATGATCCGCTTTGAAACGTCGCGGACGTCAGCTGCACGTTCTTTCATGTAGGCATTGTCAGTCATGTTTTGGAAGATAGTGATGAAGTTTTGGGCAACTTCGTCCAAAGCTGCTTCACTGTTGACAGCGTCGCTCTTGATCTTAGCGCTGATCTGGCCAGTGAATTCAGGGTCTGACAGGAACATCAAGTGGGCGTCAAAGACTTGCGCTTCTTCTTCACCCAAGCTTTCTGCGGCAACCTTGCGGATACTTTCCAATTCAGCTTGTGATTCGGCAACTGCCTTGTCAAAGCGGGCTACTTCAGCTTCCGCGTCAGCAATAGACTTCTTTTCAAAAGAAAGGTCCGGTTCGACCAGGAGATAGGCTGGAGCAACAGCAACGCCGTCACTGGCTGCGATACCCTTCAAAGTTTCAGTCATTATTCAGCCAAACCTTCTTTTGACATAGTTTCAGCAACAGTTGCGATAGCTTCCTTTTCGTCATCGCCTTCAGCGCTGATAGTTACGTCTGCACCTTGGCCAACACCCAATGACATTACGCCCATGATTGACTTAAGGTTAACTGACTTGCCGTTGTATTCAAGGTTGATGTCTGAACCAAACTTTGAAGCAGCTTGTACCAACAAGGTAGCTGGACGAGCGTGAATACCAGTTTCAGCGATAATGTGAAATTCTTTCTTTTCCATCGTAAATTATCTCCTTTAAAAATCAAGAATTGGGTACCAAAGTACCGTTTCTCTTAAAGAATAACATGTTTTCGAGGTCAATACAACTTAATTTGTAAATGTTTTCATTAATACTTTGGCTTATTCTCTATCGAAGTATAGGTAATAACCCCGCCTCGGCCGGCCCGGCCGGTGATTTTCTTGTTTTTTCCGTAATTGCGCAGGCTTTGCTGGAAAGCGAACGCATCTTCTGGGTCCTTCTGCGGGTCGATCTGGTACTCCAGCAAGTCGCCTAAGACCAATTTCTCCAAAATATCAGTATAGTCCATATTAATGTCACAACCTCCTATCCATTATTTTAGCGCAATTTTTTGTCAAAATTAAAGGAAGAAGTCTCAAAAGCCGGCTATTTTCTCCCCCGAGTCTTAGCACTTGACTAACTAGAGTGCTAAGTCCTATAATTTAGGCAGAGCTTTTATGAAAGGCGGTATTTTAACATGTTCTGTCAAAACTGCCACCAACGGCAGGCCTCGATACATCTTTACACGAAGATCAACGGCCAAAACAAAGAAATCGACTTATGTCAGCAATGCTACCAAGAGTTAAGGAATCAACAAGGCAATCAAATGAATAATGACAACTTTTTCGGCGACTTTGACGAACTCTTCAACGCTTTGAACGGGCGGTCAAATGGCGCAAACCGTGACAACAACCAAAATCCATCCGGCCCGACCCCTGGCCGGGGCGGCAATGGCGGCGGCCAGTCCCTGCTTGACCAGTTCGGGACCGACTTAACAGCTCTGGCCAAGAAGGGCAAGATCGACCCAGTTATCGGCCGAGACCGAGAAATCGCCCGAGTAATTGAAATCCTCAACCGGCGGACCAAGAACAACCCGGTCCTGATCGGGGAAGCCGGGGTCGGCAAGACCGCGGTCGTTGAAGGCCTGGCCCAGGACATCGTGGACGGGTCAGTTCCAGCCAAGTTACAAAACAAGCGGATCATCTCCCTCAACATGGTTTCCATGGTCCAAGGTACCGGGATCCGGGGCCAGTTTGAGCAAAGGATGCAGCAGCTGGTCAAGGAACTGCAGAGCCAGCCGGACATCATCCTCTTTATCGACGAAATCCATGAAATCGTCGGCGTCGGCAATTCTGAAGGCGGCATGGACGCCGGCAACATCATCAAGCCGGCTCTGGCCAGAGGTGAGCTGCAGTTAGTCGGGGCTACGACTATCAAGGAATTCCGGGAAATCGAAAAGGACTCCGCCCTGGCCCGGCGCTTCCAGCCAGTTGAAGTCAAGGAACCAAGCATCGACGAGACAATCAAGATCCTCAAGGGGATCCAGAAGCGCTACGAGGACTACCACCACGTCAAATACACTGACAACGCCATCGAAGCCGCCGTCAAGCTGTCTGCCCGCTACATCCAAGACCGCTTCCTGCCAGACAAGGCCATCGACCTGCTGGACGAAGCCGGGTCAAGAATGAACCTGACCATCCCTTACATCGATAAGGAAAAGATCCAGGAAAGAATCGACGCGGCTGAGAAGCTCAAGCAGGATGCCTTGAAGAACGAAGACTACGAAAAAGCTGCCTACTACCGTGACCAGATCGAAAAATACGAGAAGCTGAAGGACCAAAACGTCGACCCGGACAAGGCCCCGACCATTACGGCCAAAGTCATGGACAAGATCGTGGAAGAAAAGACCAACATCCCGGTCGGCGACATCCAGGCACAAGAAGAAAAACAGCTGGCCAACCTGGCCAGCGACCTCAAGGCTAAGGTTATCGGCCAGGACGAGGCCGTTGACAAGGTGGCCCGGGCCATCAGAAGAAACCGGATCGGCTTCAACAAGTCCGGCCGGCCAATCGGCTCCTTCCTCTTTGTTGGCCCGACCGGGGTCGGCAAGACCGAGCTGGCCAAGCAGCTGGCCTTGAAGATGTTCGGCAGCGAAGACGCCATGATCCGCTTCGACATGTCCGAATTCATGGAGCAATACTCCGTCTCCAAATTGATCGGGTCTGCCCCGGGCTATGTCGGCTATGAAGAAGCCGGCCAATTGACCGAACGGGTCCGCCACAACCCATACAGCTTGATCCTTTTGGACGAAGTTGAAAAGGCCCACCCAGATGTTTTGAACCTCTTCTTGCAGATTCTTGACGACGGCCGCTTGACCGACTCACAAGGGCGGACTGTTTCCTTCAAGGACACGATCATCATCATGACCTCAAACGCCGGCCAGGGAATCAAGACGGCCAGCGTAGGCTTCACGGCAGAAAACAACAAGAATGAAGCTGAAGAAACCCGCAAGGTGATGAGCCAGTACTTCAAGCCGGAATTCCTGAACCGCTTTGACGACATCATCCAGTTCCACCCATTGAGCAAGGACAACCTCCTGCAGATCGTCAACCTCCTTTTGGACAAGACCAACGCCATGGTCAGCGACCAGGGCCTACACATCAAGGTTACCGACGCGGCCAAGGACAAGCTGGTTGAGGAAGGCTACGATCCGGAAATGGGCGCTCGTCCGCTTCGCCGGGTCATCCAGGAAGAAATTGAAGACAAGGTGGCCGACTACAAGCTGGACCACACTGAAGCCAAGCAATTAGTGGTGGACTTAAAGGACGGGGAAATCACGATTTCCGAAGAAGTTCCCGCCCTGCCAGCCACTGAAGCGAGCAAAGAAAAATAACTATCTCTGAGCAGAAAAAACAAGGATTATCCAAAAAGGATCCTTGTTTTTTCTTGAATGCGTTATAATGAAAGTGAGGGGAATATCAGAGACAAATAAAAACGGGTGAAGTTTTATGCACTTAATTGATGTTACTAATAGTTATGCCGAATTAGTTCACAGTCAGCTAAATACTACGAGCGTGAACTACGTGAAAGTTTACTCCTTAGGCAACACTACCGTAGTTTATACCGAAAGCCCAATCGCCATCGGGATCGTTCTGGAAAACCACCACCGCAAGATCCGCGAGGAAGAACTCGAATTTGTAATCAAGCGGCTGATTCCCGACCATACCAGCTATCAGCTTACGGTTGACAAGCACCGCCGGGTCGTCGAAATCCACGTTGACAAGTAATCCCTGCAAAAAGAGCCCACTGGGCTCTTTTTTCTTCCCTGTCTTCTTCCCTTATTCTTTTCAGCAAAATTCAAAAAATACTTGTTTTTTAGCAAAATTACAGATTAACTTGCGAAAAACAGCCTTTTTTTAAAAAATTGTAAAAATTGACCTATATCAATTTTTTATTAAAAAATAGTTCTACAATCTGCTT
>SKEJ01000598.1_pt1 | contig 22394 bp, 14 predicted proteins | sample 4826721 | NCBI WGS metagenome assembly SKEJ01 (sample SAMN11008812, study PRJNA524170) | human gut metagenome | biome: Human fecal sample; material: Feces; isolation source: fecal sample from pouch patient p31 | host: Homo sapiens | place: Israel: Tel-Aviv | collected 2015-06-02 | reverse complement strand
CGGTTGTCCTTATCTTACGGGCGATGCAAAATACTGTGCAACCGGTTGTCCGCTGAACGGTCGATTTGGCCGGGTTAACGGTGCAACCGGTTGTACAACCGCGACACTTATGTCACCCTGAGTATCGAAACTCAGCGCAAGACATCGTTCTTAAGCTCGTAAGCAACCGCCACGCCCGCTGATATCTCACCCATACGAGACGTATTCGATTGCGGCTTGGTTGCAAAACGACACCGGTCACCGGATATCATGAACGCTGTTCAGGCGCACTATAGTAAGCTGTATCCGCACCAACCCGTATCAGCGACAACATCGACCGCATTCTCCAGGAGACGCCATGACCCAACCAGTTCGCACCGCACCTACGCTTGCCGAGGTTGCCGCAGCTGCCGGCGTGTCGCGCTCCACGGCATCGCGCGCTCTCAACGATTCGCCCCGCATTAGCGAGGAAACCAAAAAGCGCGTCCGCGCGGCGGCCAAGGAAGTCAATTTTGTCCCCAACGCTCGTGGCCGAGCGCTCGCTGTCGGGCGCACGGAAATCATCGCCGTGCTCGTGACCGAGCCCCTGAGTGAACTCTTCAGCGACCCCACCTATAGCGAGTTTTTGAGCGGCATTACCGAGGAACTGTCGGAGTCGTCCTATCTGCCCGTTATCTTGCAGGCGTCTTCTACGCATGAGCGCAACCGCGCACGCGAGCACTTTGAGCGCCGCTCGTTCGACGCCGTGATCGACGTCTCCCCCTACAAGGGCAGCGAGCTGCTCGAGGTGCTGCGCGAGCTGGGCGTACCCACCGTGTTGTGCGGCCAGCTCGAGGGCCACCCCTATCGCGATGTGTTCTCAACGGTCTACTCTGACGACGAAGAGGGCGGACACTTTGCGGCACTCGCCATGAAGGAACGCGGGCGCAAAGATATCGTCGCCGTGTTGGGACCGCAAGACAACCCCGCTGTTGTCGACCGCCTGCGCGGCTACCGCGCTGTCTTGGGCGAAGACCTCCCAGACGCAAACGTTATCTATACCGGCTGGAACAACGGAGACGGCTATCAGGCCATGCACCAGATCCTCGCGCGCGAGATTGCTTTCGATGGCGTGCTCTGCGGATCGGACCGTATCGCGGCTGGCGTCATCACTGCACTCAACGAGGCAGGCCTATCCGTTCCTGCGGACGTTTCTGTCGTCGGCTTCGACGATCACGAGATTGCGACGCGCTGCGTCCCCGCGCTCACGACCGTCCGCCAGCCCCTGCGCGAAGAAGGCCACATGGCCGCCAACATTGCGCTCGACATGATCAAGGGTGCCGAGCCCACCACCTCCGTGATGCACATGCAGCTGATCCAGAGAGACTCGCTATAAGAAACTGGGGCAGGCTTTCCGCCAGACAATTGTTGCGGAAAGACTGCCCCGTTTTGAGCGCTCATTCTGGGGTACAGTTTCCGTTAGACAGCTCAACCGGAAACTGTGCCCCATTATTTTGCCGAATTCTGGGTCGCGCTTTCCCAGAGGACCCCCTTTGGGAAAGCGCGACCCCTTCTGGACGCAAATTCCGGGTCGTAGTTTCCGCGACGCCCAGTCAACCTATACCCTCGCAACCTCGGCGTATAAAAAACGAGGGAAGACACACGTCCTTCCCTCGTTGCAAGCAAGATGTAGCCGCTCGCCTACATCAGGCGCAGGCTGACGTCCTTGAGCTGGGCGCCGCTAACGGCACTCGGGGCGCCCGACATAAGGTCGGAGCCGCTGGCCGTCTTGGGAAACGCCATGACGTCGCGGATGGAGTCGGAACCGGCGAGCAGCATGCACACGCGGTCCAGGCCCAGAGCGAAACCGCCCATCGGGGGCGCACCAAACTTGAGCGCCTCCATGAGGAAGCCGAACTGCGACTCGGCGCGCTCCTCGGTAAAGCCCAGAAGCTTGAGCATGGACATCTGCATCTCGGCGTTGTGGATACGCATACCGCCGCCGCCGGCCTCAAAGCCGTCCATGACAAAGTCGTAGGTGCAAGAACCGGCTGCCAGCGGATCTGCCTCGATCTTGGCGATGTCGGTCTCGGTCGGCAGGGTGAACGGCTGGTGCTCGGCAGCGTAAGCCTTGCGGTCCTCATCCCAATGGAACAGCGGGAAGTTGACGACCCACAGGAAGTCGTGGCCCTCGCGCTTGATCTCGAGCGCATTGGCCATGTGGGAACGCATGCCGCCCAGGATCTCGTCAGAGAGCAGGCGCGGGCCGGCGGCGAACATCACAAGATCGCCGGGCTCGACGTCCATGCGCTCACGCAGAGCCGCCATCTCCTCGTCCGAGAAGAACTTGACGATGGGGCTGTTGATGGAGCCGTCCTCACGGAAGGCGATCCAGGCCAGGCCCTTGGCGCCAAACGTGGAGGCCACGCCGGCGAGCTTATCGATCTTGGCACGTGCCCAGGCGCCGGCGCCCTTGGCGTTGATGGCCTTGACGACAGAGCCCTCCTCGTTCGCGGCAGTCGCAAAGACCTTGAACTTGGAGTTGGCAAAGATGTCGGTCAGGTCGACCAGATGCATGCCATAGCGGGTATCAGGCTTGTCGGAACCATAGGTGTCCATGGCATCCCAGTAGTTCATGCGACGCAGCGGCGTGGGCATCTCGACACCCATGCGGCCGAAGGCATCGGCAAGAACCTCCTCAAGCGCGCTCATGACATCGTTCTGGTCCACGAAGGACATCTCGATATCGACCTGGGTGAACTCGGGCTGACGGTCGGCACGCAGGTCCTCGTCGCGGAAGCACTTGGCAACCTGGTAGTAGCGCTCGACGCCACCGACCATGAGCAGCTGCTTCAGGAGCTGCGGGGACTGCGGCAGGGCGTAGAAGTTACCCGGCTGAATACGGCTGGGAACGATGAAGTCGCGGGCGCCCTCGGGCGTGGACTTGAACAGGGAGGGCGTCTCGACCTCCATGAACTCACGGTTGTGCAGCGCCTCGCGAATGGCAAAGGTGAAGTCGGAGCGCAGCTTGAGGTTGGCCATCATCTCGGGACGACGGAGGTCCAGATAGCGATAGCGCAGACGGGTGTCCTCGCTCGTCTCGATGCCGTCCTCGATCTGGAACGGCGGAGTGACGGACGTGTTGAGCACCTCCGCGTGGTCGGTCAGGACCTCGATCTCGCCGGTCGCGAGCTTGGTATTGGTGGTCTCCTCGCCACGGGCGCGCACGACGCCGTGAATCTTGATGGGCCACTCGGGACGCATAGTCTCGGCGATCTTAAAGGCATCGCCGTCGGAGTGCTCGGGGTCGAAGGTGAGCTGCGTGATGCCCTCGCGGTCGCGAAGGTCGCAGAAGATAAGGCCGCCGTGGTCGCGGCGACGGCTCACCCAACCGGTGAGGGTGACCTCTTCGCCCACGTTCTCGAAGCGAAGCTCGCCGCAGGTACGGGTGTGCATGGAATGCTCATCGATGGGACGGGTCTGGCTCATACCAGTGATCCTCCTTTATGGATCTGTGCCGCCCCGTGTCGTTCCGGGCGGCGTCGTACAGATTTGCCCAGCCTGCGTAAACCGCGCAGCCAGACATGGCGTTCTATCTTATCGCACCCGCGTCGATGTGCCGCGAAAAAGTAGCTCTTGCCCAAAGACTTGACGGAGACGAAACAATTGACGCGGCCTGGCCGTCGCCAAGGCGCGCCGCGTGCGACAATGTGCCCCAATACAACTGCACTCGGAAAGGCCCGCCATGACTGCACGCCTCATCGTTATGGATATCGACTCCACGCTCATCAACCAGGAGGTCATCGACCTGTTGGGCGAGGAGGCCGGCGTAGGCGAACAGGTAGCGCAGATTACCGAACGCGCCATGCGCGGCGAGCTTGACTTTAAGCAGGCGCTCGAGGAGCGCGTGGGGCTGCTTGCCGGCTTGGATGAGAGCGTGTTCGAACGCACCTTTGCGCGCGTGACGTTTACCCCCGGCGCGTTGGAGCTTGTGCGATCGGCGCACAGCAAGGGCTGGAAGGTCGGCGTGGTAAGCGGTGGCTTCCACGAGGTCGCCGACAAAATCGTGACCGCCGCGGGCATCGACTTTTGCCTCGCTAACCGCCTGGAGGTCGTGGACGGCAAGCTCACCGGCAAGCTGGCGGCAAACATTGTGACCAAGGAATCCAAGCTCATCCAGCTGCTGGATTGGGCAGTTGAGTGCGGTGTCGACATGGCCCACACCGTCGCGATCGGCGACGGCGCCAACGACATCCCCATGATTCAGGCCGCGGGTACGGGCATCGCGTTTTGCGCCAAGCCCAAGACGCGCGAAGCCGCCCCGTTTGCCATCGACGAGCGCAACCTGATGCTCGCCATGGACATCATCCTGCGCGACTAGCAAGTTCGCCCAACAATTGAATCAGTCTGTCCTATAGTTTCCGAACAATTTTGTCTTAGTGTTCGGAAACATACCCTTTGAGTGCTAGACTTTGCGCCGTCGAAGGGAACATATATGGATAAGCGAGATCTTGAGCAGTTGCTGAGCGATGTTGCCGGCGGATCAATCACCCCTGCCGACGCGCTTACGCGCATCCAGACGGCGCCAACCGCCGATCTGGGTTTTGCGCAGCTCGATCTTTCGCGCGGGGTGCGCCAGGGAGCCGGCGAGGTTGTCTACGGCGCCGGTAAAACCGCCGAGCAGATTGCCGCCATTATCGAAGCGCTGCACGATGCCGGCCAGGAGCGCATCCTGGTCACACGCCTGGACGCCGAAAAGGCAGCCCGCACCTCGGAGCTCCTCGACAACGGCATCGACCTTGGATATGTCCCGGACGCACAGCTCGCCCTCGTGGGCGGCAAGCCCTCCCCTACCGGCAACGGACGCATCGTCGGCGCCTGCGCCGGCACGAGCGACCTGCCCGTCGCCGAGGAAGCCGCATTGACGGCCGAGTTCTATGGCAACGAGGTCGACCGCCTCTACGACGTGGGTGTCGCCGGCCTGCACCGTCTGCTCGCGCATGCCGAGGAGCTTGCCCAGGCACAGGTGGTCATCGCCATTGCCGGCATGGAGGGCGCACTGGCGAGCGTTGTCGGCGGCCTGGTGAGCTGTCCGGTCATCGCCGTTCCCACCAGCGTGGGTTACGGCGCGAGCTTTGGTGGCGTAGCCGCGCTACTCGCCATGCTCAACTCCTGCGCCAGCGGCGTTTCGGTCGTCAATATCGACAACGGCTTTGGTGCCGCCTACCAGGCAAGTCTTATCAACCATCTGAGCGCCGGCACGCCCCGCGCCCGTTAAGGAGCATTCCATGTCCAACCATCAGCATACGCTTATCATCGACGGCACCTCGGGCATCAGCGGCGATATGACCGTCGCGGCCCTGCTCGACCTGGGCGCCAGCGAGGAACATCTGCGCGAACAGCTCGCCACGCTGCCGGTCGACGGCTTTGAGATTTCCGTTACACGCGTAAACAAGCATGGCATCGACGCCTGCGACTTTGACGTTCAGCTGGCAGAGGAGCTCGAGAACCACGATCACGATATGGCCTGGCTCTACGGCAACGAAGCAGCTGCCGAGCACACGTACGGGCATGAGCACTGCCACGAGCATGACCATCATGATCATGGCGAGCACGAACACTGCCACGAGCATGACCATGAGGCCCACGGCCATGGCCACGAGGACCATCATCACGCCCACCACCATCACCACCGTTCTTTGGCGGACGTCACCGCCATCATCGATGGCTCGCAGCTGAGCGATGGTGCCAAGCGTCGTGCCCTCGCCATCTTTACCGCACTCGCCGCAGCTGAGGCTAAAGCTCACGGCAAAACGCCCGAAACCGTCATGTTCCACGAAGTGGGCGCCGTCGACTCCATCGTCGACGTCTGCTCGGTCGCCATCTGCCTCGACGACCTGGGTATTGAGGATATCGTGGTCGAGTCGCTCTCCGAGGGCCACGGAACCATCCGTTGCGCCCACGGCCTCATGCCTATTCCCGTCCCCGCTGTCGTCAACCTGTGTCAGGCGGGCAATATCGCCCTCACGCCTGCACCGGTCGCCGGCGAGCTCGTGACGCCCACGGGCGCCGCCATCGTCACCGCGCTGCGCACGTCCGACCAACTGCCCTCACGCTACCGCATCGAAGCCGTCGGCTACGGCGCCGGCAAGCGCCCCTACGAGGGTTGCTCCGGCACGCTCCGCTGCCTGCTCGTTGACGCGGACGCATAGCCATGGATGCCCGCAAGGCAAAAAGCCGCGCTGCCATCGTTGCGGCGTTCTCCGAGCTGCTGCGCGAAGAGGACTACGGCAAGATCACCGTCGGCGACATCATCGCGCGCGCTCACGTAGGCCGCGCGACATTCTACGGCCTCTTTAAGAGCAAAGACGACCTACTGTCCGAGCTCGTGAGCGACATCTGCGCCCACGCCCTCGACGACGATGGCACGCCGCTCGACGACCCACTCGTGCAAGTCGAGCATATCCTCAACAACCTCTGGGAACGCCGTCAGGGCGTTCGAGCCCTCGTAGCCGGCGCCGGCTCACGCGCCTTCGCCGACTGCCTACGCAAGACCATCATGTCCCGAGCAGCCGAAACCGTCCCCGTCAACCCCGCAGGCCCCGCCGGCACCATGGACCGCAGTTTCCTACTACACCACATAGCCTCAAGCTTCGTAGGAATGGTCCAATGGTGGGCCTGGCACAACTTCGAAGCAAACAAAGCCGACGTAGCCAAAGACTACCTCTCAGCCATAAAACCCCTCTTCAACTAAGTAAGTAAGTCTCTCATCCCAAAGCACCGCCCACCCCAAGGCGCCACGCATCCCAAAGTGCCACTCGCACCTCAAAGCGCCCAACAACAAAGTGCCCGCCACATCCAAATTCAGATATATATGTTGGTTGCTTGTTCCAACGCGACTGAGATCCCGCAGCTGGCCGCATGGGGTAACTCCCCAGCGCATTCCGCAGGACGCAAAAAGGCTCGCCGCACAAAGTGCGCAGCGAGCCTTTTTGCATGTCCGAGGACGCGCTGGGGAGTTACCCCATGCGGCCAGCGGACAACTATGTAGCCTTGGACTAGAACATGCCCAAGAAACCATGCACAAACAGCGCGGCCACAATAGCACCGACAAACGGAGCGATGCCAGGAACAAGCAGGCCGTACTTCCAGTTGTTGTCGGCCTTGTTCTTGATCGGCAGCACCTGATAGGCCATGCGAGGACCAAGGTCACGGGCCTGGTTCATGGCGAAGCCGGTGATGCCGCCCATGCCCATGCCAACAGCCCAAACGATCAGGCCGACGCAGATGGCGAGCATCAGGACGTTCTCACCAGCGCGGCTAGCGGCAGCAAGGATGGCGCTGATGAACACAAAGGTGCAGATAGCCTCGCAGAAGAAGTTACGGGCATAGTTCGTACCCTCGGTGGTGGGGTTGGTCGAGAAGATGTTGCGCTGGGCAATGGGGTCGACGACGCCCTCGGAAGCCTTGAACTCATCGGCATACATAAGCCAAGCGATTACGGCACCCACAAAGCCGCCGAGCATATCGGCAATCATGAAGGGGATGCAGCTGCTCCACGGCACCAGGCCGACGATGCACTGGGCAAGCACCATAGCCGGGTTCATGCACACGGCGCCGCCAAAGACAAACAGGCAGACCGAGATGCCAAAGGACCAGGTGGTGATGGCAAACATGTGGCCGGAGCCCTGATACTTGGTGCCCTTGAGCACGGTATCGCAGTGCACGCCCACACCAAAGATGATCATGAGGGCCGTTGCGCCGAATTCGCAGAGGAGTTTGGTAAGCATAAAACCTTATCTTTCTTGTCGGTTACAAACGATTCGTTTAGGCCGCGCACTAGTGCTGCGCGACGACAACGCCCAGGCCATCGGGAATGACGGCAACCTTGGCATCGGCACCTTTCATCTCAAAGGCGAGCTTGAGCGCCTCCTCGAGGGTGTTGACCGGCGTCATGTGCATATCCTTGATCATCTGGTGATCGCACAAGTCGGTGACCATGATCACGGGGTGATGCGCCAGGATGCGGGCAAAGATCTGACTCGTCCACTGGTCGGGCAGGGTCTCGTCCTTAGGACGGTCGATGCAGGCGCGCTCAAACTCTGCCGGATCGTTGTCGGCGATGTTGTGATAGAAGCCCTCGCCACCGTGACCGTCGGCGCAACCGGCGACATCGATGATCACGCCGCCCTCGGGAAGTGTGGCCTCGGCAGCGCACATGCCCTTTACGGCCTGGTAGATGTTCTGGTCGAGCGGGTAGCCGCCGTTGGTGGTGATGGCAATCTCGCACTCGACGGGCTCAACGCCGGCAAGGCTCTTCACGAACTCGCAGCCAGCCTCGTGCGCCTTGTGGATGTCGCCGGCAAAGGAGCCGATGACCTCATGCTTGCCGTTGAGCACCACGTTAAGCACAAAGGCAAGGTGAGCCATCTCGGCAGCGGCAAACATATCCTCGTTCACGTGGTTGTGGCACAGGTTGCCGGCACGCGAGTGGGAATCATTCACAAACTGACCGTTGTGGTTGTACATGATGGTCTTGTAGCTGGCGATGCCGGGCAGGACGGACTTGCGGCTACCAGAGAAACCGGCAAAGAAGTGCGGCTCAATAAAACCCTCGGCAAGCAACAGATCGCAATCGGCGGCAATCTTGTTGATGATGCACTCGCCACCAGAAGGCAGGGTGCCGATCTTTTTCATCATGCTGTCGTCAGTCGCGACGTGCATAACGATTTCCTCGTTGGCAACGATCTCCTCGCCATACTTGTTGACGAGTTCCTCATGCGTCGACGGACGGTGCATACCCGTAGCAACCAAAATACGCACACGAGCCTCGGGCGCAGCGGAATGGATGTGATGCAGCAGAATAGGCATCGTCACACGCGAGGGAACGGGACGCGTATGATCGGAGCTAATGATGACAATATCCTTCTTGCCAGCACAAAGCTCCTCGAGCGAAGGCGAGCCATAAGGGTTGGCAAGCGACTCCTCTACCAGCTCTTCCTGCGATTTTGTAGTCTTAAACTCGTTTTGATGGCCTTCCATCACACCCGCGAAGTTCTTATCCTCGAGCTCCAGATGCAACGTCTTGTGGTCAAACGGTAGTTCACATTCAAACAATGACGAGCGCCCTCTTCCTTTCAACTGACACACTAGATAAACCGTTGGAAGGATACGCCGCTCACCGAAAAACACCACCGTCCACCGAGTCGTTAACACAACGTTCATATTTGACCCACAACAAAACGGCCGCGATCCCAAACGGGACCGCGGCCGTCTGTCAAAGACACTATAGACAGGATGATTTACGCAGCGCCGAGGCAAACATCTAGCCCGAGACGTACGCACGTAAGCCATTTTGCATAAATGCGTTAATTAATTGCATAAACTGGCGCATGGATTTCTAGCCGTAACAGGGTGGTACCCTCCGGAGCGTGCATTTTTGCGAGTATTCAGCATCGCGGAATAAGATTTTGGTGTCAAAAGTCTTTCAAAAGTTAGATAGTCCTCATGACTCGTCCCATCTGGATAGCATGCGGCGAGAAACCAGCCATATATGAACATCGCCAAAGCCCAATTGTCGTGCAAAAGCATCAACAGGGGCCGCGAACGTCACCCATAGCCTTATGCACCAATCTTTGGCTGCTGAAAACTCCGTTTTTTGCACGTCGCCCCAAGCACCACCCTCACCCAGCGGCTGATCCGCCGAAGACCGGACATCGCAGGGCCCGCCATTAGTTTACTTTTAGGCACACTCCGCAGGACGCAAGAAGCCCTCGCCGCACTCCACGCTATGCGCGAAGCGCGCCTTATTCCCTTCAGCTTTAATCCCAGAAGACCGAGGACGCAGGGACCCGATGGGTTTCCCTCTGAATGCATTCCGCAGCACGAAGCCCCCTTATCCGCAGCTCCGAAGGAGCAGGATAAGAGGGCTTCAAGTGCGAGGACGCATTCAGAGGGAAACCCATCGGGTCCCGGTGAGAGCCACAGGGCTATCGATTACCCCGTGTTCTGCAATCCTGCCGAGACGCCAGTCACAGTCGAAAGAATCAGGCTCATGTACTCGGCCTTCTTCTCCTCGGCCATCTCGTCCTGGTTCATACGCACCTCGCGAAGGGCGCGGACCTGGGCGATGGACAGGGCGTCGACGTAGGGGTTGCGCACGCGGACGGCACAACCGAGCACACGACGACGCTGCAGTGGCCACTCGTCACCGACGATGGCAAGGACCCACTTACGCGTGAGCTGCATCTCGGTAAAGACCTTCTCGGACAGATCCTGGCGATCGCCCAGGTGCAGATACATCTTGGCGATGCGCTGGTCGGTCTTGGCGATCGACATCTCGATGTTGTCGATAAAGGTGCGGAAGAACGGCCACTCCTGGTAGGCAGCCTTAAGCTGGTCCAGATCGCCAAACTGCTCGCAGGCGGTGCCCAGGCCGTACCAAGCGGCCAGGTTAATGCGCGCCTGGCTCCAGCTGAAGATCCACGGAATGGTACGCAGGTCGTCGAGCGACTTGGCACCCAGGCCGCGCTTGGCGGGACGCGAGCCGATCGGCAGCAGACCGACCTCGGTCAGCGGCGTCACGGTCGAGAACCACGGCGTAAAGTCCTCGGTGTTCAGCAGGTCCAGATAGCGCTCGTGGCTTGCGGTGTTGAGCTTCTCGGCCATATCCCAGAACTTCTGCGTGGTCTCGGTGTTGGTCTTCTCGACACTCGGAGCCGACTGCAAAAGCGTTGCGGCGGCAACGGACTCAACATGGCGCTGAGCCAGCGTGCGGTTGCCGTAACGGGCAAAGATGACCTCGCCCTGCTCGGTGAGCTTAAAGAAGCAGTTGACCGAACCCTTGGGCTGCGCCAGCACGGCCTTGTTGGCCGGGCCGCCGCCACGGCCCACGGCACCGCCGCGACCGTGCATGAGCACCAGGTCGATATCGTTCTTCTCTGCCCACTTGGCGATGCGCTCCTGCGCGGAGTGCAGCGCGAGCATGGCCGTGGTAGGACCGGCATCCTTGGAAGAGTCGGAATAGCCCAGCATGACCTCCATGCGGCGGTTGGTCTGGGCAAGGCGCTTTTGCACCACGGGCAGCGTAAGCATCTGATCGAGCACGTCAACGCAGCCCTCGAGGTCCTCGAGCTGCTCGAACAACGGGATCACGTCGAGCTCGGGGACATCCTCCTCGTGTGCAAAGGACAGGTGCGCCAGCTCAAAGACGTCGGCCACATGCTGAGCGCTCTTGGTAAACGAGATGATGTAGCGGTGCGCCATCTTCTTGCCGTAGCGCTTTTGGATGGAGCCGATAGCGCGGAAGGTATCGATGACCTCGCGCGTCATGGGCTGCAGGTCGCCATGGATACCGTTCTCGTGGATATCCTTAAGGGCGCGGGCATGCACCACGGAGTGCTGACGGAACTCCATCTCGACCATATGGAAGCCGAAGGACTCGACCTGCCAGATGATGGTTTGGACCGGGCCGTAGGCAGCACGGACGGCACCGCAGGCGGCCAGCGAACGCTGGACGACGCGCAGGTCATCCAGGAACTCGTCGGCGCTGTGGTACATGGTGTCGGTGATACGACGGACGGTGGCGTTCAGGCGGTCGGCCATGACGAGCATGACGGCGCGATGCGGCTCGTGCTCGGAGATCAGCTCGGCGCGGGCCGTGTAACGAGGGCTCATCTCGACCTGATGGTTCCACAGGTTAATGAGCTCGGCCGACGGCTTGCTGTAGGTAGCCTCGAGCGTGAGGTTGCGGCCGATGTGGCGGCACTTGTCCTCGAGCTTGAGCACCATGTGCGTAAAGTACTTGGCGGCGACCTCACGGCTCACCTTGGCGGTGACGTTGGGGTTACCGTCGCGGTCGGAACCGATCCAGCTGCCGGGATGGAAGAACGCCGGGCACAGCGGCGGCACAGTACCGGCCTTGTCGCCCAGCACCCAATCGTCAAAACGACGATAGATAACGGGGATAACGTCGAACAGCGTGTTATCGAAGATGTCGATGATGGTATCGGCTTCCTCGACCGGCGTGGGCTTCTTGAGCGCGATGGGACTCGTACGCACCAGGGCGTCGATCTCCTGCAGCATATGGCGCTCGTTCTCCACCAGGTCGGAGCCGCCCAGACGCGGACGCTCCTCCAGCAGGTTGGAGATACGGCGGATCTTGCCCTCGACGGCCTTACGACGGGCCTCGGTGGGATGTGCGGTAAAGACAGGGTGGAACTCGAGCTTGTCGAGCAGCTCGTTGGCACCCTCGACACCCAGCTCATTCACCAGCTGGTGATAGGCAACGGTAAGCTCGTTGGCAGGATCGACCTCGGTATCGGTCGACGCACCGGCCTCGCGCTCGCGCAGCTGCGCCACACGGTAGTTCTCCTCCGACAGGTTTGCCAGATGGAAAAAGCTCGTAAAGGCGCGAACGATGACCTGCTGCTTATCGAGCGGCAGGCTGTCGATCAAATCGACGACCTCACGAAATGCCACGGCAGTGGGCTCGTCGGCGGTGGGCACGCCCTGCTCGTCGACGGCTTCGTCGGCAGCGCAGGTACCGGGGTTGCCGGCATTGACCACAATCTCGGCTGTCAAAATCTTGTCGAACAGGTCCGCGATCTCGGGATCATACTCGCTAAGCACACGGCGCTCCAGGCGCAAGAACAGCGCCAGATTGTCGCGCAGCTCCTCGGGGATCTCGATCTCGGCGAGACGCTCCCTGGACTCGGCATTCGAGCCGATTCGGTTAACGAGGCGGTTGACCACGGCAGCGACGCGCGCCGCGGCTTCGGGTACAGACTGGTTGCTTAGGTTCTCAGCCACGTTTCCTCCCATTCCTCCTTCTATGCACGTAACATGCGGTATTCATTATAGGCGCTTGAGAAATACTTTCGACACTGATTGCGCTTTACCACACAAAAGTATTTTCTGCCTTGCAAGGGTTTTTGCTCTAAATGGTCGTATTTCTCGGTGGACGGCATACACAAACGGGGGCATTCCGCATAAATGCGAAACACCCCCGTAACAATCGCTCTCCATGAGCAGGGCACGTTAGCAGGCCCGAAGCTCAAAAAGATGCGCTACAGGCGCTCGCGAACCGCCTCGACGACGTTGTCCAGATCGACCAGTACCTCGTCGTGGCTCTGCATGTCGCGCACCTTGACCTTGCCGGCGGCAAGCTCGTCGCCACCCAGGACTAGGATGAGCTTAGCGCCCACCTTGTCGGCCTGCTTAAACTGGGCCTTAAGGGAACGGCCCTGATAGTCGGCCTCGGTCACGATACCTGCGGCGCGAAGCTCCTGCGTAATGGCAAAGACGTTCTGGCGCAGCTCCTTGCCGGCATTGGCGACGTAGACGCACGGGACCTCCTCGGCACCCAGGTCGCTGCCAAAGGCCTGCAAGGCCAGCAGGGCGCGTTCAAAACCGACAGCGAAGCCGACGCCTGCCGTGGGCTTGCCACCCTCGAGCTCGACCAGGCCGTCATAACGACCGCCGCCACCGATGGAGCCGACACCGGCGCCGGGAGCCTCGACCTCAAAGACAGTACGGGTGTAGTAGTCCAGGCCGCGCACCAAGGTGGAATCCTCGACATACTCGATACCCGCCGCATCCAAATAGCGCTTGACCTGCTCGTAGTGCTCACGGCACTCGTCGCACAGGTTGTCGCCCATCAGCGGGGCGTCGGCCATGATCTCGCGGCAGTGGTCGTTCTTGCAGTCGAAGGCGCGCAGCGGGTTGAGCTCGGCGCGCTCGCGGCACTCATCGCACATCTCGTCGGCGTGATCGAGGATAAACTGCTTGACCTGCTCGCGGTAAGCCGGACGGCACTGCGCATCGCCCATCGAGTTAATAAGCAGGCGAAGCTTGGAAAGGTCGAAGCCCAGGCGCTTGTAGAACTCCATGAGCATGATGATGCACTCGGCGTCTGCCGCCGGATCGGGAGCGCCGAGCCACTCGATGCCCACCTGATGGAACTGGCGCAGGCGGCCCTTCTGGGGACGCTCGCCGCGGAACATGGCCTCGGCGTAGTAGGCCTTAAACGGCGTGGAGCCCTGGGGCACCAGGTTGTTCTCCACGACGGCGCGCACCACACCGGCTGTGCCCTCGGGACGAAGGGCCAGGCGCTGCTTGGGCTTGAGCTTGGTATCGGTGCCCTCGGTAAAGACGCGCTCCAGGTTGGCGCCGCTAAACACGCGGAACATCTCCTTGCGCACGACGTCGGTCGACTGGCCGATACCGTGGACAAACACGTCCACCTGCTCGATCGCGGGCGTCTCGATGGGCTTAAAACCAAACGGCTCGAACACGCCGGCCGCAATCTGCTGCATCTTTTGCCAGGCGCGCATCTCGGCGCCGATAAGGTCGCGGGTTCCCTCCGCCTTCTGTGCCTGCATGGGCAAACACCTTTCTTTTGTATCGCGTCATAGGTAGTGGTCATTATACGGCACAAAAACAAAACGCGGCGGCGCGTCTGACCGAACGAGGGTATGGGGACTCGTTCGGCCAGACGCACCGCCGCGTTTTGTGATCCGTTTTCCTCCGTCCCCTTCGGATTACGTGATCTGTTGGGGACGGAGGAAAACAGATCATTTCGTAGGCCCGTGGCCGCCTTGGAAACCGAATGATGGTACGAGCATCCATTCGGCTTCCAGGGCAGCCACGGACAGAACGGAGCGAACAGAAAAGAGCACGTAGACCTGCCACAGCTCACCGACAAAGCTCATGCCGGCAAGAACGGCAGAGGTGGCGATTACAGTGAGGGAGCCCAAAACGCGGCCGCTTACTTTATCGGCAACATGGCCAATGACAAGTGAGCCGATAACGCTCACCACGGTGGAGATGGCGTTGGAGATGTTGTACTGCGCAAGCGTGATCCCGAGGTCGATGACGATGAGCGGCTGAAACAGGCTCATGCAGTTAACGAAAATCGTGTAGCACGTGGCCATGATGACAAAGCCGGGCGCCGGTAGTGCCCAAGATTGCCTTGAAAGACAAGGGCATAGGCCTTATGGCCATGCCCGCAGGCTTGAAAGGCAAGGTTGGGTACTACCGGTGGTCGGCGATGTAGCCCAAAGCGACGGCGGCATAAGCCGCGGCGCCAAGGGGAAGCTCGGCATCGCTAAAACGTGCCTTGGGATGATGCTGAGCAAAATGCTCGTCCGTATCAGTCACGGCAGCGCCCACGGTAAAGTACGCACTCGGAATCTCGCTCGAGATCAGCGCGAAGTCCTCGCTCGCCATGGCGTGGAACAGCGGCAGGAAGGCGGCCTTGGGCAGCACCGCGCCCACGTAGCCAAGCGAAGCCTGGGTCATGTCGTCATCGAGGACGAGCGGGGGAACATCCGAGAGCGTCTCGATAGTCGCCGGCGTACGATAGGTCGTGGCAACACCTTTGACGACCTCCGCGATGCGGGTCTTGAGGTGCTCCATGAGCTCGACGTCGAAGCCGCGCAGCGTTCCCTCGAGCACACAAGTGTCGGGGATGACATTTGCGGCCTGACCGCCGGCGAACTTACCGACAGTCAGTGCGGCCTCCTTGGCCGCCGGCACCTCGCGGGAGATGAGCTCCTGAAGCGCCAGATGCACATGGACGCCGGCCGTGATGGGGTCGATGCAGATCTCGGGGCTCGAGCCATGGCCACCCTTGCCCTGAAGCGTGATGCGAAAACCGTACACGCCCGAGAGCGCCGGGCTGCCGTAGAGCACCAGGCCAAGCGGCGACTGGCTATTGACATGCATGGCAAAGGCGGCCTGGGGACGCGGGTTCTCGAGCAAGCCATCGGCGATGGCAGCGCGTGCCCCCTCAAAGGTCTCCTCGCCCGGCTGGAACAGCAGCTTGACGGTGGCATTGGCGTCGACGAGCTCGCCCTCGCGGGCCTTGAGCAGGCGCGCCGCACCAAGCAGCGCTGTCTCGTGCATATCGTGACCGCAAGCATGCATGCAGCCATTGGTGGATGCAAAGGGCTCGCCGGATTCCTCGACAACGGGCAGGGCGTCCATGTCGCCACGCAACATAACGACCGTTCCGGCCTGTTCGTCCGTGCAGATGCCATTGCCTTGGGCCGCGGTGGCACCGGCACCGACAAGGCCCACAACACAGGAGCCGTCGACGAGCGTGGCAAATGGAATGTCCATCTCGGTCAGGCGCGCTTGGATATACGCAGAGGTCTGCGGGAGGCTATTACCCAGCTCGGGCATCTGGTGTAAATCGTGTCGCCACGCAGCGAGCTCGCCTGCAAAAGCCTGAGCCTCTGCAACAAGACCGTCACCGATGGCGGCCTGCGCCGCCGCAGTGGCCTTGGGCGCTGATTGCGGTTGAAAATCGGACAGAGCTGGTGCCATAGATGCCCCCCAGTAACGTTTTTGCAGCAAGCACTTTGATAGCGTAAAGTGCAAGGTACAACTTTAAGGGCGTCACATAAAAAATGCCGCCCCGGAAGGGCGGCGCAACAAGTTGTTTACAATTGCGGACGCGGCTTTTTGCGCAAAAAATCGAAGTGAGTCTCGCTCAAGATAATCGACAGGAAGATAAGCACGAAGCCGGCGAGCAGGCGCGAGGTGAGCGCCTCCCCCATCAGCAGCACCGAAAACAACACGCCCGAAGGCGACTCCATCGAAAGGAGCAGCGAGCCCGTCGAGGCCGGGACATGCGCCAGGCCGACGTTTTGGATGAGCAGAGCCACGCACGTACAGCCCACCGAGAGAAACGCCATCACACTGATAAAGCTCGGCGTCCAAACGGACAGAGGCGCTTGGGTCTCGAATAGCAGCGACGAGATCAGGCTCAGCACGCCGTTGCCCACAAACATCCAAAACGTGATAACGTTGATGTCCATTTTGCGACCGTACTTGGCGGTCACCGCCATCTGGACGGCGAAGAAGACCGCGCCCGCCAGCGTAATGACGTCACCGATGTTGAATTCAACGCTATCGAGGGCCACCAAACCAATGCCCGCCAAGCACAGCAGTGCCGCGCCCAGGTTATAGCGGGTGAGTTTTTCGCCGCTCAGAAAATAGCTCGCGAATGGCACGAGGATGCAATACGTGCCCGTCAAAAAAGCATTCTTGCCCGCCGTGGTGTGCGCCAGGCCGACTGTCTGCAGGACGTAGGCGGCCCACATTAGTGTGCCCATTCCAAGTCCGACGATAAGGTTGCGGGTATTGAGGTGCGCGATAATGCGCTTGTGGAAGATGACAAACATGACCAACGCCGCAGGCAGAAAGCGCACGTAGAGCAGTTCAAACACCGGAATGGTGTCGAGCGCGTCCTTCATGGTCGTAAAGGAGTAGCCCCAGACGACTGCCACCGAAAGTAGCAGAACCTTCCAGAACAGCGGAGAGCGTGCGCCGGCACCGCGAGAGACACCGCCGGCACCCAGGTCTTCGCGGGCCACAGGGGTATCAGGCATGTTTTCGATTTCGCTGGCAGCGTATTGGGCCATGGAACATCCTCACACTCAATCTGGGCGTGGTGTCCGCACGCGTATGGCTGCGTGCCGCCTCATGGTCAAATAAAAACGGGGCGCACCGGACCCCCGGTACGCCCCGCTACTGTAGCAACAACCAGCGTTGCATCGCAATCCAGCCCACTAAAGCGTTTTGTTCCGCCGTTCTACCGAACGGCGGACCGGCCGACGCTGCGCGAGCCGCATTCACGCCAATCTGACGTTCAATTTCAAGGGCGCGACCAGAAGGTCAGCGCCCTTTCATTTCACGTCACCTTGGCGCAAATGCGGCTCGCTCGCTGACATTGCCGCAGCATCAGCGTTTACATTGTTGCGCTAGATTAATTTGGTACTCTCCAGTTTTTCGATAATCCAGTCGTTGGCTTTGATGACCGGACGGCGGAAGACGACGCCCAGTGCCAGCGACGGAATCAGATAGCTCGCCAGAATGCCCAGCTCAACCCAGTACTCCATATGGTAGGCGCCGGCCATGGCGGCATGCATGGCGTTGATGCCGTGGGTGAACGGCAGGAACGGATAGATCGCCTGGAACACGGGGCCGGTCATCTCGATGGGGAACGTGCCGCCCGAACCGCCAACCTGCATGACCAGCAACACTACGGCCAAAGCCTTGCCGATATCGCCAAACGACACCGTAAGCGTGTAGACGATATTGGAGAACACGAGACTCGCGACCCAGCCCGCCAGCACAAACTGCAGCGGGTCGTCGCACTGGATGCCAAAGAACAGGATGTCGCCCGCGCACACGAGCGTTGCCTGCAGCAGGGCCAGACCGCCAAAGAACAGGTAGCGGCCCAGGTAGATCTCGTGCAGGCGCACGGGGATGAGCTCGTTGATGAGCTCATCGTCAACCGAGACCTTCATCATGGCCGCCAGCACGATCGAGCCGACCCATAGCGACAGAATCGTGTAGAACGGCGCCATGGCCGAACCGTAGTTGCGGATTGGATAGACCGGCTTGCGGTCGAGTGCGACAGGGCCGGAAAGCGACACGGCCAGACCCTCGGGATCATTGCCGATCATCGTCTTGATCGTAGCGAGGTCATCCGACATCAAGGCGCCGTCGAGCTCGTCCTTAAACGCGCTGATCTTGTCCGACGCCTCACCCAGCTGATCGGAAGCCTTGTTGACCAGCTTTGCAGCCTTGGAGAGGCCCTTTGCCAGCGAACCGGATGCGTCGGTCAGGCCAGCAACAGCACTATCCAGGTCGCCCGAGATACCGTTGAGCGAATCCAAAACGCCCGAAATAGTCTTCTTGAGCTCCTTGGCCTTAACCGAGAACGTAGAGTCGTAGTCAATCTTGGCGCCCGAGATACCAGCCTTGGCATCCGCGATTGCCTGATCGACCTCGGCACGCGACTTGTTAACCTCCGTCATACTCTTCGTGAGCGACGTCGCGATATTCGTCAGCTCATTGGCATTGTTGCTGTACTCCGTCGCGGTTTTATCAAGCTCAGCAGCCGCGTCCTCAAGCCCTGCCTTGAGCTTATCGTTACTCACCTGGCCAGCAAGACTGCGGAGCTTATCGGCCGTGGCATCAATCTCGTCGGCACGCGTATTGAGTGACGCTGCGCCATCGTTGAGCTGTGACACCGTAAGATCGACATGCTGGTTTGCAGCGTCGAATGCCTTTGCGAGCTCGGTAGAAACGTTATCGAACGAACCCGCGCTCCCATCAATAGCGGCATCAATCGCATCGCTGGCGGACTTGAGCGCCTGCTCGGAATCGGCAATACCGCTCTCGGCATGCTGCATGAGCTGCTTCACCGACTCCTCGGTCGATCCGGACTGCTTGAGCATACCGCCCGCCGACGTCAGCGAATCGGACGTGGAGCTCAAAATGCCCGCAAGCGACGTTGCGCTGGCCTGAACGTCTTGCAGATCCTCGACCGAATCGCCCAGCGTCGAGGACAGGTTGGCGATAAAGTTGCTCACCTGGTCGGTGCTCATGTAATCGAGCAGGCTGGACACGGTTTTAAGACCGATGCTCGTAATGGTCTCGGTAAAAGTTTCGTTAACCTGGCTCTGAACGGCGCTCGAACCCTTCTCGGTCACGATCTGCGCGATGGCGTTGGCCTTCTGGTTCTCGTAAAACTCGATATCGGCGTGTTTCACGTCGGTCGAGAAAAGCGTCATCATGTCGGAGCTAAACGTTTTGGGGATAACGACGGCAGCATAGTACGCGCCCGACTTAACGCCCTCGATAGCCTTTTCGCGATTGTTGAGCACAACCCAATCGAAGCCCTCGTTGCCGCGTAGGGTGGCGGTCACGTTTTCGCCCACGTTAACCTCGACGGGGATCAAATCGCTCTCGTAACCCTCATCGGTGTTGACCACAGCGATCTTAAGATTGCCGGTGTTGCCGTACGGATCCCAGCTGCCGGCGATGTTAAACCACGCGTACAGACACGGTACGATAATGAGGCCCATCACGACAACCAAGCCGATCACGGAGCGAGACACGTTTTGGACATCGCGCTTAAACAGATGCAGGATGTTCTTCATTTATGCCTCACCTCCTTTGGAGTGCTTGCCAAGCGGAGCATTCTTTTCATTCATCACAAACGTGTCATCCCCGTTCTCGGGCACATGGACCGCATTGCGATGACCACATTGGCTGACAGCCTGAGTCTTGGGTTCAGACCCCCGCTCGCTGGCGTTGAGGCCAAACATGTGGCGGGCGGCAGGAATGGCGGCCGTGTGTTCGCGCATCTCGCGACGCAGGTCCTCATCCGAAAGCGCCGAGATGCGCATCTGGGTATTGAGGCTCGCGCGGATATATTCGATATTGATAAGCCAGCCGCAGATGGCAATAACCGAGATGATCCAAATGACAAGCAGGATGATCTTGCCGTTATTGTCGATATCGAGAACCGTCGACAGGACAAAGAGCAGGACCTGAACGCCCACCACGGCGGCAAAACCGCCCTTGATGTAGTACGGGTAGCGATGTTCAAAGGCGACCGCATGATCGAGCAGTTCGCGACGGTACGAATCGGAATCGAGCATGACACGCATGGCCGTGCGCAGCGAGTAGCGCTGGCGCGGCAGGTCGTTGGACTCGCAAATCATCATACCGGTCGTGGAAAGCTGTTTATCAAAGAGCAGGTTAAGGTTGAGCAGCAGCGGACGCAGCTGCAGGCCGATAAAGAGCGCCACGATCAAGAACACACCCAGAATGCACAGGTTAAACAGGTAGTTGAACGAATACATGCCGCCGACCGTCTCGCGCAGCAGATTGATGCCGTAGGTAAAGGGCAGCAGCGGGTGCAGCCACTGGAAGAAGCCGGGCATCATCTCGATGGGGTACATGCCCGACGAACCCGGGATCTGCACGATGACGAGAATGACGCCGATAGCCTTGCCGATATGCTTAAACGTGGTGGACAGCGCATAGATGATATTGACGTAGGTGAACGAGATGGCGATGCCGCCCAGCACGAACAGCAGCGGGCTGACGCACTGCACGCCAATCACCAGATCACCTACCGTAACGATGATGGCCTGCAACGCGCCCAGGATCACCAGGAGCAACCAGCGGCCAAAGTAGCCCTGACGCGCGGTAAAGCTGCCGATGCCTTCGCGGTCGACCTCGAGCTTGTAGATGGCGATAAGCACGTAGCCGCCCACCCAAAGCGCCAGGTTGGTATAGAACGGGGCAATGCCCGAGCCGAAGCTCTTAACCGGATAGATCGACTTGGACGCGAGCTCAACCGGAGATGCCATGAAGTCTGCGACGTCATTGACGTCGACGCCCATCAGGTCGGCCAGCTCGCCCATGGACTCGGAGGTCTGTAGCGCCGCGATGTCGTTGGCGGCGGTTGCGAGCTTGTCCTGGACCTTGGCAAGCGAGGAATCGGTCTGGGACAGCGTGGTCTTGGCCTGGCCGAGCGTAGCGTTAAGCTGCGAAAGCGTACCGCGCGCGCTTGCAATCGTGGGCATGAGGCCAGATACGATACCCGTCAAATCACCCGAGACGGCGGCAAAGGAATCAAGCGCGCTCGAGGCCTTCGGCAGCGCGTTTTGACCCAGGTCCGTCTGGGCCTGGCCAAGGTTGGTCGCACCGGCCTGAATTGCGTTATTGATAGCGTCGCTGGCACCCGAAACAGCCGCGGCGTCATTCGCCATGGCGCTCGACTGCGCGGACAGACCGTCCTTGATGCTCTGCAGCTTCTCGTTCTGCTCACGGAGCGTATTGATGGTCGATACAATGCGCGCGTCAATTTCCTCGGAACCTGTCGACGTGTCATTGGCGAGAATCTCCAAGTGCCCGATAACGGCCTTATTGTGGTCGATCGTCGCTTGGAGAGACTCGAGCGAGTTGTCGATACGGGTGGTCGTAGATGTGACCGTGCCCGTCAGCTTGCCGATGGCAGCGTTCGCGGAGGCCGACGTCTTGGTGAGCGCAAGGCTGCCTTCCGAGAGCGCCTTGGAGAGCGAGGCGATAGAGTTGCCCGCCGTGGTGCGAGCTTCACCCAGCAGGTCGTTGCCCTGAGAGATCGCTTGCGTCAGTGACGGCGCCTGACCCTGCATGCCGGCAAGTGCCGCATCAGCCGAGGCGATAGCGCCACTCGTCTTATCGATGGCGGCATTCATGTCGCCAATCGAATCGCGCACCTCGCCCAAGGTATCGGATGCCTCGGAGACAGAACTTGCCAACGAATCCCGAGTCTGGGTTGCCTTGTCCTTTAAATCGACTCCGGCATCCTTGGCAATGCTGGCAACGGTCTCGCCCACCGTGGAGACAAATTCCGAGTTGATCTGCTCCTCGATGGTGCTTGCGCCGGTGTCGGTAACCTTGGGCGCAATAGCGCTCTTCTTCTCATTGACGTAGTACGTAAGCTTGGGCTGATGGTAGTTGCCGTCGAGCATCGAAACCAGGTTATCCGAGAAGTTCTTGGGGATTACGATGGCCGCATAGTACTCACCGCTCTCGACGCCCTCCTTGGCATCGGCCGCCGAATCGACGAAGGTCCAGCCCAG
>SKEJ01000593.1_pt1 | contig 22647 bp, 25 predicted proteins | sample 4826721 | NCBI WGS metagenome assembly SKEJ01 (sample SAMN11008812, study PRJNA524170) | human gut metagenome | biome: Human fecal sample; material: Feces; isolation source: fecal sample from pouch patient p31 | host: Homo sapiens | place: Israel: Tel-Aviv | collected 2015-06-02 | reverse complement strand
TGGAACTTATGAAACATGCTCATTGCAATCGTTTCCTTTCGGATTACAGTATCGGTTTATGAATAAAAAAGAAGAGAAAAAGAAAGACGCCAGGTACGATCCCACGTTGACCGCCGAAGAGAGGAAGGACGCCAGGAAACTGACGGAAAAGGAATGGCTGTACCGCATCGGGCGCTCGAATGACGGCATGTGGGACCAGTCGAAAGAGACACTGTTCAAATGCGATCTCTCGAAGAAGATAGCCAGCCACAGTGGTGAGTTCGGCGTCCTGCTGTCCATCCTTTCGCTCATCCTCACCCTCATCGGATTCGGAGCCACATATGTGCAGATCAAACAGGCCAACGAATCGTTCCAGGAATCCGCACGTCAGTTCCAACAATCCGGTCCCGTGTTCTCCTGGTTCGACGAGGATTATTACGCCAGCAGCATGTCCAGTGACGGAACCGGACGGCAGATCGGCGCGATCGTGCTGTCGAACACGGGAAGGACGTCCGGCAGCATCATCGCGGTCAAACGCGATGGCGAGTCCGGAAATCCCATGACGTTGTGCATGCCATCCTTCACGGAGGACGGCCGATACGACAAGACAGTGAAACCGACGGTCGGAACCGGTCTCGCGGCATTGGAGCCGGGGAATTCCCGACTCGTGTTCTACATGACCGGCGACAATGGAAGACTCGACCGGACGAACATGCTGCGGATCGTGACCACGTCCGGCCAGACCATCGACGCGGCGAGGACACGGAACGTGTCCAAGGAAGCCATGGACCATTACGCGTCTCTGGAAGGATGGTTCGACGCCGTCAATGCCTGCGAGGATGCGATGGACGACATGCGATAGCCGACAGATCATCTCCCACCTATCCGTCCTCCGCACAGCGGACAGAACACGGGCACCGTCTCACACCCGTCCCATATGACATATCCCGCGCCGTCCGTGTCGAACGTCCGCACCTGGAACACGGTGGAACAGTGCGGGCATTCGACCGCGTCCACCGGATTGCAGTCCTTCATGTCGCTTCCCCTTTCCCACAAGCAGACCGTCCGTGTCGAACAGGCCGGCCTTGTTGTCGTCTTTCACGACGAGCGTGGCCTTGCACATGCGCTTGTCTTTCTGTGATTGTTGTCATTTCAACGAACCCACGTGAACGGAACCTGTTATTGAATACGATCGAACGCTGGATGTCGGCAGTCATTCTTTGTCGATATCGATGACGCGTGGAATGCCTGGACCATGGGTTTCGTCGCAAGCGTCAAGAATATCCTCACTGTTCCGGCCAAGAGGAACGAACGCCAATCCCGGCTGGGGATTGTCCCAACGGCGGACCAGATGCAGACAGACATGGTCTGGAACCCGCTCGCCGAACAGATCGAACATGGCTGGGACGAATCCCTGCCAAAGCCGTTGCCCAACCCGGATGACCTGTACAGGCCGACGCTTATAGGGGCGTGGGCCAAGGACCGCCTCATAGGAGGCGCGTTCGTCATGCCAGACAGTCAGGACGCCCAGGCCCTCGTGTCGTTGGGAGCGGACAAGGCAGCGCAGGCCTTCGAACGAAGCCGCTGCATGATCCAAGGGATCGCCGTCATCCCCAAGCACAGGCGTGAAGGCCTCGGACTGAAAATCAAACGGTACTGCGACCTGTGGGCCGCACAACACGACGCTTGCCTGGTCCTGAGCATCCCAACGAACGATGCCGCCCGACACATGAACGAGAAAGCCGGCTACGACGTCCTTCCACCGCAGGTCGCCCTGTGCATCGAGGTCACGGACGACGACAATGCCATCACCTGCTGTTTCCCCATCGACGGCGTCGTGCCCGACGTCTGCCGGGCGTTCCATATAGTCGCGCAACCCAAGTGGATGCCCCTCGCCGTCGGACAGGAGACGGTTAAAGGAACGGGCGCGCATGATGACGGTGGCGGCATCACACCCGAATGGATGTACCGCGCCGTCGTGTCCTGAACGATGCCATGCCATGCCGGTCATTCCCTCCACTTCCTTCCCGTTCAGATGCCGAGAGGCAGGACCGTGGTCAACGCGGCACGCTGCTGGCCCTTCATCGGATTGAGTTTCATATGCCAGTTCTTGGCCTTGTTCTGCATGTCACGGTCGAACACGTCCAATTCCGGCAGACTGGAGGCGAACAGGGTGACATATCCCTGATGGTCGGTGTCCGGCCAGTTGGCCTCCTGTTCCAATTCGCGTAGCCGCTGCTCCTTCTCCTCACGACGTTCGTCACGGCTTTTCTCACGCTGGTCCTGGAGTTTGCTGCGCTGGCGCATGCTGCTCTTGCGGTTGCGCAGTTCCGCCTCGGACTGTTCCATCGTCAACGGACGCCAGATATGGCAGAACGCCATCATGCGTCGTTCCGTGACGAGTTCGCGGATCCAACCGGCCTCCACGTCGAAGTCCGGCCACTGGTAGATCCAATACGTGCGCGCGACGCACGAGTCCAACGTGATGTAGTCGTGCTCCTTGGCCTCCTCGCACCAGGTCACGGTCGGATCGTCCCTGTTGACCGGTGGACGGTCGGCCGCATGCTCCGGGTCCGCGACGGTGCGGATCAGATAACGCAGGTCGTCCACGGAACACCAGTGGATCGTGTTCTGGCGGGCTCCGCAGTCCAACAGGGCGGGGGCGACGGTCAGACGGATCAGATCGCCCATGGCGATGCCGACCGCGGCGCGTTCGGACCGGTCCTTCCTCACGACACGGGGCAGCCGGTCCGCGTTCGCGGACACGCTGATGTAGTTCATGTTCTGCAATGGGGTGAGGATGTCGGGCAGATGCCACAGGTCGGCGAGGTCGTCGCGCGCCCACTGGGGCGTCCCCTCCGATTTCAGGTAGTCGGGTTCCGGGGGAGTATGGCCCGGAAGCACGAAGCTCGTCTCCTTCAATTCGGTGAAACCATCCGTTTCGGACAGTTCCTTGAGCATCGTGTTCAACGCCATGGCACGGCCCGCCTTCCGGCTGTCCGGGGAGAAGATCCATTCCTCCACGTTCGCGGTCAGCACGGCCGTGGCCTGCCGCTTGTCCGGATCCCACAGGTAGCAGGCTCCCTGGAACGGCGTGCCGATCACTTCGACGCCTTGGCCTTCGATGGTCTGCGACCGGTCCTCGACATGCCCGTACAGGCCGAGCACTCCCAACGGGCGGCCGGACGCGAGCGGCGAATACGCCCAACGGTTCGTACCATCCTTCAACCGGGAATGCCAGTGCAGCCAGATCCACGTCCATGACACGAGGCTCAATCCCTGGATGCGGGGCACGCCATACGCGAGAACGAGCGCACCCAATATCATGACCGGCACGTTCAAGCCCATCGCCGCGCCGGACACGAGGATGACAAGTCCTATGACGCAGACGATGAGCTGCGCCCTGTCGAGGCCGAGGATCACGCGCGTGGCGGACAGTCGGCTGAACGATGCGGCGGGCACCTTCCCACCGCCGGTATCGGAATTACTGGGCATTGATGGCCTCCATCAGAATCAGTCGGAAAAACAAACGGAGGGAACCCGCCCGGGTCCTCCGACCCGATGGGCGGATCCCCTCCGGCATGACGTCCACGCGGACACGTGGCGATAACGGGACTCCCGTCAGCCGACGGTCGGACCGGACGGCGCGCCATTGACTCCCTGATACGGGTTCGACGTTCCGGAGCTTCCGGAACCTCCCATACCGCCATCGCCGCCACGGCCGCCCGGAGCTCCCTGCACGCCGGGCGCGGACGAAGAGGCGGACGGGGTCGGAGGCGGAGACGTGGCGGCCGGTCCCGACTCGGATCCGGACGGGCCGTCGCCCGTGTCGGAGGACGCGGCGTCCAAGGTCTGGCTCGAACCGGAACGGTCCATGCCGTCCGACGCCGTCGGTACGGAGGTTCCGGAAGCGTCGGACGGTTGTGCGGCGGAAGACAGGGAATCATAGTCGCCGGCCTGCGACTGGCCTTTCCCACCATCTTTCGAACCGGTGGACGAGTCGGAATCCTCGCCTTCGTTCTTGTTGCTGAACAGGCCGCCCAACGTTCCTCCCACGTCGGCGGGCCTGCCCTGCGCGGCGCCGAGCACGGCTTCCGCACCCGAGTTCACGGCTTTGCCGATACCACCCGTCGCACCGGCGGTGGCGGCCTGGACGACGCCCGCGGTGACCTGCACCGCTGCCTTGATCGCGTTCGGACCGACCTTGCCGCCACGCTCCTGCATGTCGGCGGCCACGTTCGTGCCGATGAAACTGACCGCGGGCATGATGAGCTTAGGACTGAAGCACGCCATGATGATCGTCGCGATGCCCATCAGCGCGGGGAAGAACGATTCCGCGTAATGCGGATTGTTCTTCGCGACATAGCAGATGCCGGACCCCACCATGATGACCAGCGCGCTCAACGGCGCGGACAGGAGCACGCCGACCACGGCCTGCGCCCATTTCGCCGCGGCGGGACGCGTGACCTTCCACCCGGTCATCATGACCGGCAGGGGAGCGACGCAGGCGAGCAGGATCAGGCTGATGTCACGTGCGGCGAGCATGCCGGCCAAGGCCAACACCGCGAGGAAGAACACGAGATACACGACGATGCGGATGATCAGATCGAAACCGGCGGTGAGCTTCACGATCGTGCCGACGAGATTCGACACGACGCTGTCGCCGAACGGGTCGGACGTGCCCACGCCGGCCAAGGGGACGGTGAGGATACGGTTCGTGATCTGGCCGACGATGCCGTCCATGGTGATCATCACGCTGATGCACACCGCGGTCAACGGCCAGGCGAGCACGGCCAGGGCGAAGCTTTTGATCACGTCGGCGACACTGCCTTTCGCGGCGGCCTGCAACGCGCCTATGATGCACAACGCCATGTTCACGAAGCCCATGATCCAGCCTATACGGTTCGCCGCGGTGATCGCCACGTTCCACTCGTCGTTGCTCATGCTGCCGACCAGACCGCCGAACGCGCCGGTCAACAGTTGCGAGCAGAGGTTGTCGACCGGTTTGAACAGCCAGTCGATGAGATTCGCGAAGACCGTCTGGACTATCAACGACATGCCATTCGCCTCCTAGAAGAGAAAAGCCGTGGACGGGACAGGCCCGGCCACGGCGGTGAACAGGGGTGTGTCAGGAGACATCGGTCAGAACAGTGCCTGCGTCGCGAAGAACTTCACGATAGCCATGGCGCTGCCCAGGATCATCGTCGCCAAAGCGCACCAGATGAACACCGTGCCGGAATACTGCTGCATCGGACCGGAATGGATCACACGGCCGGCGATCCACGCGATCGCCGCGCAGATCCACGCGCCGACGGCGATGTACAGGCTCAACGCCCACAGGCCGCCGACCATGTTGGAGACCAGATCCATAAAAGGAAAGAATGAAAAATTCGGACTTACCTTCAGATTGCTCAGGTCGCCGTCGTTCAGACCGGTCGCAACGGACACGATTGTTGCTGCGGCTGGCGCCGCGAGATTGTGTAGCATATCGCACACTCCTTTCAAAGGATTCCACGACCACGACGACGGAACGGAACCGATAATCGGCTAAGCGGACAGGGACGCTATTCCACTATTCGCCCGTGATCCACTCCCACAGGCTGGCCGCACCGTCCTTGATGCCGTTGCCGGCCTTCTGGAATATGTTGCCCTTGCCGTCCTTGCCGGTAACGAAGTCCAATCCCTTCAACGCGTCGCGCACTCCGGTTCTCACGGCGCTTTTCACGCTGTCGCCGATACCGGAGACGATGTCGTCGCCCAACTGTTTGACCAGGCCGGTCAGACCGTCGTCGCCCTTGCCCCTCTTGTCCTTCAGATCGGTTTTGCCGCTGCCGGACGCCTGCGTGTACGACCGGTTCGACTGTAAGCCGTTGGAGCCGAACAGATTGCAGCTCCAACTCCAACCGCTCACGGCCGCGCCGATCACGAACGGGACGAGCATTGCGGCGAGCAGACGCTTCCAACTGAACGCGCGTTCCATCTGATTGTTGGATATCAGGCCCGGAATGAGACTGACGCAACCCAGGATGATCACGCCGACGCACAATACGAGGGCGACGGCGATGACGCCGCCGACCATGTCACGCACGCCCGCGACGTCCCATGCCGGGTCGGGTCTCAATCCCTTCAACGCGCTGTCCGCGAGAATCATGTCCATGTGTTCCTCCGTTTTTCCCTGTTTGGACCGGTCAGTACCAGCCGGTCGTTTCTGAATGGGCCCACGCGCCGCACGGCGACTGGTAGCGTTGCTCGACGTATCCCAATCCCCATTTGATCTGCGTGGCCGCGTTGGTCTTCCAATCCTGGCCCGCGGACGCCATCTTGCTGCCCGGCAACGATTGCGGGATGCCGTACGCGCCGGACGACGGGTTCTCCGCGTCCCACCGCCATCCGGATTCACGCGTCCACAGTTTGTCGAGACAGTCGAACTGGCCGTCCTCCCAGCCGTAATCCTTGAGCCTGCGTTTCGCGATCTTCTTCGCCGCTTCCACGGACGCCTTGTCTCCGGACACGTCCGAAGTGGAATCGTCTCCCGTGACGCACTGGTCCGTGCCGACGCTGCCGCCACCGGCCCCGCTGATGGAATCCTTGGGAAGGATGTAGACCGCGCCGCCCTTGATGGGCAGGGTGCGGGACGAGTATACGGGCCCCTTCACGTTCATCTCGCTGATGAGGATGGTGCCCTTGGCCGTGTCCACGTTCTCCACGACCGCGACATGCCCGTAAGTGGCGTCGGCGCCCTCGATGCCGGCCGGGAAACTCACGATCGCTCCCGGAACGGGCGCGTCGGTCGTGGTCCCGTAGCCTTCGCTTCTGGCGGAAGCGGCCCAGTTCTGGCCATTGCCCCAATACTTGCCCACATGCTTCCAACCCAGATGGTAGGCGCGGACGCACGCGCCCCACGTGCATTGGCCTTCGGGATACGTGGCGCACGTGTCGCCGGGGCCGGCGAGACCGTTGAACCATTTCGTTTTCGCGGCGGCCGAGCTCATGCCGTCCCAACCGTCGTCCTTCGTTTTGCCGGACACGGCCTGCGCGGACGTGACCTTCCCGTCGGCGGTCTCGACGTTCATCGCGCCCTTGTACCGGTAGTAGGCCGTGTAGCCCACCGCGTACGAGTCGACGCTGATCTCGTCGCCGGTCTGGTCGCCGGCCTTCGGACCGGTGATGCCACCGTTCTCGTCGTGATGCGCGCCCACGAACTTGCCGTCGCCCACGTAGATCTCCGTATGGCTCGACCTCCACACGATGTCGCCGGACTGCAGGTCCGAGACCTTGGTCCAGTCATGCCGTTCGAAACCGGCTTTCTCCAGGACCGTGCCCTCGTTGGCCGTGCTGAACGCGGAAGAGCCGACATCGAGGCCGGCCTGTTTCAACGCGTAGTAGACCAGGGACGAGCAATCGTAGTCCGGATTGCCGTTACGACGTGGCTGACTGTAGCCATGCGAGTTGTCCGCGGCGATGTTCTTCGCCCATTCGACCCATGAGGTCGTATTGGACGAGGACGTCGTACTGCCGCACGTCGTGCCGTACTGGGCCTGGACCATGGCCACGAGGATGGTGCTGAAGCTCATGAGCAGGACGATGGGTGCGATCAGGATCATGGGAACCACGACACCGCACACTGTGACGCCCTTCGCCAGACCGTTCCCGCTTTTCCCATCCGCCATAAAACGCCCTCCCGTCCACGCCACGTAGGATGCAATACATTCCACGTGGCCGGCCGCCGGGCGAACGCCGATAATCGACAGTCGGCAATCGGACAGGGAACCACGGGGAAGGGTCGGCGGATGACACGCACCGGCCGGAGCGGAAAGCTCACGACTGGGAATATCAACCCGTGCATCATGCACGGGTTGATATTCTGTTTCCGAGTCGGTGGCCAGCAATCTTCCTAGAACCAGAAGGACGTGACGGCTGCCATTGCCGTGTCGTGTCCCGGAGCGACGCGGACGGAGACGGGACCGCTCCCGTTGACGTTCCTGCGGACGTTCGGCATGGACCGGCGTGTGCGTCCCACGTATTCCAAGACGATGGGCCGCACGTATCCGGCCGTGACCTGTCCGAAATGCGGCGGCATCCAGGGGGGTAATTTCGTGTACAGGAACTATCGGAACAGGGGAGGCGTGTTCTCCAATCCGGCCGACAGGTCGCCGCTTGGGGTGCCACCGTTGCCGGTCTGCGCCGATGACCGGCCGAGGGAATGCCGGTGGATGTTCGACGGGTCCAGTCTTGGTGTGGAAGCGTTCACGGTGATTCGTCCGGACGTTGAGAGAACCATCTCCCGACCTGCATAGGTATTGTGCACCGGCCGGAGCGGAAAGCTCACGACGGGAAATATCAACTGAACCATTTTGGTTCAGTTGATATTCTGAACTTCCGCTGATGCAGGCATCCGCATTTGATGGACCCATCGGCCGCGACGTGTGGATCATCCCACCCGTCCTCCATGCCGATGTCTCCCAAATGATCGGCGAGGACGTCCATGATGGCTTTCGGTCTCTGGCACATGCGGGGGAGCTTGAAACGGGTCCTCGCGGAGAAGCGGGGACCCAAATTCATTTGATCCACATCCAATGGCATGACGAACGCGCGCGGCCCGACCGCGCCATGAGGCCTGTCTTCGTTCTCGTCCGGCTTGCGCAGGTAACGCGCACCGGCCGGAGCGGAAAGCTCACGACGGGAAATATCAACTGGAACATTATGTTCCAGTTGATATTCTGCTTTCGAGTCGGCGAATAAGTAATCCTTCAACGCGGACGGCATGAGATCCGTGATGTCGATTGCCCATTATTCGGGGAGAGGTAATCGAAACGATCAGCGGCGATCGATTCCAGAAGCCCAAGCATACGATTGCTTAGTTCCTCGCATTCCTTCTCAAACTTATCGTGATCGGAAATCGTCCGTCATTCGTCCGCGTCCCGGTTTTCGCTTCCTTCCTTGGAAGCATCGATGTTGTCGATGATGGCTTGGGCGAGGTGCGCGCGCCATGCGGTGATGCCGTCGAATTCAAGCAGGCATCCGCATTTGATGGACCCGTCGGGTGTGACTTGTGGATCGTCCCACCCGTCCTCCATGCCGATGTCTCCCAAATGATCGGCGAGGACGTCCATGACGGCCTCGCGTCTGGTGTCGGCGGGTTTGTCGACGATCTTGTCCATATGTCTGCCGAATGATTCCCATGAGTTGAAATCCTGGTCGCAAGCGTCGCAGTGCACTTTCAACGGTTCGTAGGACAGGATGCGTCCACCGTGCGCGTTGGTTTTCTCTCGTTTCCCGTTCATCGTGTTTTCCTTTCGTTCTATTGTTTTACGACTACCGTTTTTGGTTTGGACGTGGATATTCGAGTCGTGTTTCGGGATTGAACCGGTGATGGACACCGTCTGTGAATTCGGCGTCGACCATGATGTTTTTCGACCCGTCTGCGTTCAGCAGGCCGGTGATGGTGAATCGTTCGAGGACGCCCCAGCCGATGAATTCCTTGCCGAGATGCTTCTCGCTGAGTTTCGCGGCCTCGATGGAGTACGGCGTTGGATAGTTCCGTTCGGGGATGTCCGGTTTGCATACGCTACACGTACGGTACTTCAGACCGCTGGCCCACAGGCTTGACAGGGTCATGTACACCGCCTCATATTTCCGAATATCGAAAAGGAGTGTCTTCTCGTAGATCTCGCGATCCTGGCCATCGGTTCCGACTGGCTCATAATCCCACCGGGGGTATGCTTCGCGGATGTTCTCGTTGACCTGGTGTTTAATGGTCCGGCATTCGGGCGTGTGGACCATGGCCATGCCTCCATCGCGTTTTTGGTTGACGACGTACACGGGTTCTTCGTTCTGTGGTTCGCTCATGTTCGGGATTCCTTTCACAAGTTTGTTCATTCCAGTATTTCACCGTCCGATCATTGGAAGAGCCGTCTCAGGCGGCCTTGTCGAGTCCGTCACGCTGGTTGAGTTCGTCCGCGTGGTGCATGCATGCGAGATGCCATTCGGATGGATGCCCGGATCGCAGGCTTCCCTCGTGGTCGTATTCCGCCTCGTGTGGCTTCATGTCGTTCAGGACATGTTCGCACATGAGCGTGTGCACGTGACGTTCCGAGTGGTGGTCCGGTATGGGTGTGGGCTTGGAGATGGGCTTGCGGTCGCGGGTCCGGGCTTCCGTGTCGCGTTCGCGTTGGTTTTCGAGTTGGCTGACGGTCCAGTCGTTGGCGATCTGATCCCAGTTGTCGGCCAGTCGGCGGGCGGAGTCGATGCGACGGAGCCAGTACGTGTTCGCGGGCAGCCAGTCGATGACCGCGAGGATGAGCGCCACGGCGGCCGCATGGTCGCCGTCATGGGCCTTGGCAATCCGGCTGATGAGGTTCCCGATCTTGGCGTAGTCACGTTTGGTCGGCGTCGAAGTCGTCAGCGACAGCTTGGAGCGGATGGCCGTGAGATGGTCCATCACGGTCACGGCTTCGGAGGCTCGTCCCGTCTCATTTTTCCCGTCCTCCCCGGTATGGCGCTTCCCGCTTGCGGGGAGCTCTCCCGTAGGGAGAGAGGGGTTATATGTTTTAGGATGTTTTTGGACGTTATGTAGTGCACCGGTGGGACCAGGGTGGTCGCACCGGTAGGACCGGGGTGGTCGCACCGGTGAGACCGGGTTTTCTTTCCTTGCTGGCTTCTCGGGAGCACCGGTCTTCTTTTCGCAGATAATCTCGTTTTCGTTGCAATCATTGACTTCAGAAGCTTTTTCTTCGCTCTTGGCCCTGATCTCAGTTCCAGTGAAAGCTTTACCTCTGTTCGGCTGCGGATCCTTGACGATCTTGCGGGGACGGCCCGGACGGCCTTTCTTGACCTGTCTTGGCGTCGGCTCCTGCACGAGATCGAGACGAAGGTCATAGACGACGGGACGTGCATACCAAGGGTACGAGTCCACAAGATGCTGGTTGCCCCTCTCGATGACTCCGATCTCTTCCATCCATGCGAGGGTCCTCGATACGGTGCTGTCCGATTTACGGATGCTGTCCGCGATTGCCGACACGTATTTGTACGCATCACGGCCGTTCTCGTCGGCTCTGTCGGCAAGACTGACGAGGATCATCCTGGCTGTGGTGTTTCCTCCGACGGGCGCTTGGTCGATGGCCCATGACACCGCTCTGACGCTCATCGTCCCGTCTCCTTGCTGTCGATGTTGAGACGCCATGCCTTCCACGGGCCTTCCTGCGCGTGCTCACGGTTCAGGATACCGATACGGCGTCCGACCGGACCGTCCGTATCCTCATACGGCGTGATGTATCCCTGACGTTCCAGGCTCGCGAGGACCACGTCAAGCTCGGCCGGAGTCATATCGCACACAGCATGCCGCAACACGCGGGAACCCACGATGGCCAAAGCCTCCAATGGGGTCCGATACGTGTCCCTCGCCATGGCGATCAGCACGAGTTTCTCGTCCGGCGTGTCGGGATCAGAGTTCCAAGCCCATTCAACGGTCTTCATTACGGCTCCTTGCTTCCAAAATGTTTAGGTTTTCCAAAGTCTTGAGGGGATGTCGTCCACGCGTGTCCGTCATCATCGATAGACGACGCGTTGCGGCCGGCATGGACCGGAACGGCGTTGGAGAGAGAAAACAGAACCGTCCCGGCCTTATCTCCACGTCACCGGGATCCGGTAACAGCCGATGAAGGATCATCTTGTCCTCCTGCCCGTCTTGTTTCCCGTCTTGTATTTGTTGATGGCGGCAAGGATGTACGGGTAATCCTCGATTCGTGGGTTGCGGCCGCGATGCGAGTTCTCCAAAAAACGACGGATGTCACCGCGCAATGCGTCGGCGCCTCGTGTCACGGTGAGGCATTGGAGTACCAGCATCCGCCACAATGTCCGACCATCCCGATCCTGTCGCACGCATTCGTTCTCCAAATATTTCATGTCGTCCTTGTATTCGTCGCTCGCCAGCCCCTGTGGCTGGTCTCCGCCGGCAAGCCATTCCTGATAGCTGGACCTGTCGCCCGCGGGAGCGGCGAGAACATTGGAATCCGGATCGCCGAACACGTCGTCCTCCTCACACAGGCGTCCCTCCGACGCCGCATGATCCTCCCTACGGATCAGACTCCTTGCCTCGTCCGCGTCCAACGCCTCGCCCTGCGACGACGTGTGGGCGGACCGCTTGCGGCGGGTCTGGGGAGCATGGGTCATGCCGCCACGGTATTTGGGGCGTTCCGTCCGCATCCATTCACCCAGACGATTGCCGAGCAGAGTGTTCACGAAAGCGCCCAAGGGCTTACGGTCCTCATAGGACGCCCACCGGCGCAGACCGCCCTTGAGCAGTTCCACGGCCACATCGCACATGACCTCGTCCACCGCCCAACCGTATCCCCATTCGGAAAGCTTGCGCGCGACCCTGCGACGGTTCTCGTCCAAAGCGTCCTGCACCTCCTGCGGGGTGACGCCGTACCGGTCCTTGAATTCACCGGCGCTCATGCTGTGGTGTTCCATGTTCAGAACCTTTCCGGATGCTCTTTCCTGATACGTGCGAGATACCTTTTCGCGGTGCTACTGCTCGAAGCCAATCCAGCCTCCACCGCCTTCGCCGAGGTCGGAGTCTCGTTCTGGGCTTTGAATTCGTCGAGCCATGCGAGCCATTCCTCGTCATCGGCGCCGGCCTTGTTCCGACGCGTCTTCTTAGGCTTGGTCTTGACGGCATCGTCCGTAGCCGGTTCGTTTCCGGCTTCCGTTTCAGTCTGTTCGGCCTTCGGCTCCTTTTCCTCTTCCGTTTCCATGGCTGTGACCGGCGTCTCCGATGGAGTAGTGTCCTCGACTGGTTCCGCTTCCGGTTCCGGCGTGGTTTCCGTTGGAAGGTCCGGGGTGACCGTGGAGACCGCGACCAGGGTTGGAATGGTAACGTGGGATTCCATCACCGGCTGTGGAACGTTGGAGTCGGAGGTCGTGATGGTCGGAGTGGAGGCGTCGGCGACGGGCGCTTCAGCCTCTTCGGCTTTTGGGTCAGCATCGTCCTCCATGTCGGGCACGATCGTCTGGAAGTCGAACAGGTCGGGAATCATCGGCTTGGTCTCAGCCGCGGGTTTGGTTTCGGCAACCGGCGTAGGCATGGGAACGGGCGCGGGCTGCACAGGCTGGGCTTTCACGGGCTCAACCGGCACGCGGGTCTCCCGCGGTGCGGCTTCCGGCACTCGTGCGGCGTCAGTGGCGGGGGAGACGGTGTTGATCTTGTCGAGCCGGTCCCCGGCGATGATGACGATCAAGTGGGTCGCGTACAGGAGCGCGACAGGTGGAATGCTCATGATGACCGGCGGCACCCATGACGGCAGTCGGAACCCGGTGTTGATCATCGCGTGCAGGGCGTTGCCCGCGATGGAAAAACCGCTGAACAGGACGAGTCCCACCCATGGGTATGCGCTGCCGCGGATGTGTCCTTTCTTGAAGCCCCACGTGGCCCATGTGCACAGGAGGATCGTGCCGTCCACGCACACGGGACCGCCCCAGCTCAGCCAGGGGTTGATGCCGCATGAGACGAACACGAGACGCAGCGCGTCGAAGCTCAATACGAACGCGATCAGGCCGATGATGATGCCGGCGGTGATACCGGGCCACATTTTGACGCTGGACCTTTCGGCCTTTTCCTCTTCGTCCTTGGTGTATTTCATGATTCAGTCTTTTCTTCTCCAAAAACCAGTATTCGATCCCGGGACTGCGGCGTCCCGGGAAGATTCAATGAAACGTGGCGTCGGAGTGGATCCATGCCCCTATCCACTCCGACATGTGCGGGGCAAGGTCAGCCCACGACTTCCTCGCAGACCTTGCCGAGTTCTTCGCAACCATCGACAAAACGGCTCCAATCGTTGTCGGGATCGTCATCGTCCGCGCCGTCGAACACGTTGTCGAGGTCGATGTTCAGCAGACGGAGCATCTTGCCCGTGTTGCTGATGATGTCGAAAATCATCGAAGCGTTGTTGCCGATGATCTCGTCCACGACGCTGGAACCCGGCTTCCAGTAATCGCTCTCAAGCTGGCGCACGATGCCTTCGATGCCGTCGTTCGCCTGCGTTACCGTGACGCCGAACGCGTCGATGTAACTGCGGATCTTGGCGTCCGCGTTGCCCATGTCAAGGTCCAATGGCTGGTCGTCGGAGGCCTGATCGAATTCGGTGTTGTCGACGACCGCGGGTTCGAGGCCTTCGCTGATGCGACGCATCTTGTCCTTGCGCAAGGTGTCGGACACGGTGGATTGGGACACGTCGAGCATGTCGGCGATGTCGGTCTGTTTGGCGCCTTCCTCGGAGAGTTCCACGATCTTCTTGCGGCGTTCCTCGCTCGACATGCTGCCGGTGATGGTGTGCATCCTGCCTCGCGCATCACGCACCTTGCCTGCCTGGGTGATACTGGCCTTAGCTTTAACGCGATCCACGGTCCTGCGACCGACTCCGAGAAGAATGGCGATCTCGGTGTTGCTGATAGCTCCGGTTCCATCGGCATTTGGCTCAACAAGGCCCAGGATCAGGTTGTCTCGTTGTTCTCTTGTCAATTTGACTGCGGAAGCCTTGAAATTGTCCTTGCAATAGGCCTTCCAGCCCGCCGCGCCTTGCGGATAACCAAGAGCAAGCCAGATGTGACCATCATGCGCTTTACGCACACCGGCAATCAGGTTGTACTGGGCCTCGATCGAGTCACGGTACTTCAGCTGGAGATCCTGTGTCAGAGCCTCGGCCTCTTCGCGTGTGAACGCGCATTCATTTTCGGATAGCTGACGCTCTTCCGTTTCCGGCAATTTCTCAGAAAGGAGAACGATCGGGTTATTCCCATCGTCAACATCCGGAGCCTTCAGGTCACTCCCAGCGTCCACGATTTCGGGGGTGATTGTCGGCGTGTTTTCCTGGTATCGGGTTTCATTCGGTGTGGTGGATGTGGAATAATCAGACATTGAGCTGGTCCTTTCCTCAAAGTTGGAATTGATTGCATTGCTGGTTTCGTTGAAATTGTTCATTGTGATCTCTTCTTTCTGTGATTGGTTCCTTGGCTGGTGACCGTGGAACCTTGGTAAAATGGGAAATGCTGGATGGGATTGACTCGCCGCCCGTATGTGAGCTGCAACTCATGTGCGGGCATTATTATTTGTTCGATATCGACCCATCGTTGAGTGGTTGGTATGAAGCCCGGCGAAAGATTGGAATGGATATGGATGAGGATGGTGTTCTCGGACCAGATCATTCCGTCATGCCGAAGTTCTTGTTGGAGCATGAGGTCTCCGTGTCGGAGATCGCTCTTGCGGCCGTGTCCTTCGAAGATTGCAGTCTTGACGGTTCCGTTCCATTGGATCGAGTCGTGGTGGCTTATGACTATTGGCTTGGAGCGTTGGATGCGCTTCATCCGGGTCATGACTTCCGTCGTTTCGGTCTTTCGGATTTGGAACTTTCGGACGACGACCTGCTTGGTCGTTTGTTGTCGACTGTGTTGTTCGATGATGGTGGTTCCTGCCGGTTCATACGTTCCGTGGTTGCCGTGGTGAATGACTACCGGGCTCACCGCGGTTGACGGTGCGTATGCCGATCTGTCGTTCTGTCTCTTTTCTGTTATTGGTTTGGGAAATGCTGGATGGTTTCATCCGCCGCCCGGATGCGAACTGCAATTCGTCCACGAGCTTGTTTGCTTTTAAACTAAACTCATTTTTTCTGGTCTCCCTTCCGCTTTTTCGTTGCAATCGTACGGAATAAGATCAAGAACAAAATCTGCAGAAAGACCATAGTGATCATGCAAATAAAGGAAATCCGTTTTTTGCCACTGGGCTTTCAAATTCACTTTCTGACAGATTGAAGATTTCGTCTGATCCATAGCTGCAGCAATTGAACTGTACGAAATGCCTTGATCTCGCAGCCAACGTTTCATATTCGACATCACTACCTCCTTCTATGTATCAAATGATACTAAACGTTGTTTTGTTTTTCTAAACCATAGCATAGCGTTCAGATTTTGTAAACGCAAATCGGCGTGTTAATCTCATATACATCAGATGTAAAAGAGTTTAGAAAAGGACGGAAGATGACTGCGGTTAATTCAGACCAAGTCAACGACAGTTCCATCGATGGTGAAGCAGACATCGTCGAACGGGCTATCAGATACAACACCCAACGGTATCTAAATTTGTTAAGCCTTTCTCAAAATGATCTAACTGGTCCATTAGGTATAACCAAAGGCGCCGTATCGCAGCTTTTGACGGGAAACAGCAAACTGAAATTCCGGCAGGTATATATCCTTGCTAGAACTTTTGGCGTTACGGTTGAGGAATTAATGGATCCAACCTATATGCTGGAATCTGAAGAACTTTCCCGTCAATTGATGGAAAATCGTCGCAAAACGAAAGCAGAATATCTGACGGGCCATTATGGCCCGTCAGATATTTCCCATCGTGAGCTTTCCGCTCCGGCCGGCGCACGATACCTGCGCAAGCCAGACGAGAATGAGGGAAGGTCACATGGCGCAGTCGGGCCGCGCGCGTTCGTCATGCCATTGATGGATGCGGACCAAATGAATTTGGGCCCCCGCTTCTCCGCGAGGACCCGTTTCAAGCTCCCCCACCTGGACTCGAACCAAGACAAAGGGTTCCAAAGACCCGTGTGCTGCCATTACACCATGGGGGAACGGCGGAAACATATGTTTTCTGCCAAGTGTCCATTATGCCATATTCTTCGGACGCCGCATACCACGGGGTGTCGCGCGGCATCGTTACGAACTTTTGGAGAATCCCGATGCGGGATGGCTCTGCTGCGAACGGTATAGAGACAATTTTTAAAAAGTTTTTTTGCCGAGAACTGACGTTATATGGCGTGAAAATGCCATAATACGAACACATGCAAACAAAAGCGATCAATATCTTTCAGAAAAATCTAAGGTGTCCATTTTTACTAAGATATTTTGAGATGAATTAGGGTGTGACGCTGGAGTATGTTGTTTAATTGCATTTCCAACAAAAATCCGCCCTATTCTTCAGTGTGCAAAGGGTGAATAAATGCATATTTAGGGTGTTCTGTAATAGTTCGGGGTTTTGAGTTATCCACATATCCACAAAAGGCAAATGTTAACTTGACGGGGGCAATCTTTCATGCCTTAATAGTTCCTACACCCCCTCTCAACGATGAGTCGGGCAAAGAAGAAAGGTACCATTATGGATGGTTCATTTGAAAATGAAGTTCCGCCGCCGGCAGTTGACGGGACGGATTCGGCTATTCCGTCTTCTGGACTGGATGTGCTGTTCAATAAGAAAGGTGAGGATGATCCTGAAGAGCTTCCCACGGAGGAAGAGCTGACTGAATGGAAAAAACTGGTTTTTCCTTCCAGCCGAAAGCTTCCCACTTATGATGGGTTTCTAGATTCAGACCTTTTCGGTAGGAAAATTCCATTTCACTTTGTTCAGATTATGCCCGGGCCATGCGATGCTGAGTTTGCCTACTCCATGAGCATGTTTTCTGCGCGGCTACTTTGCAACATTGTTGATATTTTCCGCGGAAGGCAGAAGCTGTCGCTCGTGGAGAAGGTGTTGAGTGAAGACTACATGCGAAAGCTGAAGATCGCCTCCGCCCAGATCGTAAGCCGGATGAAGAGGGACGCAAAAGTGTACGCCCAGCTCGGAATGCTTCCGATTACCGTCTATACCGTCGAAAGCTGGATGATCTCACCGACATGTTTCGAAAGCACTGTGCTGATGGGCATTGGAAGCCGGAGACTATGCGGCAATATGAAGTGTGTGCTCAAGGGATCCGCTTGGAAGTGCGTGACTGCTGATTTCGGCATGTGATGAAAAACGGCTAACTATTCAAAACCCTTGGAATTGGCTGAATTCAGCCGTTTTCAAGGGTTTTTCAGCGTGCCTTAAGTGCACTGCAACTATTATAGGGATTCATGTTGAGAGAATTTATACCAGAACCTGCGTATAGCACCACGGATGAGGATACCGTTTTCGCATTGCTCTCCAGACGTGCTGAACGTGATCCCGAGGATCTCATCGCCCAATGGCAGGACGATGAGACTCGTCGTTGGCATGACGTCACGGCTGGGGAGATGCTCGAACGTGTGCGTGCGGTCGCGAAAGGCCTTCTTGGCTTAGGGGTCAAGACCGGCAATATGGTGGTTATCTATTCGCCTACCTGCTACGAATGGGGAGTCGTTGATTTTGCCTGCGCCGCGATTGGAGCGGTAAGCGTGCCTGTATACGAGACCGATTCCGCCAAGCAGGCCGAGTCAATTGTCGAAGAAGTGAATCCGGTTATCGCTTTCGCTGGCGATTCCGCGCACACGCAAACGCTTGAGCAGATCCGCGAAGGTCACAGCAGCTTACGTTATGTTTTCAATTTCAAGGCGGATGGTCTCGATGCCGTTGCCGATTTCGGAGAGGGCGTCAGCGAGGACGCGCTTGATCAGGTGATCGCCAGAGTCAAGGCCGATGACATGCTCACCATTGTGTATACGTCCGGCTCCACAGGCAAGCCCAAAGGTGCCATGCTGTCTCACCGGAACTTCACGCATATCGTGTTGAACGGCTACATCATTCTCGACGAAATGCTGTATCAGCCGAATCGTCTGATGCTGTTCCTGCCGTTGGCACACTGTTTCGCCCGTTACATCCAATATGTTGCGATTGGCGGGCAAGGAGTGGTCGGCTATCTTCCGGGAGCCAAGCATCTGCTCGCCGATTTGCGTAGCTTCAAACCGACCTATCTGCTGGGAGTTCCCCGCGTGTTCGAAAAGGTGTACAACGCGGCTTCGCAGAAGGCCGGAGCTGGCATTCGGGGAAGGGTGTTCGCTAAAGCATTTGATCATTTTGTGCAATGGTCAAAGGACGAGCAGGAAATCGGACGTCATTCCATCGCGGCTCGCGCCGAACATTCGTTCTTCATGTCTGTCGTGGGTAAATCCATCCGCTCCGCTTTGGGGCCGAACATGAGGTACCTAGCCTGCGGAGGAGCTCCCCTGAACGTCGATCTCGCCCATTTCTTCAACGGTATGGATGATATTACCTTCATCCAAGGCTACGGTATGACGGAAACTGCCGCGCCGATGATCGTCAATTGGCAGAATGCCAACCGTGTCGGTTCGGTAGGCAAGCCTGGTCCCGGTATGGGTGTGCGGACCGACGATGATGGGGAACTGCAGGTGATGGGTCCTAATGTGTTCCTGGGCTATTACAAGAAACCAGAGTTGACGGCCGACGTCAAGATGGCTGATGGCTGGTTGAAGACCGGCGATTTGGGAACCATCGACGATGATGGCTTTGTGTATATCACGGGACGTAAGAAAGACATCATCATCACTGCTGGTGGCAAGAACGTCAGCCCTGCGCCCATGGAAGACATCATCAACACCTGCCCGATAGTGTCGCATGGTGTGGTGGTCGGCGACGGCAAACCATTCATCGGGGCCCTGATCGAGCTTGATCAGGAGATGGTCCGTTCTTGGCTTGCGCAGCAGGGACTTGACAGCAACATGTCCATGGGGCAGATCGCAAGGAACGATGCCGTGCGAGCGTTTATCCAGCAGTATGTTGAAAAGGCGAACGCGAACGTTTCCCGCGCAGAATCTGTACGCAAGTTCGAAATCCTCGAAGAGGAGTTCAGCCAGGAAAACGGCACGCTGACGGCGAGCCTGAAGGTCGTCAGACCAAAAGTGCTCAAACGGTATGAGAACATCATCGACAACGTGTTGTATGCTCCAAAACCATCCAACAGGCCATTGCCGAAGACGGTGCAGATCCTTGACCGCACTACGGAAACGGTCAAGCAGGCATCCGAATCCATGCGGCAGGCATCCGAATCCGTAAGCCCGAAGGTTCGGCAGGCATTTGATACCATGCAGGATAAAATCAAGAAGCAGTCCGAAGAAAATGACGGCGAGTCGTCGATGCCTGTGGGCCCATCGGAAACTGAGAAAACAACTATGATTGAGGAGAGATAGTTTTGGCAATACGTGAGATTCGAGTCGTACCTGATCCGGTGCTGCGCACTCCCTGCGACCCCATCAAGGAGATTACGCCGGCTGTGCGTCATCTGGTGCAGGATCTGCTTGATACCGTTGACGATCCGGGACGTGCCGGTCTGTCGGCCAACCAGATTGGCGTGGGCTTGAGAGCGTTCTCCTACAACATCGACGGCAAGATCGGATACGTGCTCAACCCTGTCCTTGAAGAAACCAGCGGCGAACAGTACGGGGATGAGGGGTGCCTGTCCGTGCCTGGCTTGTGGTACAAGACTCGTCGTGCCGATTATGCTCGTGTGCGTGGCATCGATTTGGACGGTAAGACGGTCGTGCTGGAAGGACATGGCATTATGGGCCGCATGCTGCAGCATGAAACCGACCATCTGGATGGCCATGTCTATCTCGATCGTTTGGAGAAAGAGGAACGTCGTGAGGCGATGCGCTACATGCGCAATCACCGCAAGTAATTGCTGCCGTTTTGTTTAATATGCCGATCTGGGGTCACGTTTTTGCAAAAAGACGTGACCCCGTGGTATTTTGTGCCTTGTATGCCATCCGGTAAGGAACTGTGTCGTGAAAGTTCCAAACCACCCAATATTGTCAACCGGCATACAACCAATTCGCGTCATGTTCGCGACGACCTGTGTCGGTCGGCCGGCGCCGTAAGGCTCTGGTTGCACGCAGGAACGCATGGCCAGGCAAGGAACCGACAAGAAAGAGGTAGTAATACCATGGCTCAGATCAATATGAGCGATATGCTGAAGGCAGGCCTGCACTTCGGCCACCAGACCCGTCGTTGGAACCCGAAGATGAAGCAGTTCATTCTCACCCAGCGCAACGGCATCCACATCATCAACCTGTTCAAGTCGCTCGACATGATCGATAAGGCCTATGACTTCATCAAGGCTACCGTCGCCCATAACGGCACCGTGCTGTTCGTCGGCACCAAGAAGCAGGCTCAGGAAGCCGTTTCCAATCAGGCTACCCGTGTTAACATGCCGTATGTTTCCGAGCGTTGGCTCGGCGGTATGTTGACCAATTTCCAGACCGTGTCCAAGCGCGTCTCCCGTCTCAAGGAACTCGAAGAGATGGACTTCACCGACGTTCGCGGCTCCGGCCTGACCAAGAAGGAACTGCTCCTTCTTGAGCGTGAGAAGGACAAGCTGGCCAAGCAGCTGGGCGGTATCCGTAACATGAACCGTACTCCGTCCGCCATGTTCGTGGTTGACGTCAACAAGGAAGCCCTGGCTGTCGAGGAAGCTCACAAGCTGGGTATTCCGGTTGTCGCCATCGTCGACACCAATGCTGATCCGGAGTCCGTCGAGTACCCGATCGCAGCCAACGATGACGCCATCCGTGGCATTGAACTGCTGACCAGCCTCATGGCTGACGCAGTGGCCGAGGGGCTGCTGGAGCGTTCCGGCAAGGCATCCAAGGCTGAAGGCGAAGCCGAGCAGCCGATGGCAGCTTGGGAGAAGGAGCTTCTCACTGAGGGCGCTCCGGCCGCTGACGCACCGGCTGAGGCCGAAGCTGAAGGCGAAGCCAAGGCTGAGTGAAAATATCCACTATGATGAGAGGTGTTGTGCCTCTCATCATATAGGGCATCATTATTTTCCAGAGGAGACAAATCAATGGCAGCAATCACTGCAGCTCTGATCAAGCAGGTGCGCGAGGAAACCGGCGCCGGCATGATGGATGTTAAGAAGGCTCTGACCGAGGCTGAGGGTGACGTGGCTCGCGCCAAGGAGATCATCCGTGCCAAGGGCATTCAGGCCGCTGGTAAGCGCGAAGGCCGTAAGGCTCAGGAAGGCACCATCGCCTCCAAGGTCGTGGAGTCCGCCAATGGTCAGACCGGTTACGCCGTCGAACTGAATTCCGAGACCGACTTCGTGGCCAAGACTCCGAAGTTCGTGGAGTTCGCTGACAGCGTGCTCGAAGACGCCGTCAAAGCCGAGGCCGCTTCTGTGGACGAAGTGCTGGCAGCCGCTTCCGGCGAAGCCACCGTGAAGGAAGCCGTCGAAGAGGCGGCCGCTCTGTTCGGTGAGCACGTCAAGGTCGGCCAGTTCGCCAAGGTCGAGGGTCCACACGTTGAGATCTACGCCCACAAGAAGTCCGCTGAGATGCCGCCGAGCATCGTGGCCATGATCGCCACCGATGAGGCCGGCGCTGCTGTGGCTCACGAAGCCGCTCTGCAGATTTCCGCAATGGGTGCCCAGTGGCTGACCCGCGAGGACGTTCCGGCCGATGTGGTCGAGTCCGAGCGCCGCGTGGCCACCGAGAAGTCCTTGGCCGAAGGCAAGCCGGAGAAGATCGTTCCGAAGATCGTGGAAGGCCGTCTCAATGCCTTCTACAAGGAGAACGTCCTGCTCGAGCAGTCCTATGTCAAGGATCCGTCCAAGACCGTTGGCGACCTGTTCAAGGAAGTCGGCGGCGCAGCCGTGGCTTTCGCTCGTGTCGAGGTCGGCAAGGGCGAGGCTGAGTGAATTCGGCTTCAATGGTGAATCCGTGCGTTAGACGCTAGAGATTCCATGAGGTTGGCCATCATCCACAGGGTGATGGCCAACTTTGTTTTCTTCTCGACGCTGTGTCGTTGCGGTGTGGTGTCTGTGTTTGCCGATACTCTTGAGAGCGGTAAATTTCGTGAGTTCTCGGGCAAGAAAGGCTTTTCATGACTGGCGAAAACACTGGTGATAATCCACGCAGAGTGCTGCT
>SKEJ01000592.1_pt1 | contig 22712 bp, 17 predicted proteins | sample 4826721 | NCBI WGS metagenome assembly SKEJ01 (sample SAMN11008812, study PRJNA524170) | human gut metagenome | biome: Human fecal sample; material: Feces; isolation source: fecal sample from pouch patient p31 | host: Homo sapiens | place: Israel: Tel-Aviv | collected 2015-06-02 | reverse complement strand
TGCCTGGTGTTCATGGGCACGACGGTGATTTCGGGTTCCGCGTTGGCAGTCGTCATCGCCACAGGCCGCAGCGCACTGTTCGGCGGACTGTCACGCGCGTTCCAATGGCAGCGGCCGCCACTGCCGGTGGCCCGGATGGCCGGCGCTCATGGGCCGCTACGGCCCGGCGCGGCCGACGGGCGCCAAGGGCCCCTCCCCGGACGACGCCGCCGCGGGTGGGGTTCTTCGGACGCATGAGGACGGAATCCGTCCATCCCGGGCATCGGGAGGAGCGTACCCGCGACGAGACGCTCGCCCCGGTCGGCGACTGCATCCGCCGGCACGACCACAAGCGCATCAAACGGTCGCTCGGCTGGATGAGCCCGGTACAATACCGTCAAAGCCAAGGAACGGCTACGTGATCACCTCCAAAAAAAACGTCCGCAACCCCCCTGAACACGATTGGACACGATGGCCCCCGCACAAATGCGGCATACGAGCAACAATATGAGGGAGTACCCCGAAACGCAGGTTCACCGGTCCGAGGCGATACGTGATTCGAGTCTGCGCACCTGTTCGCTCGTTTCGGGCCTGATCTGCGCCTGGGTGACCTGCAAGACGATACGATCCGCTTCAAGCGCGGCGATCTGCCTGGAGAACACGATGAACCATCCCAGGTACACCATGCATGCCAGCGCTTCCACGTCGGTGAACGCGATATTGCCCATCAGCCAGTCGACGCCGAACGCGGCGCACACCACGAGCATCAGATCGGAGATCACCATCACGGTGCGGCTCAGTCGCGGTGCGATCCACGGCAATAGCAGGAACAGGATGAGCATGAGTACCGGCAGGCCGCGCGCGAACACGTTGTGCAGGATCGGGTGCGGCGTGTAGCGGAACACGCCGATGCCGATGAAGGCAACGCCGGACAGGGTGAGCATGACACTCAGGATGCCGGTGCGCAGCCGGTAATGCGGGATGAGGAACCCATGATCGTCGGCATTGCGGGAGACCTTGCCGAGCCATTTGCCTTTTTTACCGGTCTTGTCTGTTCTGCCGGCCTCTCCGGGAACATCATCGGGAGTCGTTCCGGCGCTGTCGCCACGCAGTCGCGTCAACCGTTCCGTGGTCACAAGCTCGGAGATGGCGAAGTAGCTGGTAATGATGATGCACAGGCCGCCGAGCATGAGCGTGGAGTTGAACATGGTGGCGGCAAAGGTGGTGCGATCACCCAGCTGGGAGAAGTTGTTGTGGTACCAGTAGGGGTCGTCGGTGGTCAGGCCCGCCACGCACACGCCGGAGATGACAAAGAGCGGGAGTAGCGATGCCAGCGTTTTCGCGTTCATCATGCGTGCCTGCACGAAGGTCATGTAGCCGACCACGCCAGAGGCCGCTCCGCAGATGGCAGACATGTAGCCCACGAAGATCTTGGGTCCCATCACCGCGTTCACCACGCTGAGCAGAGCGAACGATGTCAGGAACGTGGTGGCCGCGTACACCGCGGAGAGCGCGAGTGATTCAATGAGTCTGCGCACCATGACGAGCCAGCCGTGTTTCAGGTTCATGGATCGCGATTGGCTCAGATAGCCGATAAGGAAGGAGAAGACCGCGCAGGCGGATCCGATGCCGGAGCAGACGATGAAGCGGCGCAGCATGAGCTGCCAGATGGCGGGCGCGTATGCGAGGTAGACGTTCATGGAGATGACACCCACGGCGGCGCAAATGATGAACGAGATCAGACCGCCGGTTTCCGCCCGCTGGTGGCGCCCCTGAACCATGATGCACTCCCTCCGTCGGCGCTTGCCCGTATTTCGGGTCCGGTACGCCTGGTACGCCGCCATCGCGTTCGCACTGGCCTTCGGCAACGGATGGCATGTCTTCCTCCGCGCGCTGTGGTGCGTGCACGCGGAATTGCGCTTCTTTGATTCTACGTTCAGTGCGTACGTTTGCGTTTCGATTGCCTGATTTTGCCGCTTTGCGCGTATTCGCGGCATCATCGTCCGGCTGCTGCGACGCGGGTTTTACGCCGTCTGTACCATGCGGTGATTCCCAACGTGCCCACGAGCACGACGCCGCCGATAAGCAGGCAGGTACGCACCCACCAGTCCGGCGATGTCGGGATCGAGGCGCTGTTTCCGGCGGCATCGTTCTCCGCCACGTTCGCGGTGCGCTCCCCGTCACCAGCAGGCGATGCGTGTTCACCCCGTATGGCGTGCAGGTCAGTAGCGTCACTAGGTCGCGTCCGGGCTCGATTCTGAGCTTGTCCACCTCGTTCGGCTTCACCACGCTAATATCCATTACCTTATAGGTGGTTTTGCGTCCCAATACCTCGATCCAGAACAGATCCCCTTTGCGCATCTCCCCCAGACGCGTGAACAGTTCCGCCGATGGCAACCCCCTGTGCCCGGTGAGCACGGCGTGCGTGCCTTTGCCTCCAATCGGTAGAGACGTCTGGCTCATATGCCCCACACCTTTAGCGAGCACGTCTTCGGAAGTGCCGTGGTAGATGGGTAGTCTCAGGGAGATCCTGTTAATGCTCAGATACCCCATCACCCCATCATGGTTCACGTTGAACACGCTGGCGTAGTTGGTGGGCAGTACATATCCGCTGTCGCTGACGAACGGATCGTGCACCGGGTCGCCGCTCAGGTTCTCGTTGTAGGTTCGCGCCGCCCCCCAATTCCGCCTTGATCTTCTCCGAGGGCATGGCGGCGGTTTTCTTCTGGTACGAGTCGATGACCTCGGTGTGTTCCCGTGTGGCGAGCATGTCCGCAACGCTCGGGTAGGCGAATACCGCGATGCCTCCGATGACGAGTATCACGGCCAGGATGCCGCTCCACACTCTGCCGCCCTTGCCGCGGGTCTTCCCGCCCCGAGCGCCGTTGCCTTTGACGGCTTTACCGGCCTTGCTGGTCTTACCTGTCATGTCCGCGCTGCCGGTCGTACCCGTCGCACCGCCGCCTTCGCCGGCGCGTTCGTCCGGCCTGCTGTGCCCTGATGCGTTGTCTGCCATGGTGGAAAGCCCCTGTTCGTTCCTCACGGGCCCGGCGAACCCTGCCGGGCCGGCATGTCTTCACATGAAGAGATCGGGTCGCATACGCTGCAGGCATGCGACCCGATCAATGGTATTCGGACTCATCCCCGCGCTTCCGTGGCAGCGTCGTCCGATGCGCCGGTTCAGGCGATGCGGCTCATGCCTTCCTACGGGAGAAGGCCAGCATCACGCCGCCTGCGATCATGAGCGCACCGAGCACGCTGAACACGATGGTGCCGATGCCGCCGGCAATTTCGGGTCACCGGTGGCATTTCTGGAATCATCGCTATCCGCTACTTCGCCGCTGGATGTATCGCCTTGGCGTCGCCGCCGCTCTGCCGGGCGTCATCGTCACTGCCAGCAGTCTCCACTTGCTCCGCAGTAGCCTGAATGTTCTGCGAGTCCGTTGTAGCTTCAGCAACGGATGCCACTGTCGCGGGAGCGAACATGGTGCATGCCGCGATTGCAAATCCCAACAATGCACGCAACAGCTTCTTCTGCAAAAACAGGGGGGCATCCCCCGTTTCTTCTAGGCTCTCTCATCTCTCCGTTCCCTCTTTCGCCTCACCACGTAGAACAAACACACCGGCATGCCGTCTTGCCCTGCGTATCTCAGTAGAAATCGGGTTCAGCGAAAACGCCCGTCAACTGCACACGCAGTTTCCATAAAGGCTGCTCCCGCAAACCCAAGGGTATCACAATTCCCGCATGAAGGGTATGCGGGAAGCCCCCTACTCCTTTCTTCTGTTGTCCATGTATCTGTATGGATTCCACACATCCGCACAAATGCATGTTTCCTTTATACCAACCTCGTTGAAACGGCAACCTGCGCTTCTTCCGCCACCCGCAATATCCCCCCGTCACAATGTGATAACCTCAACAACCGACAACGTGGCCATGGAAGGCCGCTCAAACCTCAGGTGTTGCAACCACCACTAGAATCCGCCTCTGTGGTACGCTATGATTATTCCTACAAAAGGGGGAGGAATATATGAAGAATAAAATGTTGTTATCGGCTGCCTTGATCCTGAGTGTTTCGATGGCTTTCCCACAAGCGGCTGTTGCGTCGCAGAATCAGTCGGAAGCTCTTGATACTGACCTGCGTCAAGTCCTGTCTGAATATTCAACTTCTCTTAGAGAGAGCTACTATGCTCCGGAAAATTCACGGTCCCTATCCACACTTCCTTTTAACGCCAATGATCAGCTTAATGATGGTCTCGTGACAACTGATACGAATATCAACACAAAGGTTCGTACTGTTGAAAAAACTGAAAACGGTTACGATCTTCATGTGGATGTCACTCTTTCCACCGAGTTGGAAGCTGATTCTGGAACGGAGATTTATCTTGCTGGCAAACGGACTGACTCCATGCAGAACAGTTGGACGGACGAGCATGTTCTTCATGTTGTTCCTGATAGTGGCTCCTCGTCTGGATACACAATTACCGCAGATGAAGTTGTAGAGCCCGATGAGGAGACCTCTTCGTTCACGGCTATGGATTCTTCGATAAGTAACGAGAGAACTCCGGCTTCGTTGGATAGAGAGCAATCTTCATTCAACTTGGAAGAGCGAAAGCTGATGGAGTCGCGCGCGGATTTCGGTGAGAACTCAGATGGCCTGAACTATATAAAAGCCACGAATTACGCAGACAAATGGACCAAAAATAACGAAATGAATCCGGCATACCCGGTATTCAGTCAGAATTGCGCAAATTTTGTATCACAAGCCATCCATGAAGGCGGTAAGCCCACGCACCCAAGACTGTGGTTTTACTCCACATCCGTACCAAGCCTAACAGCCAAAGGCTGGATGAACGCGGATTCGAACTACACATACATGAAGCATTACACTAACAGTTTCACCAGCCTGACTAACGTTTGGAAGGCATGGCAAGGCAGCCTTCTATACGTAGATTGGAGTTCAAACGGCAGCATCGATCACACTATGATTGTGGTCGGAGTAGTGGTGAAGGACGGTAAGGCCAATCCGGTCATTGATCAGAAAAGCAACAACCGTTATCAGATTACGTTGACGCAATCCTTGAAATACGCCCATGACAACGGCCATAACAACATGACTTGGTACGGTCTTCAGTACAGGTACGACTGATGGATATCCCTGAACTCACCCTACAGTCCGACCGGAAGCGGATTGTCAAATGGATCTTCAGGTTCGTTGCCAGTTATCTTGTGCTGCTTTCCCTGTCGTATCTCCTCTTGTCTCAGGCCCAATCATCTTGGACGAACACGGAGGTGTATTGGGAGGAGGCGTCAGGGGTCGCGGTGGATGTGGACGATTCGGCATCGTTGCGAGAGGCTGTTCGAATCGTAGGCGAAAGGCCTACGCTGCCTGAAGGAGGTGACGATATGCCTATCATCCGAAGCCTCGCCGTATGGAACGTTTTGAGGACATGGGTCAAGGTCCGTGAAAGCGAGAATCGGCTGGAGATAGCCGTCATGGGACAGATGGAGTGGGTTCATGCTGTTCTTCAGGCGGAATCACAAATGGGTGATAGCACAGACGATTAGCGAGACTTAAGGTGATTGAGAGATTGGCAAGTGCGGATTTCAACATGAGCCAAGATGCGGTTCGACGTCGCTGCTACCGTGCACGCAAGGAGTGTGAGGCGGAGGCTTCTTTGACTGCTCGGCAGGCGTCGGTGTGTGTACGGGTTGTTTGAATCCCGAAGCCATGAGTCGAACCCGCTTTCGGTAAGCGTATTCCCATCGAACGCACCGAATTTGACGAACCTGTTTGTCACATCAATCTATATTCCAAAATCAGGGCCATTCATTCTCTGATGCCGATCGGGATCCATACCGGGATTTGGTTCCGGAAGACTCATCGCGTTGTGTATCGGTTCTGTGGCATACACGCGGGACTGGATCTCCTGTGCGAGGCTCATGAGCTTGTCCTTTTCGAGGATGCTCACGGTGATGTCGTTCGCGCCGCCGGACGGATCGCGGAAGGTCAGGGTGGCGCTCATCACGTTTGCGAAGTTCGCGACGGCGATGAGCAGGCACACGATGGCGGCCAGGGCGTTGGAGTCGAACATGCCGAAGCCGACGAACAGGAAAAACAAACCCCAGACGAGGCTGCCGAGGTTGAATTTCGTGTTCGTGTCGACGCTGGCGATGTTGCGCAGTGGGATGGTCTTGGTGGACGCGCCGAGCGGGATCAGCCCGAACAGGGTGTTCGGTGCCCTGTATTGCACGCGCGTGCTGGACGCGGCGATCGAGGTTTTGAGCCAGAAGATGATCACGCTCGGGCTGAATCGGTCGCCGACGATGTTCTTCTCGCCGGGCGCGTAAGTGAATTCGGTCATGGTCTGTGCGGTTTCGGCCATGTTCTTCTCCTTTGCTTTGTGTTGTGTTTGTTTTTCTTATCCCCTTCCCGCTTCCCGTATGGTGTTTGGGATGAGGAAACAGTCTGATGGTTTCCGGTCCGATGTCCTATTGGCGTATGGCGGACGGAGGTCTGAGTTTTTCGAAGTCCTGTCGGCCCATGCGTCGTTTCGCCCGGGTCCAGAACTCCCTGAGCTCCCTGCCGTCGTATGCCGCATGCCGGCTTCCGATCGTCGTGCATGCGCTCATAATTCGTGTCCCGGATCGTTCGGGCCCACCACTGCCGTATCCTGGTCGATGGCCGGATCCGGCAGTGGAACGTCCGGCTGGATGCTGGGGAATCCCAGTAGATCCCTCTTCGGAATGGGTGATTCCTCCGATTCGACGCCGAGCCGGTAGATCCGTTCGAATTCCTTGCCTAGGTATTCGCCGTCCGTTGTTTTCTCCATGACGGTGCAGTGCAGCACGTCCGGGATGAAAACCTCGCTCTCGTTGCGCACGCCTCCCCTGCTGCCGACCATCGGCACTCCCTTTGAGACGCCTTCGATGATGAGGAGGATTCCACCCGCTCCGAGCCAATGCGGGGTGGTGACGGTCGTGGACAGTCCCGGCCCCATGGTCACCCGGTCTCCCTCGTTGAAATCCATCAGGGCGAGATAGTCGTTCGTTTCCGGGGTGTCATAGTCCTTGAAGCTTCCCGTGGCGAGTGTGCGCAGCAGTTTCAGCTGCGGGTCGAACTGTTGGACCTGATCCTGCCGATATGCCTCTTCGGCGGCCTTCCTGCCCCATGGGGTCGGTGGCAGCATCCCTTCAGGATTGTCCTGCGGAACGAGACGCATGTACGACGTCCCATCGGTTATTCCGGTTTGGTGGCTGACGCTCTCCCTGTATTCCGGGTCGGTGTCCAGGGATTGTTCGATCAGGTCGAGCATGGATTCCAGGGAGTTGGTGGAGGTGGCCTTGTCGGCGACGATGTTGAAGTCTTCGAACAGGTCTTTGGAGAGGCTCCCCAGCCGGTATTTGTCTTCTAACACCAGCCGGCGTTCGTCTTCGAGTTCGGCTTTCAAAAGGTTGTAGTGATGCTTCTTCCCGAAGGACCATGCATGTTCCGGCGCGGTCGCCGTCATTTCCTCTTCCAGGCTCTTCACCGTCCGGTTCCGTTCCCGCAATTGGCCGGACAATGCTCTGATGGTTTCGATCCGTGTTTTCAGCTCTTCGGTTTCGGACATTGGGGCCGATCCTTCCTCTTTTTCGTTCCAGCCGGTTCACGTGTGGTCCTGCCGATATCGGAACGGGCCGGATGGGATTGGCTCCCGTTCCGGCCCGTCGTCCTCTTATTCGAATGCCCTACGTCACATGCCGATTCCCGGTCCGGCGGACACATCATCGGATGGGTCGATGCATGGGTCGGGCATTGGAACGTCGGTCGTCTCCGCTGCTGTGGGGAAGGCGGACGGTTCGGATGGGTCGAATCCCACGGTCACGCTTGCGGCTTGGGCTTCGGCGAGGTCGGCCTGCGTGTCATGTTCGTCCTCTCCGGCCGGCGCCGTGTCCCGGCCGTTCTTGATTTCCAGGTTCATTTTGGCTATCTGGTCGGTGAGGTCGTCGTACTCCTGCTGGCCTTCCCATGGCGTGTTCAACGCGTTCCATGCGCTTTCCAGATTGGCTTTCGCATTGTCGAGTCTGACGCGGAGGCCTTGCGCCGTGTCGGTGTTGTTGGCGATGATCCGGTCGAGCTGTCTGATGACGTTGTCGGCGCTGTTGTTGATGTCGGGCACGCTGGTGCCGGCCCAATGCTCATGCTCGCCTTTCAAGCCGACGAACGGACGGAACGCGTTGATGCCCTTGACGGCCATGTTCTTCGACGCGACCATGACGGTCAGCCCGCAGTATTCGCCGACTTCCATCGTCTGCCCGTGGTCGAGCCGGTGCGCGATGCCGACGAGGTCGTGGATGGCCTGCTTGCGGTCCGTGATCGGACCGTCGCCGAGATCAAGCCCGCATACGCCCTGGGCGAGATGCTGGTCGCGGATCTCGACGGCCTTGTGGAATTTCGGCTCGTCGTCCACCGCTTCCCCGTGGAGTCTTTCGAGGTTGTCCACGGTCGGCTGCAGTTGCATGTCGATCTTGAAACGGATCGACCTTTGCTGGTCCGCGTGGGCGCGTTTGAGCAGTTTCATCTGCGTGAGCTGGTTCTCGAGCTCCATGCGTTTGACGATGTTCGGGTCTCCGGTGGCGATGGCCTTCATGTCGGCGAGGCTGAGCACCGTGGAGTCCACGTCGGACGCTTCGCGTGACGGCGAGCCGGAGCTCATGATCTGGCTGATGAACCGGGCCTTGCGCTCGACCGTCTGGAACATGTAGCTGTCGAACGTGCCGACGGTGACGTACCGGTAGTCCTGCGCTTTGTCGAACATGTTGCCCTGCCTGCGGACACGTCCCTGGCGTTGTTCGAGTTCGGCGGGCTTCCATGGACAGTCGAGGTCGTGGATGGCGAAGAGCCTGTCCTGCACGTTCGTGCCGGTGCCCAATGTTCCGGTCGAGCCGATGAGCACACGCACGTCGCCTTTGCGGACCTTCTCGAACAGGGCCTGCTTCTTCTGCGGGTCCTTCTCCTGTGCGGCGAACATGATCTCGTCCTCGGGGATGCCCAGGTCGATGAGGCGGCGTTTCAGATCGGATTGGATGTTCCACTTGCCGGACGCCGTGGTGGACGAGTCGCAGAACACGAGCTGCGTGGCCTTCTCTGCGGCATGCTCCTGCCATATCTCGTGGATCTTCTCGGCGCAGACCTGCACCTTGCCTCCTTCCATGGGTTGGATGTCCGGATCGGACACGTCGAGCAGTTTCGGGTCGAGACTGACCTTCCTGCCGTCGTTCGTGATGTTGAGCATGTTGTCGTCCGACGGGTCCACGGCTCCGTCACGCACCAGTTCCGCCCTTTGCACGAGCGCGTCCACGGCCTGTTTCTGCGCTTCGGTCGCCTCGACGGCGACGGAGATCACATCGCAGTCGGGCACGTCCAGGTCAAGCTTGTCGGCGGTCAGCAGGTCCGCGTAGTCGTGGAACGTGCTCATCAGTTCGGGCAGGTTGTGGAATTTCGCGAACCGTTGCTTGATCTGGTATCCGCTGCCTTCCGGCTTGACCTCAACGCTTTCGACGATGCTGCCGTACGTGTTGGCCCAGCTGGTGAACGCTGCCACGCCCTGGGCTCTGAGTAGGTCGGGCGCGAGATAGCGTTGCATGTTGTACAGTTCGGCCATGGAGTTGGACACCGGCGTGCCGGTCGCGAACACGATGTTGCTTCCATGTCCCGTCTCGCGCAGGTACTCGCACTTGTCGAACAGGTCCTCGCATTTCTGCGCGGCGGCGACGTCCACGCCGGGCACGCTGATCGTGGTGGCGATGGCGAGGTTTTTGTACTGGTGCGCCTCGTCGATGAACAGCATGTCCACGCCGAGGTCCTCGAAGTCGATCCACTCCTTGTCGCCGCCGCCGCGTAGCGCCTGGAGTTTCCCGTCGACGCGCATGCGGTCCCTCTCGGCCTGTTTGACGGTCCGGTTGAGGTTCTTCTCCATCTTGCCAATCTCGTCCTTCAGCTTCTTCGCGGAGAAGTCGTTGCCGACCGCTTCCGCGGTATCGATGCTGTCAAGCATTTCGGCCTTGCGCCGTGAGAAGTACCTCTCGCGGCGTTCGGGACTGACGTGCATGCGTTGGAACGTGTCCTGCCTTACGATGACCGCATCCCAGTCGCCGGCCGCGACCTTCGCCCAGAAGCGTGCCGCGCCCTTGCCTGCGCCGTCGGCCTCCGTCATGGACAGGATGTTCGCGTCCGGGTAGAGCGTCAGGTAGTCCTTCGCCCATTGTTCGGTCAGATGGTTCGGCACGACGATCATCGGCTTGGTGGCACGGCCCAGACGTTTCGCCTCGTGGCATGCGGCGACGCCGGTGAATGTCTTGCCGGCGCCCACGACGTGTGCGACGAGCGTGCCTTCCTTGGATTGCAGGATCCTCGCGACGGCATTGCGCTGATGGTCGTACAGGTCGATGTCGGTGCTGATGCCGGGGAATGTGAGGTAGGAGCCGTCATATTCGCGCGGGTGGATGCGGTTGAACCGCGTGTTGTACACGTCTTCCAGCATGCGTGTGCGCGCCGGATCGGTCCATACCCATTCGGTGAACGCCTGTTCGACGGTGTGGCGCTTCTGGTACAGCAACGCGGTGGCCTGCGCGTCCCTGACCCTTTTCTTTCCGGTCGGATCATCCGGATCGGGTTTGGTGAGGTTGCTGGTCGTCGCGTTGAGCGCGCCGGACACGACCTCGAACGGGTTGCGTCCCGCTCCGATGCCCAGACCGTATTTGCGGATGGTCTCCTCGTCGAGTTTCGAGGCGAGCGACGCGTTGACCTGCCAGTTGCCGGTCGTCTCGTCATGGCTGACCGAAAGGCTTCTCATACCGCCGTCGGTGATGTCGGACTGGGTTTCGAGTCCGAACGTTTCAATCATGAAGTCCCGGATCACGCCGGTCGGGATCCACGCTGAGCCGAGCTTCGCGGTGATGTCGTTATGGGTGAGTCGGACTGGCATCGACTGTTCGAGCCGTCCGCGTAGCCTTTGCAGGCTCTTGAGCCGGTCCATGTCGGCCGGTTCGGCCGGATGGGCGCGCATCCACGTGGCACGCCTGTCCCTCCACTGTTCCAAGCCCCCCATGTCGACCACTTCGTCCAACGGTTTGAACGTCTTCTGGTTCCATGAATTGTAGCGTCCGTACCGTTTCTCGACGGTCGGATGGGCCAGTCGGTCCGCATCGGCCGCGTATAGGTATTCGCAGGTTTCCGGATGGGCGCGCAGTTCCTTGGCCAAGGCGAGGTAGTCGCACTTGGCTTCCCTGTAGTAGCCGTGGTCCTCCACCTTCCACAGGCTTGGATCGGTGATCTTGCGCAAGGCATCTTGTACCGGGCCATGTTTGAAGCCGCTGGTGTTGAGGATCGTGGCGACGGTCCTGTCGTCGATGGCCTCGGGGTCGGCCGTGACGGCCTTGTACAGCATGCGCATGGCGCTGTTGGATGTTCCGTCGTCGTCGCTTGACCAGCCGCTGTCGAAGACCTCGTAGAACAGACTGTTGCCTTTGGGTTGTTGGGCGTTCCAGTTTTTGTCGAGCAGTTCCACGCCGGGCTTGCAATCATCCAGGAACATGCAGGCGAAGGCCCTTCTCTGTCCGCGTCCGTACTCTTTGAACTCGTTGGAGAACCATGGGGCTTCGGCCACGGACTTGTTCGCGTGGATCGGGTCGGTGGCGCTCTGCCATGCTCCTGCCTGGATGAGTTCCCTACGGCAGCTTTCCACGCGCGAGGGCGGTGTTATGGCCTGTATCCCGTTTTCGGCGAGCCATGCGCGTACACGTTCCTGTTCGGGCTCGTCGACCATGGCACGCAATAGTCCGTCGACATGGTCGAGTTCGCCTCCCACGTCGCCGGACAGGTATTCGTCCGCCGGCAGTGGAGTGCCGTCGTCCGGGTCGGTGACGATGAGGTCGCCGAGCCGTGCGACGGTTTCGAGATCGTCCCGGGTGCCGAGCAGGTGGCCGATGAGGTCGAGGTCCACGTGTCCCACGCGGTCGAGGCTGATGGCCAGCGCTTCGACGGGTTCGTCCACATGCTCCGGCATGGGAGGCATGGGCGTGACGACCCTCTTGGAGAGCATGTCGCCTTTGGCTTCGAAACCGTCGGAGCCGGTTTTCTCCAACGTGTAGAGCTGGTTGAGGCTCGGATCGGAATTGTTCGGGTCGAACACGCGCAGGTTCTCTTTGGAGTTGAGCCTGCCGTAGGATGCGGTGAACCGGTCGTATGCTTCGTCGAGTTCCCTGATGCCTTGGGCAACGGCGTCGTCGGTGGTGTCCGGGTCGCGTTCGACGGCGAGCAGGCGTTCCGCCTGGTCGCGTAGGCGCAGCATGGAGGCCATGCGCCTGTCCCCTCCCTTGGCGACGCGGGAGTGCGCGGGTACGATCTGGCCATTCATGTCGCCGTACCAGATATGGTCGTTCGCGTCGACCATATAGCGCATGGCCGCCTGCTGGGTCTTGTCGGGCACGACGATCGGCTCGTTGGCACGTTCGCCGAGCCTGTCGTGCAGGTCGATGCCGTGCTGTTCGAGCTGGCCGGTGAGGATGCGTTCGACCTGTTCTCCCAACCGGGTGATGTCGCCGGTTCCGGTGACGTCGATCTGCGGGCCGAACGGTCCCGAGCCTATGGCCATGGTTCCCGCGACGTATTCGGGATGGTCGACGAACAGTCTGTTGGCGTTGACGCCGTCGCGGAATTCGGTGGTGTCCGTCCACGCTGCGTCCGCTTCGGCCAGCGGCTCGTCACGTTTGCGCAGGATCAGGATGTCGGAGACCACTTCGGTGCCCGCCTGCCGGTCGAATGTCTCCCTGGGCAGGCGGCATGCGGCGACAAGTTCGGCCTTGCGGGCGAGGCCGCGGCGCATGTTCGACGTGTTCTTGTCGAGCGTGTACCGGCTGGTGAGCACGGCGACGAGACCGCCGGGGCGCACCGCGTCGAGACTGTGCTGGATGAACCAGTCGTGGATGACGGTGCCGTCTATCCTGATCGCGTCGCTGTACGGCACGTTGCCGACCGCGAGGTCGAACGCGTCCGTGGGCAGTCCGGTCCGTTCCATCCTGTTGTTGATGATGTCGTCGTCCGTACATAGGTGGCGTGCGATGCCGGCGCTGATCGGGTCGGCTTCGATGCCGGTGAACCCGTAGGACGATCCGGCCGGTGTGGAGCGGATGAAGTTGCCGGTTCCGCAACCGGGTTCCAACACCATGTCCGGGTGTTTCGGATCCTGGCCGAAACCGGCCTTGCCGAGGGCCTGCCACATCGCGTCCACGACGGGTCGTGGCGTGTAGAAGGCCGTGAGCGTGCTGCTGCGCGCGTCCGCGTATTCGGCGTCGGTGAGCAATTCGCTAAGACGCGTGTTGATCTCGCTCCACGCCGGATCGTCACCGTCTTCTTCGAACGCCTTCTGGGCGCCGCCCCAGCCCGCGTACGCGGCGAGGGCGCGGATGTCATCGTCGGTGGGTTCGCGGCCACTGTCGTCGAGGTCGCGCAGCACCTCGATGGCGCGTACGTTCGCGCGTGCGCGTTCGAGGCTGGATCCCGTGGCCTGCAGATCCGGGTCGAGCAGGCCGCGGTCGATGTGGGTCAGAGGGCTTCGACCACGTTCCTGATGGCGATCTCCTCGGCCTGATGCTCCGCCATCTTGAGTCCCTTGAACCACGGGTCCCAGTTGCCCGGCTGCTTCAGATGCTGGTGCGTCTTGCCCCAATGGTTGACGTACTCGGTGATCGTCCGGCCGTAGTCCTTCTGGACCTGGTCCATGTAGGCGTCCAACGCCGGCATCCCCTGCCTCTTGAGCTCCCTGAGCTGTTCCGGCAGATGCTCCGCCATGAACAGGTACCTCATCTTCTTGACCCCCTGGTAAGGGCAGTACCTGACCGTCATTTCGGGTCGTCTCCTTTCTCGCATCGTTTTCTTCCGTTTCACGGGAAGAGTCCAAATTAGACACCATGTCTAATTTCGTTTGGCCATTATTCTCCTCTTGAATTTGCGGGAAGTCAAGTTCAGCCGGCATGTCATCGAAGTCGAAGGCCAACTGCTCCGCTTCCATGGTGGCCGCTACCGTCGGCCGCGCCGGCCCGCCGGACGTAGGAACGCTCTTCGTCGTCAGGCCGTTCCCGCCGTCGGAAACACCCTTTTCCTTCGTGGCGTCCGCTTCCTCCGGAGTCCCGGCACCCATCTCGTCGCGTGCGATACGGTCGAGTTCCTCGTCGGTGAACTGCTCGCGAACCTCCTGGCGCGTGCCGCCCTCCTGCATGATGATCTGCGCGGCGAGCTCACGTTCCTGGGAGTCGAAGTCCACGTCGGACGCCGCGGCGGAGGACGTGGAAGGTGTCGTGCCGAAGGAGTCCCAGGAGTCCGGACTGCCGAAGATGCCCTCCCTCATTCGCGTGAGTTCCTTCACAGTGACCTTGGGGCCTTCGTGGACCAGACCCTCGTCGTCGAACCAGTCGAGCCGGTAGGACGTGGGCGCGCCGTTTCCGACACGGTCGGTGACCTCGTATCCGGCGAATTGGCTCGCACCGTTCTCTCTGGTCCCAGCGTCCGGGTCGTACGCGTCGATGTATCCGATGATCGCGTTCTCGAACGCGGCGTACTGGCCGGACAATGCGGCGTCGAGGGCGTCTTCGACCCCACCGTCGGCCGGCGTCCTCATCGCCTGTTCTGCCTGGTCGATCCATTCGGCGGTGAACCATTCGGGACGGTCCTCCGGTCTGATGCTTCCGTCGATCTCGCGGAGTTTCGCTATCTGCGCGTCCACGCTGCCTGCCCACAGGTATTTCTCCGCGTGGGATGGTCCGAGGAAATAGTCGACGTCGGCCTTGAGCCGTCCGAGAAGTCGCAGGTTGAATCCGTACGTTCCGCCGGTTCCGGGGGATGCCGTCGGCGTCTGGTTCTCGTCGGTTCCAGACAGCGTGTCTTTCCCGAGTCGTTCGCCGAGGATGGTTTTGGTCTGATTGTTGCCTTCCGCTTGGGCGATGAGGCCGAGCATGTTCGGATTGATTTCGTCGGCGTATTCCGTGGCCGCCGTGTCGATGAGTGTGCGCCAGTTTTCGTTGTCGTCGTCGGGCATACTGAGAATCAGCCCTATGGGCGCGTGTTCCAGCATTGTTCTCGCTGCCTGTCGGACGACCTCCCTGCCGGTCCGGTCGAGATTGTACCGGCGGCCCATCGGATTGGTGTACGCCGTGAGGAGATCAGGTGAGGTGATGACGCGCCTGATGGCCTTGGCCTCGCCGTCCATGTCGAACTCGCCCGTGCCGATCAGGGCCGAGACGACGTCCGGATGGTTCTCCTTTTCGATCATTTCGGACAGTCGAGCCCTGTCGAGTCTGCCGGATTCGACGGCGTTCTTTCTGGACGGCCACCAGTCTCGTCCACTCAGCCGGACCAGCAGATGGTCTGAGGCCTTCGGCAGCATGCTCGCCGCCAATCGGCTGTCCGTCTGGTTCCAACAGCACAGGTCGATGGTGTTCTGGCCGAGTTTGCCCGATTCGACGAGCATCTGCAATAGTCTTGTGTTGCTTTCGGTGCGGGCCATGTCTTCGAGCAGTCGCGCCGGAGTGTCCTTGTAGCGGATGACGGATTGGCGCAGTTCCGGCAGGCTGCTTGCCGCGAGGGTTTCCAGATCATCCTCGGAGAGGCTGGAAAGGTCCGCGTCATGGGTCATCTCCACGAGCTCGTCCAACGCGTTGTAGTCGCGGTTCCGCCACTGCGGGTCGAGCAGGTGCCGTGCGGTCTGCTGCGGGGTGGAGTGTTCGCGAGCCCACCGCAGGTCGGCCCAATCGTCCGACCGCCAGAGGGATTCTGCCTGCCGGCTAGTGTCCTCGTCATTGTTCGTCATGTGCGTTTCCTTTCGTGTTCATCGCATGATTTCCGGCGCGCACTGCGGCCGGCCGTCCTCTTCCGCGGACCACGCCGGGTTGGGGTCTGGGAGCATGTCGGACAGTTGCCTCGGACGTTTGTTGCTGCCCATGAACGGTTCGTCCGGCAGAGTGTCGCCGTCGAACGCGCGCGCCCATGGGTTCAGGAACATTGGCGGCCTCCACTGGTCGTTCAAGACCGGTCGCGGCTTTTCCGCCTTCTTTCGTTTCACGGCTTCCGTCTCGTGATTCGTTGTCTTGTTTTCCAAGGTCTCGTCGTCGTTCATGAGATGTCCTCTCATATGCCGATTCCGGTATTCGCCGTGGTGTCGGCGCCCGGGTCGATGCCAGGGTTTGGCATGGGAAGCCCGGCATCATCCGAGAGGATTAGAGACCAGGGGTCTTCGACTGGTTCCGGCGTGGTTTGTCCCACGGTGTCCGGCATGGTGGAGGCGACGTCCGTCATGGACGCCCATGGGTCGGCGTTCATGACGGAATACCGGTCCTCGATGGCTTGCAGCAGGTTGCCGATGGCCGATAGACGGTTCGGTTCCTGGCCGGTGTATGCGGCCATGGGTCCTTCGGCCGGTTTCGTCCGTTGCCAGTCCTCTCCGGCGAGACGCCATAACCATTCGCCGTGCCATGGCATGATGCTGCCGAGGACCTGCCCGTCGGGCAGTTCCGCGTCGCTGATACGTGGACCGTTCGTCCAGGCAGAGCCGGACCGTATGTCCACGTCCCTTATGGTGAATTCCTTGCCGTCGATGCTGAGTCTCTTCATTTCTTCCATTGGATGCTCCTTTGCTGTTTCGTGTTCCTGTGCCGTTTGGAGTTCCGGCATGTAGTCGATGGGGTTGAGTCGGCATGATGCGCAAAGCTGTGCGAACGCTTCGAGGGTGACGGCCGACCCTTTTTTGAGGCGGGTGAACATTGCCGGGCTCACGCCGGCTTTTTCGGCCAGCGCGGTCCATGTCGTGTCGGTTTCGAACCGGTACCGGTTGATGTCCTCGCGGAACCGTTCCATATCGATGGATGACATGGTTGGAGCTCACATTCCGATTCCGGGACCCATGGGATTGGTGCCGGATGCCGGGTCGATGCCTGGTTCGGGATCGGGAAGGGCCGGTCCGACGTTTTCGAGCAAGGCGTCCATGTCGACGCCGATCCACGGGTCGGGAGCGGGAGTTGGAGTGGCCGCGCGTTCGCCCATGACGCAGACGCGATTGGTGAGGTCGGCCGGCATGTCGGCCGCGTATGCGCCGACGCTTTTCAGGATCGTCTTCCGGTTGTCCCATACGAGCCGGTCCGCCTCATCCTGGCTCATGCCGACCCAGTCGCCGTCCTTGTTGACCCTCAGATATGGGTCCCTGTCGGGGTTCCATCCGCCGTACATGGTTTTCTCCGCGATCTCGCCATCGATGAGATGCTCTCCGATGGTTTCGCGGGCGGTTTCGGACGGGTAGGCGCGGTAGTATCCGAGGTCGCTTCCACCGTCCATGTCGTGGACGGTATCGACGATGTCATGCAATAGTCCGATGTTCTCCGGCGTGCGTTCGATGAGATGCTCGCCGTCCAGTTCGAGGGCGATCTGCGATGCGGCGGTGGCGCGCGCCATGACGGCGTCCGACGGGTCTTCGTCGCGGGTGGTCCAATAGGCGCCGTCGTTGCTGGACCATAAGGCATCGGCCGCGACATCATGCCAGTATCCGGGGTCGTTCCAGTTCGCGGACCATTCCTTGATCTCGTCGTCGAAGCCGGTCATGTTCGTCATGGCGATGTACCGGTCGTGTTCGATTCCCGGTGGGAGGACCGAGTCGAACTGGTCTTCGGTGACCCAGCGGAATTGGTCGTACCTGTCGGGCTTGTAGCAATCCTCTCCGAGCTGGTAGCATTCCTCGCCGATTCCGATCGGCTCTTCGATGGCGTTGCTTCGCGCGAAGAGCGATAACCGTTCGGTCGCCTGGTCGCGCCATGCTTCCATCCGTTCCAAAGTCGGTTTTTTCATATTCATTCCTTTTTGCTCTTGGTCGAGGTGAGATTGTTTGATACGCACGCTTCACTTGCTTCCGTTTCGAACCCATGGGAGCTGGTGAGTGACTGGTTGGCAAGACATTTTGGGCGGCGTATAATAGTGTCGAAGTCAAGATTTGAGTAGTCCCCAAGCAATTGGAGTTTGGATAGGCGCTCTAGCTCTTGGCTTCTTTCTTTGCTTATGTCGGCGGCGGCACCGATCTCATGAATGCGACTGTGTCGCTCGTGGATGGCATGACCGAGCGGTCAAATTCTTCGAATTCCATGAGCCTGTCATGATCCATGCGCAGCAGATCGGACTTGTGGCCGATGTCAACCATGATGGTTCCTTTCCGACGGGTCTTTCCCGTCTTCCTTTTCCGTTCACACGCCACCGTGTTTTTCGCCGCCGATATTTTTTTTCGCGGGCGAAAAATCGATATCGGTTGGGATGCGTGTGGAAGAAACGCACCATTCGATATCGGGAAGGAATTGAATTGCGTCTTGTGATCGCCGAGAAACGTTCCGTGGCCTTCGCCATCGCGCAGGCGTTGGGCGGTGTGCAGCAGGGTGACGGATACGTGTCGGCCGGAGGGGCGCTCATCTCGTGGGCGCAGGGCCATCTGGTCGAATTGTCTGACCCGGAGGAGTATTCGGACATGCCCTGGTCCGCGCATAAGTGGACGATGGAATCCCTTCCCATCGACCCGAAGTCATGGCGTTGGCGTCTGAGCGGCGCGAAGGGCGCGGCGCAACGCTACCGTTCCCTCGTCGAACTGCTCCGATCCGACAAGGTGACCGAACTGGTCAACGCGTGTGATCCGGACCGTGAGGGCGAGGCGATATTCCGTCGTATCCTCATGGCCTCGAAGGTTTCCAAACCTTCACTGCGCCTGTGGGTCGCGTCATTGGATGAGCAGGCCATCCGTGACGCGTGGAACCGGATGCGTCCCGAATCCGATTACGATGGTCTGGCGGCAGCGGCCGACGCGAGGGCGAAGGCCGACTGGCTGGTCGGTATGAACGCGTCACGTGCGCACACGCTCGCATGGCATCGGAGCCTGTCGCTCGGACGCGTGCGCACGCCAACGTTGACCATGGTCGTCCAACGTGATCTCGCCATCGAATCACACAAGCCGACACCGTTCTGGCGTCTTATCGTGCCGATGGATGGTTGGACGCTCGAAAGCGGGAAGATCAAGGACCAGGTGATGGCGCGCCGCATACTGGCCGACGCGATGGGGCTTCCCGTGGAGATCCTGGAGGTGAGACGGCGCCGCGAGCATGCGAAGCCGCCGACCCTGTTCGACCTGACCGGCTTGCAGAAGGCCATGAGCGAACGGCACGGGCTGACCGCCGAACAGACGTTGGACTGCCTGCAGCATTTGTACGAGATGAAGGTCGCGACCTATCCGCGTACCGATTCGAAATACATAACCCATGATGACGTGGACGGGTTGAAGGAACTCCTGCAGCCGAAATACGCGTTGGGTTTCCTGGACCAGAAACCTGTCGAGGCGATCCACGACCTGTATTCCGCCGGAGGGTTCGATCCGATGAGGTGCGTCGCGGACGACAAGGTCCAAGGGCATACCGCGATCCTTCCGACACGACGCCTCACCTATGACGTGTTCCAGCATGACCTGACGGACATGGAACGCGAGGTCATAGCCGTGATATTGACGCGCATGTGGTCGGCCTGCGCCACGGACCGTGTCCACGACACGGTGAAGGTCGAAGCCGTGTTGGACGAGCGTCATGCCGACGGTTCCATGGAACGGGTTCCGCTGTCCGCTTCGAGCGACGTTACCGTCGAGGCGGGTTGGACCGCCATCGAGGGCACGTCGCGAACGGACGATGCGGAGAAGAAGCCTGTGAATCGGATACCCGACTCCCTGGGGAAGGGTCCTCTCCCCCAGTCCGGCGCCCCGTCTCTTACGGAGGGCGTGTCCGCGCCGCCGAAACCGTTCACGGAGGCCACGCTGCTGTCCGCCATGGAGCATGCGAGCCGTTTCGTCGCGGACAGTGACCTGAAAGCCGCCTTGGATGACGACACGAGCCATTCGGGAGGCATCGGCACGCCCGCGACCCGCGCCGGCATTCTCGAGAGCCTGGTCAAAAGCGGCTACCTGCAACGTAAGGGCAAGCAGCTACGCAGTACTCCCGCCGGGCGGATGCTCGTCGGTGTCGCCATCGACGAGTTGAAGGATGTGAAACTCACCGCGCAATGGGAGCAGAGCCTTGCCGACATCGAACAAGGCAAGGGCGACGAGACGGTCTTTCTGAACGAGATCCGCACGGCATGCGCGGCAATGCCCGGGCGGGTCATGGAAATGACCCGGCGGGACAATCTGCAGCAATTGGTCCGGCAGGCCGGCGAACGTGAGTCGTTCGGACCCTGCCCGCGTTGCGGCAAGCCCGTCGTCAAGACCGGGAGCGTCTGGCAGTGTTCGTCGAACAAGAGCGTGAAGGATGATGCCGGTGCCTGGAAGCTCAACGAGGGTTGCGGTTACAAGATCTTCGCGGAGAAGTTCGGCAAGAAGCTGACCGATAGCATGGTCCGCCGCACGTTGGAGGGCAAACGTCCGAAAGTGTCCGGCCTGAAGTCGAAGGCGGGCAAAACGTTCGACGCGCGCCTGGTACCAGACCGGCAGTATGGCATCGGATTATCGTTCGACGATCTGAACAGGAAAAAGAAGTAGGCCATCACATGTACACTTCCCCGCCCTCTCTTTCAATCACCTGCATCGCCATGGGCAACGTGAGGAAAATCCTGAAGGACAGACACCTCAGCGTAAACGGACTTCTGACTTTGATCCACAGCAAGCATCCCGATTGTGGCATGTCATACAACAGTTTGCGCAGGCTTGTCTCCCATGAGCGAAAGATGACTATCGATGAGGCAATTCTGATTTGCGACGCCCTTAACGTCCCGTTCACGTCCTTGTTCAGTTTCGCGGGAGAATTTCCTCACGGGCAGCTCAAGGGCATGACGGCGGTAGATGTCTACCACGCCATTGAACAGGATGATCGGACCAAAGAAGGGTCAAATAATCACTAGATACTGGGGATATACTCGAATTGTTCGACAGACGATTTCACCTGCCTGGCATGAAAGGACTCTGGTTTGCTGCCTGAAGACGTATATTATGTATCAACCGATGAGGGAACCCCGGCGACTCGCTCCAACGCTTGGGATATTGGCTTTGGTCTGCAGGCTGCGGACGGACTTACCCCGTCAGACTACGCTATAGAACAGTCCAAGGAGCAGATTTCGGGAAAAGCCTCCTATGCCGAAGTCGAGCATCGTCTACGTGAATACCATTCCGCGGATAGTGAAGAGGCGGAGCATTTTGAAGCTGACATCGTATCCACCAGAATCAGTTCCCTCCTCCAGACTGAATCATTCGTCTTCGCTCCCCCGATGCTCAGGCAGATTCATCGTCATCTTTTTGACGGCGTATTCAAAAATGATTGGGTTGGACAGTGGAGGCAGGTCAATCTGACCAAAAAGGAGCCAGTTCTTCAAGGAGATTCAGTTTCTTACGCTCCCTTCCATCTGATTGGAGAGATGCTGGATTATGATTTCGGTCAAGAAAAAGGACGACAGGCCAAGTATCCCCAAATCGGCAGGCATGAAATCGCTTCCTCTGCATTTGGATTCATTTCTGGAGTATGGCAAATTCATCCATTCCGTGAAGGAAACACTCGAACGACTGCTGTATTCGCGATACTGTACCTCAGACAGCTTGGATTCATAATCGGCAATGAGCCTTTCGCATCCAACGCCCAATATTTCCGAGATGCTCTTGTACTTGACAATACTTTCGACCCCGACTTCAAGGATCCGGCTCCTCTTCGTCGTTTTATGGAAAAGGCTCTTTTCAATTCACCTATAGAATTGGAAAACCTGCGAGATTCTTATTTTGCCGTCCAAAGTACGCAGAGCGATCCTTTACCAGAGCCCGATCCATCAGTGGATAATGAGACATCTGCCGGCATAGCAACTCACGAACTCAATTAAACTAGGAAGTCAAGCAAAAGCGGACAACATATGGTGGACTGATCTTTGTATGTGTTGTGGATTACACTGCCACAACGCATACAAAGATCAGTCCATGGTCAACATGAGCGTCGGAACCTCCATGCCAAGTTCCTCCAACCCCACAGTCTTATCGAGCGGAGTCTTACGCCAAGCTTGCCGAGACCAGAGCCACCGCGTTCTCAATAGTGGTCACGGACGGACAGAATGCACAAGTCGCCGTCCTCAATCATGTATACCAGGCGGTTTGCGGAATCGATGCGGCGGCTCCACGCACCCTGCAGTTCCCATTTGAGCGGCTCTGGCTTGCCGAGACCCGCGAATGGAGAACGCATCGCATCACGTATCAGCGCGTTGACCCGCTTGAGGGTTTTCTTATCCTGAACCTGCCAATACAGGTAATCGTTCCACGCGTCATCAGTCCAACGCAGCATTATCACTCTCCGACCAGATCATGTAGATCGGTGGAACCTGAGCGTACCTGTGCCATGCCACGGCGGACTTTATCGAACAATCCGGGATTCTGGTAAACGCGCAATGTCTCCATAAGCGAATCGTAATCGTCGGCGCTCATCACCACCACGTTGTCCCTCGGATCCTTGTTGGTAATCAGAAGCATATCCGCGTCATCGTTCACGCGGCGTAGATATGACTTCAGATCCTTGCGGAAATTGGTGTACGCGACCGCCGTGACCATGTCATCCTCCTTCAACGACAATTACATGTACAGAAAATGGTACAATAAAAGTCGGAAAGACTCAAGCATGTTGCCGTGTTCCGCTTCCATCCGTCTTAATGTTTTATATATGTTTAGAT
>SKEJ01000584.1_pt1 | contig 22942 bp, 8 predicted proteins | sample 4826721 | NCBI WGS metagenome assembly SKEJ01 (sample SAMN11008812, study PRJNA524170) | human gut metagenome | biome: Human fecal sample; material: Feces; isolation source: fecal sample from pouch patient p31 | host: Homo sapiens | place: Israel: Tel-Aviv | collected 2015-06-02 | reverse complement strand
TGCGCTTGATCGCACCCGAAACCATCCTGGTATTACCGCTCTTGCTGTTAACCACCAAAGAGCACGTCATAGTCACGTTGCCTCGTATCCCCCAAAACTAAAGCCACTAATGCAATTTATTAGATGACTATCTTAGTACTAACGTGACAGATGTAAACCACCGTCTGTCGATTGATTAATTTGCCCCACGGGCTTGCTTACTGGGCAAACTGGCTGCGGTAGAGTTCGGCGTAGAAGCCGCCTGCCGCTAGCAGCTCGTCGTGCGTGCCGCGCTCGATAATCTGGCCGTCGCGCATGACCAGAATGCAGTCGGCGTTGCGAATCGTGCTCAGGCGATGCGCCACGACAAAGCTCGTACGGCCGGCCATGAGCTCGTCGAATGCCGCCTGCACCTGCAGCTCGGTACGCGTATCGATGCTCGACGTTGCCTCGTCCAGCAGCAGAATCGCCGGATCGGTGAGCATAACGCGCGCAATGCACAGCAGCTGTTTTTGACCCTGGCTAAACGTGCCGCCGTCCTCGCCGATGACCGTATCGTAGCCGCCTGGCAGCTGCACGATAAACTTGTGCGCATGCGCGCGCTTGGCAGCTTCGATAACCTGCTCGCGCGTGGCGTCGGGACAGCCGTAGGCGATGTTTTCCGCCACCGTGCCCTCGAACAGCCAGGTGTCCTGCAGCACCATGCCAAAGGCGCGGCGCAGGCTTGCGCGCGTGTAGTCACGCGAAGACCTGCCATCAACCGTGATGTGGCCGGCATCGATATCGTAAAAGCGCAGCAGCAGGTTGATGAGCGTCGTCTTTCCGCAGCCCGTGGGGCCAACAAGGGCAAAGCGCATGCCGGGCTTGGCCTCGATGCAGATATCCTGCAGCAGCTTGCGGTCGGGCACGTAGCTAAAGTCCACGTGTTCAAAGGTCACCTCGCCCCGCGGGGCGGCAAGCTCCACGGCATCTGGCGCATCGGGCTCCTGCTCGCGGGCATCGAGCAGTGCAAACATACGACGTGCCGAGGCATACGCGGTCTGGATCTGCGTAATGACGTTGGTGACCTCGTTGAACGGCTTGGTGTACTGGTTAGCATAGGACAGGAAAATCTGCACGCCGCCCACCGTAAGCGCCGCGGGCACGCCCGTAATCACGCCCACGCAGCCGATCACGGCGACCACGGCGTAGATGATGTTATTGATAAAACGCGTACCGGGGTTGGAGAGCGAACCCATAAACTGCGCGCGCTCGCCCGCGGTGTAGAGCTCGGCATTGAGGGCATCGAAGCGCTGCTGGGCGTTCGGGCCATAGGCAAAGGCGTCGACAAGCTTTTGCTCGCCTACGTACTCCTCGATATGACCACCGAGCTGCCCTTGAATACGCTGCTGTGCCGTAAAGCTTTTGTTGGAGAGCTTGGCGATAGCACCGGCTGCAAAAATGGAAAGCGGCGTGACGAGTACCACCACGAGCGTCATGGTCAGGTTGATGGAAAGCATAAACGCGAGCGTGCCCACGATGGTAATAACACCGGTGAAGAGCTGCGTGAAGCCCTGCAGCAGACCGTCGCCCACCTGGTCGACGTCGTTGACCACGCGGCTCATGAGGTCGCCGTGGGCATGGCTGTCGATAAAGCTGAGCGGCATGCGGCTGAGCTTATCGCTCGCCTCCACGCGCATGTCGCGCACCGTTTCGTAGGACAGGCGGTTGACGCAGTAGCCCTGCAGCCACTGGAAGGCCGCGGCACCTACCACGACGAGCGCGAGTTTGGTAACGAGCGGCAGCAGCGCGTCGAAGTCCACCTGCCCGGCGGCGACGATAAGGTCGATGCCCTCGCCGATGAGAATCGGCGTGTAGAGCTGCAGAATCACGGAGATGGCGGCACTCACAAGCGACGCAACAAACGAAATGCGATGCGGACGAACGTAGCCCATCAGACGGCGAGTCACCGCACCCACGGGATAGCGCTCGGGGTCGCCGGGCTGGCGCGGACCGTCGCCCAGGTCGTTGAGGTTATCGTTACCGGACACGTTGGCCGTCATCGTGGCGACCGAACCGGAGGAAGTGTACGGATTCATTTAGCAGCCCTCCTTTGCGCAGACGGATGCGGAGGCGATCGGGGTGGACACGGGCGTCGTACTCCCCTGCTGGCCCTCGAGCTCCTCGCGGCGCAGCTGCGACTGGCAAATCTCGCGATAGAGCTGACAGGCCGCGTACAGCTCATCGTGCGTGCCCAGGCCCGCGACCGAGCCGTGATTGAGCACGCAGATCATGTCGGCGTCGCGCACGGTCGAGACGCGCTGGCTCACAATGACCGTAGTCAGCGGCAGCCCGCCCTTGGCGGCACCGCGCATGCTGCGCTCGCGAATGGCATGGCGAAGCGCCGCGTCGGTCTTAAAGTCGAGCGCCGACGCGGAGTCATCCATGATCAATATCTGAGGCGAACCAACCAAGGCACGCGCGATAGTCAGGCGCTGACGCTGGCCACCGCTAAAGTTCTTGCCGCCCGCCTCGACCGGGGCGTCTAAGCCCTGCGGCTTGTTGCGCACGAACTCGCTGGCCTGCGCCATGTCGAGTGCCGCCCAGAGCTCCTCGTCGGTCGCGGCTTCATCGCGCCAGGTCAGGTTGCTGCGGATGGAGCCGCTCACGAGCGACGCGCGCTGCGGAACAGTCGCGACCACACGGCGCAGCTGATCGAGCGGCCAGGCGCGCACGTCGGCGCCCATCACGCTCACGCTGCCGGTGCTCGCATCGTACAGGCGCGGGATGAGCGAGACGAGCGTGGACTTGCCGCTACCCGTACCGCCGATAATGCCGAGCGTCTTGCCCAGCGGGAGTTCCAGCGTCACATCGTTGACAGCATTGGCCGCGCCAGCGCCAAACGAGAAGCTCGCATGGCTCAAGCTCAGCGCGGGAACTGGAGCGACATTGCCCGGCTTGGGCAGCGCGACCGGCTGGTTGCCCTCGTCGGTGATGCCCGGCACGCAATTGAGCACCTCGTTGATACGCGACGCGCTGGCGCTCGCCTTGGTAAAGACCACGACCAGGTTGGCGACGTACACGATGGAGGTCAGGGTCTGCGTCATGTAGTTCACAAACGCCATGACCTGGCCCTGCGTAAGCTCGCCCACGCTGACCTGGATGCCGCCCACCCACAGGATGGCGCACACGCCCAGGTTCATCACCAAAAACGTGACGGGGTTGAGAATCGACGAGAGCTTGCCCACCGCGATGGCAGTATTGGCCTGGTCGTCGGCGGCCTGCGCAAAGCGCTCGCGCTCGTGATCTTCGCGCACGAAGGCGCGAACCACGCGGGCGCCCGAAAGGCCCTCGCGGCAGATAAGCGCGATGCGGTCGAGCTTTGCCTGCAGCTGCTTGTAGTACGGAATGCAGCGCGCCATGACAACCCAGAACACCAGGCCAATGGCGGGCGTGCAGATCAAAAAGATGATGCCGAGCTTAAGGTCGATGGCAAGGGCCGCGCACATGGAGCCCACCGCCAGAAAGGGCCAGCGGATGAGCATGCGCACGCCCAGCGCCACAGCGAGCTGGACCTGGTTAACGTCGTTGGTGATGCGGGTGATGAGCGACGGCGTGCCAAAGCGGTCGAGCTCAGCATAGCTCAGCTTGTTGATGTGCTCGTAGAGCGCGCCGCGAATGTCGGTGCCCATGCCCTGCGAGGTGAGCGCCGCCATCTTTTGGCAGACGAGCGTAAACGAGATGCCGATCACGGCCATGGCGGCAAGTAGCATGCCGTAGTGGATAACGGCGCTCACGTCGTGCGAGCCAATGCCTTTGTCGATCATCTGGGCAATCACCAGCGGCGTCAGCAGGTCAAAGATCACTTCGATCAGCTTACACGCAGGGCCGATCACCATATACCGGCGAAACTTACCACCAAAACGCCTAAGCAGCTCAATCATAAAAAGGCGCTCCCTATCATCATCCACATTCAATTCGAATCATGATAGTACGGTGAGCCCAAAAGAAGCGTAAACAACTCGTCATTTCTAATGGGATTCGGTTTCCAAAGAAGCGGAAAGGCACGCGCACACCCAGCCAGTGTCGGGTCGACCGCCTGATATACTTACATTAGTGCTACCAAGTTAGTCGCCGACCCTTGAAATGAGGTGCCGAGATGAACGACATTCTCGCAAGAAGAGCAAGACGAGCAACCGTGGGCATCGCCCTTTCCGCGGCACTTGTCGCGGGAATCGCCCCCGCAACGGCGATCGCGGCAGAAACCAGTTCCCCCACCGGTGCGGCCGTTTCGCAGACGAGCGCCACCAGCGGCAATTCGGGCACCCTGCAGACGGAAGATGCGGCCGCCGCAAAAGAAAAAGCGTATGCAGCCATGCAGGAAGCGCTCAAAAACCTCGAGGCCGCAAAAGACGCCGCAAGTCCCGAGAAAATTGCGAGATTCAATGATGACATTGCCCGTTTTCAAGAGCTCCGCGACAAGATGGCGGCGCAAGCCGTCGAAGAGAGGGAACTCCTTCCCACCATGCAAGCGGACATCGATGCAGGCCAAGCCAAATACGACGGGGCCATCAACCGGGTAAGCGAGCTCCAAGCAGAATTAGACAAGAAACTTGAGATGCTTAAGACACTCGAAGCACTCGGCTACGAGGAGTTTGTCGAAACTACTAAACAGCAAATAAGGCAGTTGCGCAGTGAGATCATAACGGCAAAAGCGCAAGTAGACCATTGCGAAGAGGAGCTCCGCGAGTTCCAGCTCCGCCTCAGAAATCAGGAAAGACGAGTTAATAACTGTGAACGTGCTGTAGAGAAATATAAAGCCAATATCGACCAGTTCACAGCCTGGCGAGATGCGCTCCTCGACAATTTGAAAAAAGCGCAAACGGCTTATGACGACGCCTGCAAGGCATACGAAGAGGCGAAAGCCGCGGCAGACAAGGCCACCTCGCCCGAGATAACGCAACCGACCGAGACGACGCCTCCCTCCAACTCGGCGCAACCGGCCGAGACGGCACAGCCCGCCAGCTCGCCCGCGACCGGCAAAAATACCCCGCCAAGCTCCACCAAACAGGCGAACTCGAGCAGCGGCAAGCAAGCAGATACGACCGCCGGCAAGCTCGCGAACACGGGCGACACAGCGCCGAGCGCAATCACACTCGCAGCAGTCGCCGCCGCAGGCCTCGGAATAACCGCCACAGCCACACGCCGCATCAAGAACTCAAAATAGCTGCCAGCGGTTATTGTCTTCGCCAATCCACAAGCCAAGAGACAAAAAGAGGCTCGTTTCCCCAACCCAGGGAAACGGACCTCTTTACTTGAAAAAACAAATGGTAATGCCGCCGTCTCTTGAACCACGCAGCCATCAATGCCCAGACAACACCAGCAAGCCGCGTTCCTTAAGGGATAGATTTAATGGCTGTTAATCAAGGGGTATACGCGCACGCCCGATCAATGGCGGGCAAACCGCCTGATATACTTACATTAGTGCTACCAAGTTAGTCGCCGACCCTTGAAATGAGGTGCCGAGATGAACGACATTCTCGCAAGAAGAGCAAGACGAGCAACCGTGGGCATCGCCCTTTCCGCGGCACTTGTCGCGGGAATCGCCCCCGTAACGGCGATCGCGGCAGAAACCAGCGCCCCCACCGGTGCAGTTGCCTTGCAGACGGAAGATGCGGCCGCTGCAAAAGAAAAAGCGTATGCAGCCATGCAGGAAGCGCTCAAAAACCTCGAAGCCGCAAAAGACGCCGCAAGTCCCGAGAAACTTGCGGAAATCGATGATGACATTGCCGCATTTCAAGAACTCTACGACATGGTGGTGGCGGAAGCCGCCAAACGGAGGGAACCCCTTCCCGCCATGCAAGCGAACGTCGATGCAGCCCAAGCCAAATACGATGAGGCCCACAACCGGACAAGCGGCCTTCAGGCAGAATTAGATAAGGCACTTGAAGCACTCGGCGACGAGGAGCCCAGCACAGCTATTAAGGAGCAAATAAAGCAGTTGCGCAGTGAGATCATGTCGGCAGAAAGGCGAGAAGAATCTTGTGAAGATGATCTTCACCGCTACCAACGCCGGCTCGAAAGCCAGGAAAAACAGGTTCAGTATTTCGAAAGTGAGGCAGAGGAAGCTAAAGCCCACATCGACGAGGACATTGCCAAGCGAAATGCGCTCCTCGGCGATTTGGAAAAGGCGCAAGCGACCTATGACGACGCCTGCAAGGCATACGAAGAGGCAAAGGCCGCGGCAGACAAGGCCACCTCGCCCGAGATAACGAAACCCGCCGAGACAGTGCCTCCCTCCGGCTCAACGCAACCGGCCGAGGCGACACAGCCCGCCAGCTCGCCCGCGACCGACAAAGACGCCCCATAGAGCTCCACCAAGCAGGCGAACTCGAGCAGCAGCAAGCAAGCAAATACGACCGCCGGCAAGCTCGCAAACACGGGCGACACAGCGCCGAGCGCAATCGCACTCGCAGGAATCGCCGCCGCAGGACTCGGAATAACCACCACAGCCACACGCCGCCTCAAGAACTCAAAATAGCTGCCAGCGGTTATTGTCTTCGCCAATCCACAAGCCCAGAGACAAAAAGAGGTCCGTTTCCCCCACCCAGGGAAACGGACCTCTTTACTTGAAAAAACAGATGGTAATGCCGCCGTCTCTTGAACCACGTAGCCGCCGCACTCGAGACAACGCCAACCAGCAGCATCCCATAAGGGATAGATTTAATTAGATAAATGCGCCTTTACGGGTGATTTTTGAACGACGGGGCCCGGCCGGGGGCGAGGTATTTGGTAGTCGAGCGATCCCGCAGGCAAAGCCGAGGACCAGCGAGACACCAAATACCTCGCCGCCGGTCGGGCCATGTCGCGGCACCAAAAAAGCGCCCGTGCGCTCGATGGATTCGGATGCCCGACAGAGGCTCCTTATGGCTGCTTCCTTCCGGACCTGACCAGATTCGGAACATGTCGTCATCCGAACCCATCGAACGCGCTAGGCGCTCGGTATATCTTACCTGCTCCCGCCCGCCACGGCAAGTGGGGCGGACCCATCGGATGGATTCGCCCCACTCGTCCATATCGCTAGCGGCGCCTGCGGTACAGGACCGCGCCGCCCGCGACGGCCAGCGCGCCGATGCCGGCCATGGCGCCGAGCGCCTCAACCGGCAGGCTGCGGTCGCCGGTGTCGGGAATACCGCCCTTGGAGCCGTCGCCGCCGGAGCCGCTGCCGGAGCCGTTATCTGAGCCGCCGCCCGAGCCACCGCCCGGCGTACCGGGGTTCTCGGGGGTGCCGGGGGTCCCGGGCTCCTCGGCGTAGCTGTTGGTGAAGACTGGCGGCACGTTGGCGTCGCCCTCGTAGGAGACCTTCGCCGACAGGTAGCCCGTCTTGGTGCCGTCGGCCGCCTCGTCGCTCACCGTGACGACGATCTTGTGCACCGCCTTGTCGTAGGTCACGTGCGCCTGGCCGTCGTCGACCTCACTCACCGTGAAGGTGTAGGTGCCAGCCTGCTTGAAGGTCAGCGCATCGAACGTGACGCTGCCGTCCGCGGCATTCTTGGCGGTCGACATGACCTTACCGTCCCGGCTCTTGAGCTCAAAGCCAAACTGGCCCGCCTTGAGCTCGGCGCCCTTGAGCACCTTGGCGGCGCCCAGCTTGAGGGTGACGGGTGCGGCCTCGTAGCCGTTGGTGAAGGTCACCGAGGTGTCGTTCGCGGCATTGCCCTCGGCATCCATGAGCTCGTGCTTGACGGCGAGCGTGCCGTTACCGGCGTCGACAACCGTCGTGCGCACGCGGTACGTCGCCCTGTCGTACGTCACGCCGCCCGCCGTGCCGGCGACCTCGCGCAGCTCATAGCTGTGCGTGCCGGGCGCGGTGTAGGTGACGGGGCTGAGCGCGACCGTGCCGTCGGCGGCGTTCTTGCCCGTTGCCGCGACGCTCTCACTGCCGTCGGCGGCAAGCTCGACCAGCTGGAACTCGAACTCGCCCTCGGCCAGGTCACGGCCCTCGAGCTTCTTGCTCACCTTGATCTGGTCGGTGACGGAGCTCGGCGTCGGGTTCACGCCGTAGGTGTTGGTGAACTCGAACGCGCCCTTGCCCTCGGGCGTGCCCTCTGCGGGCAGGACCTCCGCGGCGAGCGTGCCCGCGTTGGTGTCCTCGACCACCTTGACCGTGAAGGTCCTGATCGCCGTCGCGTCATTGACCACGCCGTCGACCGAGCCGGACTCGCTCACACGGTAGGCGAACGTCTTGACGCGCAGACCTTCGCGGTCGATCTCGACGTCATCGAGGTCGCTCGGCTGCTTAAACGTGACGTGGCCCAGCTCGACGTTGCCGGCAGCGTCGTTGGCCGCCTCGGTTACCGTCTTGCCGGAGGCGTCGACCGGCGCGGGCGCGCCGTCCAGCGGCTCAATCTTAAAGGTGTACTTGCCCGCAATGTCTCCCTGCGTGAAGCCGAGCCAGGCCTGGCCGAGCGCCAGCGTCTTGGTGCCCGCGAGGTCAACTGTCGCCTCGTTGGTGCCGTAGCCGTTCACGAACGACAGCGTACCGTCGGAGCCCTCGGGATAGACCACGGCAGTGTCCAGCCCGCCCTTGCCGTTATCGGTCACCTTGACCGCGATGTCGAAGCTCGAGGCGGTCGCCGTCACGCCCGCGGGCAGCCGGTCCGTGCCGTCCTCGGATACGGTATAGGAAATGACCCAGGAGCCGTCGGCGACCCTGGCGGCGATGCCGTCCGCCACCATCCGCTCGAGAGTGTCGGTGGTGTAGGCAATGGGCGAGAACGCAAGTCCCGCGGCCTCGCCGTCGCCGGAGGCCTGGTTGGTCGCAGTCGCGACCACGTTACCCTGGGCATCGCGGACGGAGAACGAGAACTCGCCCGCCGCCGCGGCGCGGCCCGCCAGCGTCTTGGTGGCATTAATTGCCACGTTGCCCTCGCCGCCGAGCGTTCCGGTGGCCTCGTAGAAGTTCTCGAACGCGACCGTCACGGGCGCAGGCGTCGCCGTGACGTCATCTGCCGTGGAGACCTCGCTGCGGGCGACCTCGACACCGTCCTTGGCAACTGTGGTCGTGACCGTGAGCTTGCCCGTCGCGGCATCGTAGGCGGGCGCGATGGTCACCGTGCGCGGCGCGGTGTCGTTGGCGTAGCCCTCGCCGCCGAGTTTGGTCTCGGTGACGGTGAAGCTGTAGGTCTTGCCCGCGTCGGCGTCGGTGAACTTCACATCGCTGCCCGCAGCGCCGCCGACGAGGTCGATCAGGTCGGCCTCTCCGTCATCGGCAGCGGCCACGGCGTAGGCATCCTTGTCGGTCTTGAGGCCGAGCTTGGCGGCCGTCTCGGCGTCCGCGGTCACGGTGAAGGCGAACTGCCCCGCCTCCATGGCGCGGCCGGAGAGCGTCTTGGACAGGCGCACGCCCGCGCGGGCCGAGTAGTCGAGCTCGGTCGTGTAGGTGTTGACGAAGTCGCCTCCGCTCACCTGCGCGATCGCGGGCGTCGCGGCCGTAAGGTTGCCGGAGCCGTCGTCGGTCACGGTCACCGTCATCGTGGCGACGTGGCCGTCGTAGGACACGCCGGCGATGGCGGAGCCGTCATCGGGCCTGACCTCGCGCACCGTGTAGGTGAAGGTCTTAGCGCGCACGCGCTTGCCGCCGACCTCGGCGAACTCGGCATCCTTGATGTCGTCGAGCGTGTAGCGGATGGGGCCGAAGTCGAAGGCGACCCTATCGCCCGCCTTGGTGCCGGCGGCCGTCACGCTGACGGTCTTGGAGCCGTCGGCAGATCCCTCGGGCATGGGCGCGCCGTCCTCGCCCGTAAGCGTGAACTGGAAGCTGTCGCCCTCGGCCCAGTCGCGGCCCTCGAGCGTCTTGGTGAAGATCCCCGCGGTGGAGACGTCCCTGCCCTCGGCGGCCGTTCCGTACGTATTGGTGAACGCGACGGTCGCGCCGTCCTCGGTCACGGCGCCTTCGGCCTTGGAGCCGTCAGTCTCGTTAACAGCAGCCGTGTAGCCCTCGGCGGCGTCCTCGGTCACGGTGTAGCGCGCGCCCACGGGCAGGCCGGCGACGGTCTTCTCCCCGCCGTCCTTGAGCGTGAAGGTCGCCTTGCCGTCTGTGAACGTGACGGCGTGCTCGCCCTTGCCGAAGGTGCCGGAGACGGGCTCGCCGTCCCCGTCGGCCAGCGCGACCGTGAAGCCGAACTCGCGCTGGCTGTCGCCGCCGACGACCGTCTTCTTGACGGTGAGGCTGCCGGTCTTGGCGGTGTTGGTAAAGACCGCCGCCTCGACCGTGCGCTCAGCAGCGTCGCCCGCATCGTCGGTCAGCTGTGCAATCTTGGTCTTGGCAGACAGCTTACCGGCGCCGTCGTCGGTCACCGTGACGGTGGCACGATAGGTGGCCTTCGAGAACGTGAGTGCCGTCTCGTCACCCGACTGCTCGGTAATCACATAGGTATAGGTACCGGGCTTGGTGTACTCGATGGTACCGAAGTTGCCGACCTGGGCATCCTTGTGCAACTCAATCGTCGACACGCCCTCCTTGGCGCCCTTGGGCATGGGTGCCTCACCCTGGGCAGTCAGCATCATGGTAAAGGCATCCGCCTTAGTCCAGTTGCGACCGGAGATCTTCTTTTGAACCTTAAAAGCGTTCTCCACCTTTGTGGACTCCACGCTGTAGACGTTGGTGAAGCCCACCTTCGTCGCCTGTCCGACGGTACCCTTCTGGGGGTTCGCCTTATCGACAACCGCAAAGCCGTCCTCGCTCGTCATGAGCTCACCCTTGGAGTCGAGCTCCTGCACCTCGTAGTGCGCACCTATGGGCAAGGTAACCGTGACGGAGCCGCCGGCCTTAAGCGCGATGGTGTCACCGCTCTTGATCTGTCCGCTTACATAAGTGCCGTTGGTGCCATCGGGGCGACCGGCGTACGCAAAGGTGCCGGCCAGAGGCGTTGTGCCATCGGCCTGGTAGAGCAGCACCTTAAAGGTAAATGCCTTGTTGGGCGCGGTGATGCCTTCGGCGGCCGTGACCGTCTTGCTCAACGTCAGGCGCCCGTCAGAAACCTGATCGGTGGTGGTGTTGGTCTTGACGGCAGGGTTGTTGCCGACCGCCACCGACGCCTGATTGGAGATGTCGCCCGAAGCGCCACCGCTCTTAAACGCGTCCTCGGTCACGCGAACCTTAAACTGAACCGTGCCCTCCTTGCCTGCGGGAACGTCCTTCAACGTCCAGGTAAGGCTGCCGTCATTGCCCTTGGAGCCGGCATCCTTATGGTCGCCGGCGAACTCCACGAACTCGGTTCCCGCGGGAACGGCATCGGTGATCGTTACCGTGGCAGACGCGCCCTCGGTGTTCTTGTAGCCGATGGTGTAGGTGAGTTCGTCGCCCAGCGCCACGCCCGACCCATTCGAATCCTGGACATCGCTCTCGGACTTCTTGGGTACGAAGTTCGTCGTGGTGCCGGTATAACTCTTGTTGTCAACCGTAACGATAGCTTTGTTCTCAACGGTGCCGACCGCACCCTGGGCATCCTTCACGGCGTCCTCGGTGATCTTTACGCGCACGCGCACCGAACCGTGGCTGCCCGCGGGTTGCTTACCCAGGTCCCAAGTAAGCGACTGGCCGCTCGCAGCGCCCTTATCGGCATACTCGCCCTCAAAGGCCTCGAACACAACGCCGACAGGAAGCTCGTCTTTCACGGTCACGTTGGCGGAGACCAGGTTGCCGTCAGCATCGGTCTCGGCGTTGACCCAGTTGATGGTATAGACGTAGGAGTCGCCCACAGAGAGCAGCTGCCCGTCGATGTCCACATCGGGCTTCGCGACCGTGCCGATCGTCTTGACCTTATCGCGCGTATTGTGGAAAACGATCTTGCCCTTCTCGGCACCATTGCGATAGGTCACCTTGGGCGTCAGCGTGCCGTCGTTGTTGTCGGTCACCTCGAGCAGCACGCGGCACGTCGCGGACGTATCCACGGGGCGCACGCCCTCGGGCAGGTTAGCCAAGCGCTCTTTTGCCACCAGGTTAAAGCTGTAGGTGGTGGTGTGGTCGGCATTGTGGCGCTTGGTGGCAATGCCATCGTTGACGGCGCCAGCAAGGTCAATCGTCTGCTCATTAGATTCGCCAGCAGCATTGCCAAGCTTAAAGTTGACCTTACCGAAGTCGACCGTGGCGATACCGTTATCGCTCGCCTGGGTCTTACCCTCATCCATCCATACGAGCTCGCCGTCGGCCTTCTCGGCATACAAGTCAAATGTATACTGGTCAGCCTCGATCTTGTCGCGGGAGTCCATTACCTTCTCGGCAGCAAGACCCTCAAAGGTTCCTTTCGCGATGTAGCTGTTGGTAAAGGACACCTGGGCCTTGGCGGTACCGCTCTCGGAGCTAAACTTCGCATCAGCGGAAAGCTCGACGTTCTTGGCGTCATAGTGCTTGGCCGTGGTCACGGTATAGAGCGAACCGTTATCGCGTTTCTTAACCGCAATCTCTACCTTCCAATAGGTGGAGTCGTATGTATAGCCGCCCTTGCCGCCGTCATTCTCGACAACCTTGTAGGTAAACGTCTTACCCGCATCTTTCGTCGCAAAGGTCAGGCCGCCCAAAATACCGGTATGGGACGTGCCGTCGGCCTGCGGCTCATCGTTAGTCACGGTGAGCTTGCCCTCATCCGCGCGCAGCAGCTTGTTGAGCTTTTCGATTGAAGCATCGTCCTCGCCCGTCACTGTAAAGCCAAACATGCCGGCATGCAGGTCGTGCCCGTTAAGCGTCTTGACGATCTCCAAACCGCCCTGGAGCTCATAGCTCGTCGAAGTGCGATACCTATTGGTGAAGATGAAGCCTTCCGAGCCGGTCGTACCATCGTCGCGGGCCACAAGCTTGCCGCCCTCATCGGTTACAGTGATGGTCAGGGTATAGGTGTGCTCGTCATACGTCCACTCGCCGAGGCCGCCATTCGGGGCCAGCTCGTTAATAGCAAACTTATACGTGCCCGGCTTGTTAAAGGTGAGCTTTGAGAAGTTAACCTGATAGTGTTCCCCGTCCTTGAGGCCCTCCTTCGTTTGCCTCTTCTCAACATAGCTGTTGTCCGCACTCATCGAAGAGCCGGTGATAAGCTTGCCGTTGATGGCAGCCTTGGTAGCATCGTCAGCCGCGGTCATGGCAAAGGCGAACTTGTCCGAAGCATTGGCACCGACAACAACCTTCGTCACGGACGGAGTGTAGGCTGCCGCCTCGGTGACCGTATAGGTGTTCTTGAATTTGACCGTCGCGACACCGGCAGATGTCGCATTCGACGGGTAGATCCACTGGCCCTCAAGCTCGTCCTCGCCGTCAACCTGCTTGCTTACCGACGTCGTGACCCTAAGCGTACCGTCGCCGTTATCCGCCACGACAGCCTTAACCGTATGGACCGTCTCGTCGTACGTATAGCCCGTCGCTTTGTCGTCAATCTCGCTCACCGTATAGGTGAACGTCTTGCCGGCATCATCCTGAGTGAAGGTCAGCCCGCCCGCAGGTACCAAACTTACGGTCTTGGGAGCGTTGGCCTCGACATTTGCGGTCTCAAAGACCTTGCCATTCGTGGAAATGCCAACCTTGCTGGCAGACGTCTCGTCAGCAGGCTTGACGATATAACGGAACGTGCTCTTAGGCGAGCCAAAAATGGTCGCGTCCTTGGGATACGCCAACGTCTTCTCAATCTGCAAACCGCCAGCGGCGCCATAGTCGAGACTTGCCGTGTAACGGTTCACAAACGAGACGGCAGGCGTGGCGCCGACCTCACTTGCATCGTACTGCTGCACGTAAGTATGCGAATCTTGCTTGAGCTCGACGATCTTTTCGTCCGTCAGCGCGCTCGCGTCGGCGCCGTCGCCCAACAGCTCCGTCACACCCGCACCCTTGAGCACGGTCGTCACGGTGTAGAGCTTAGCGGGGTCGTCCTTGCGTGCAAGAACCTTGACGAGCACGATAGCGTCACCAGTGTAGCCGGTGTCATAGGTGTAGCCGACAGCCGCAGGCTGGTTCTCGCGGATGCGATAGGCAAACGTATGCCCCAGATCCTGTTCCGTGAGCTCACGGGCAAAGAGCCTCTCTTTCCCGCTTGCGCTCACCACAGCGCCGGACACGCCGGCCCCTGCCACCTTATTGGACAGGCTGGCCTCGGAGCCATCGACCGACGTCTGAACGCCGTTGTACCAAAGGCCCGTCACGGCAAAGGTAAACTGGCCCGCGGTAGAGGCGCGACCCTCAAGGGCCTTGCTCACCGTCACGCCACCAAAGGTGCCCGACGCATGGTATGCGTTGGTAAAGGCAGCCTTGTCGGTTACGACCTTGTCCGCATCGGAGGCACCGGTGTTGGCGTAGGTCACGCTCGACACACGCAGCATGCCCGTGTGGTTGCCCGACTCGTCCAGGTCGGTCACCACGACGGTCGCGCGGGCGGTGTGCTTGTCCATGGACATGCCCGCCTGGCCATCCTGCGCAGCTTTCTCGGTGATGTTGAAGCTAAAGGTGCCTGCGCGGTTGAACGTCACGGTCGGGGCGGCTTCGGTGCCAAAGGAGAACGATGCCACGCGTCCCGACTCGGGCGCGCTGGCGACAGCTTGGTTGACGTTAACGGCAACGGCCCCGTCCTTTACCGCTTGCGCGGTGGTCTTGCTCAAACCGGTCGCGCCGGCATCATCCGTAGCGGCAGCGAGGTTAAAGGTATAGCTCTCGCCCTGGTTCCAGTCGCGACCGCTCACGGTCTTTTGGCCCTGCAGGGTCGCGCTCGTGGACTCCACGCTATATATATTGGTAAAGGAAGGCGTAACGTTCGTGTCCAGCTGCTTTACCGAGCCGTCCTTTACAACCTTGTAGTACTCGATCGAGGTCTGGATGCCGGCGCCCTTCTTGGCGTTGCGCACCACGGCGTAATAGATCGATCCGTCGTAGGTCATGCCCGTAACACTGCCGGGATTCTCGGCGAACTTGTAAACGTAGGCACGTCCCGCATCCGCCTTGGCGGTATAGGTGATTGCCGGCCAGGTCACCGTACCGTCGGCGTTATTGCCCACGGTCGCGGTGTTGCCCTCGGGCATGGGAGCCGTCACGCGCGGATCGACCGTCTTGGGGTTGAACACAGCGTTGACGTACGCATAGCCGCCCATACCCTCGAGCGTAAAGCTAAAGGCGTTCTGGGAAAGCGGGAAACTCCCGGCGTTGTCGGTCAGGATCTTTTGAGCATGGATGATGATGCTATGTTCGTGCGTATCGTAGCGGTTGGTGAAGGTTGCGACCTTATCGGCAACCTCTGCGGTAGCCGGTTTGCCCGCGTCGTCACTCACTTGCTGATACTCCACGCTCGTAACGACCAATGCACCGGCGCGGTTATCATCCACCTTGACCGTCGCGGTATAGACGGCAGCGGAGTAGCTTATGCCATCCGCCCCGGCATTGGAGCCGGGAATATCCTCCAAGATGGTATAGGCGTAGGTACCCGGCTTGGTATAGGTAATATCGCCAAACGTCGCCTTCGGGGTATTCTTGGTGAGCTCAACCGTCGCCATCGCGCTCTCGGCACCGTCGGGCATGGGGGCGCCGTCCTTAGGCGTAAGCTGCACGGTAAAGGAATCGCCATCGGCCCAATCGCGACCTTCGAGCACCTTCTTGGCGCTCAGACTATTCTGGGCGTCGAGCTTTACGGGGCTGGCGCTGTATTTGTTGGTAAACTCGAGTTTGTTGCTCGCAGGGATCTCCCCGTCAACGAGCGCTACAATCTTGCCCTCGATGGTGTTGCCAGTTCCCGACTGCTCCTCGCCGCCGACCTTACGGCTCACGAGGCTAAAGCCGGCCGGAAGCACCGACTCTTCGGCGGAACCGGTCACGGTGTTGACGATACTCGCCAGCACGTTGCCATTGGACGCCTCGCGCTTGGTAGTGAGCTCGCTCACGCTATAGCTGGCACCCTTCTTAAGGCCGTATACGCGGATGGTCTCGCCGGCCTTGATGGAGTGGGTGTCGCCGTTCATGAGCGTGAAAGAGTCGCCCACAGCGTTGCCGTTCGCATCGAACACATGCGCCTCGTAGCCCTTCTGGGACTCCGGCAGGGTGAACTTAAACGTAAACGTCAGATCCTTGTTATTCGCATCCTTAGTGGGTGCAGTAAGACCAGTATCTGCCGTCACCGTCTTGGTCACCTGCAGAGGTGCCACGCGACAATCGGTATACTGCACGGCCGTTGCCGTGGTAAAGAGATGATTGAGCTGGAGTGTGCCCAAATCGGTGCCATTGGTGGCATCATCGTCTTGATAAAGGGCCATGCGGTTGATGCCCGTATCGGCAAAGATGGTCGCCAGCTGGCCGTTGCGGTCGCCACCGTCCTCGACATAGCGCAGGATGGTCTTGGTACCTTGCGTCGTCTTGTCATAGCGCATATGCATCCAGTTGCCCGCAAGAGAAGGCGTCACGCCTTGGGCGGTGCACGTCTGGCCCCATGTCAGGTTTCCGTTGGCGTCAACGGCCGCACTCTGCAGCTTGCCCTTAATGTGCGTAAGCGTGTTGTCGATGGAGTCGGGAGAGCCAAACTGCGCCAGGGAAGCAATCAGCGAACCCGGGCCGCTCATGCTGCGCACACCGTCGCCTTCCTTGCCGGCATCCACATACACACCCGAATCGTCCACGATTACCTTGGTTATGGTGTTGTTAATCTCATGGCCATCCGGGCTTACAGACTCACGCAGGTAGTACGTACCCTTGGTAAGGGGTGCATGCTTTGTCGAATCGAGTGGGAAGCATGCAGCACCCTCAATGTCATACGGATAGGTCATGCCGTTTGCCTGCACGGTGTCATACGGCGTGGCGCCGGCTTCAATGGCATATGTGCTGGGGCTATCGCCGGTAACGTCCTCGGCCTCGTACAGCTCAAACGTCGCGCCGTTCACGGGCTTGTCCAGGTCGTCGACCTTCTGCACAAACAGGCGGTTCTGAACGTTGGTGAGGTGGATCACCGTAGAGAACTGCCTGTTTATCGTTTGATATTTGACCATAGAGGTGTTGCCGATGGTTGCCTCCGCCAGAGACGATGCCGTGGTGTGATACACCGCCACGGTATATTCCGCCTCCGACTTGTCCGTCATCATGGCAGCGTACTTCTCGATATCTCCGGGCAGCGACCTGACCGTCACCACGTAGTCGCCCTTGGTATCAACATCAAAGACACTCGTGTCCGCCGATTTGGCAGCCTCGACCGCACCGGCAATGCCGTGCGCGGAGCACAGCTTATAGCCATTGAGCGGGTTGCCCGTGACCGCCGTCCACGCACTTTCGTCCGTGTCTTTCTTAGTTTTATCGGTGCGTTTGAGCACGACGGCGAAGGTCGTACCCGAACTAATGGGTTTGTCCTTATTGTCTTTTATTTCTTTGCTAAGGGAAATGGTCTCCTTGGCAGCCAGATAGCCGCCGTTCAGCCACATGCGGCTGCCCGTCCATTGTTCGTTGTTGGCTGTTGTGACTGTTGTTTGCGGCGCAACCACCACGCCACCCGTGCCACTCGCAGCTTTCTTGTACTGCAGATGCAGCTCACCTGGCGTTGCAGTAGTCGATGAGGTCAGACTCGAGCGATATCCCGCGGGCAGGCCAACCTCTTTGAGTACAAAGTAGTCGTGTCCCTCGGCATGCTGATTATCGAACGAAAGAACGGAATCGTCCGACTTTCGAAGTATCAGCTGACCCCCGTCTTTCGTCGTGCCCTGAGCGACGAGCTCACCCTTATTCCAGTCGGCATCTGGTCCATCGGACTGGTACAGCTTGAAAGTTGCGTCATTGACTGCCTTACCGTTCTGATCGACCTTCTCGACCTCGGACGACGGCAGCGTGGTGAGATTGAACTTAAGCGACATATTCGATGCGCCCGCGCCGCGCTCCAGATAAAAGAAGCTCAGCTTGTGCTTGGAGCTGTCGAGGAAGGTGTTGCCGGAGAAGTTGGTGGTATCTGCGCCGGCGGCTTCGAACTTTGCCTTGATGTTGGTTTTTTCGATTTCCTTCTCGTCTCCATTCGCACCGTCGACATGACCGACTTTTACTTCACCGTTAGCGAAGTTGATCTCAAGCGTTGCCTTCTCATGAATGCCGCCCAAATCGCCCACGAGCACGCCGTCGATGTAAACCCACACGTCATCGTCGCCCGAGAACTCAAAGACCATGTCATTGTTATCGGTGGTCTTGCCGCCCGCAGGCTGGACAAACTCCGTGGTCATGGACATGCCAAAGTGGTGATTGAGCTTATCGTTCGTTCCGTCCGTTATTCCTATAGGAGAGAGCTGACCGTTCTTCTCTTCAAAAACCTTGCGGGCCGAGTCAAAGGGGAAGAACTGGCCCAGATTGGTTTCGCTATTCGCATCGCCCTTATATACGCCCGCCTTATCGTAGACGTCAAAGGAGTTAGTCGTGGGGTTATATACGGCATAGTTGCCGTCAGAACCATACGAGTCGTAAACGTAATAGCCATCCTTGAGCTGGAAAAGGCCCTTCACGTTGTTGTAGACGGCCTTGCCATTCTGCTTGCCGTTGGCCTGACTGTCGTTGTTAAAGAGATAGGCCAGCGACTCATCGGTGTAGTTAACACCCTGGCCTTGGGAGGTGTGGGTGCCATTGTTGATTGCCGGATAGCCATCCACCAGCATGGTCTTCACAAATGAAAGACGTCCAAAACCGTTGATATTGCTTCTGCCCGTCCATTTATTAATGCCCGATCCGGCACCGCCATTGAACTTGAGCTGATGGTCTTTATTGATGCCGGTGTTGTCATTCTTGTTGTCGTTGTTTATGTTCTTCGAGCTGTCGTTGTCGCCATTCACTACCCAATAATCGAACAGATTGACCGTGGTGCCGGTGGGATTCACCGTCTGTACGGTATGGTTGCTCAAGGGAACGGGCTGGTCGGCCGACGCACTCGTCGCACCAAACAAGAGCGCACACGCCGCCAGCGGGACAGTCAAAACCCTCAGGACACGCTTGACTGTATTGGTTTTTTCGCCAAAAGGCTTCAGCTTTTCTCGAGCTCTCGCACACACGCGATTCATGAAGGCCCTCCCCAATCCATGAGGACGGCAAGCAGCGGCTCATTATATATGTGTCGTCGTCCCCATCGATGCAAATATACGCCCCCCCCCCGCGCAGAAACGCAAGGCAGGACATCGCTATATGCTTAAAATTGTAGCAATTTGGGTGACCTGAAATTTCGCCTCGGGTTGCCACTCAGGCTCAAAATCGAACCACTCGCGCCATCGACATACCCCAGTAGGACAACTCGACCGGCAATCTTTATCCCCCACAACCCACAAAGTAGCTAATTTGGGGTGGGGCTATTTTGACTACTCGGCCAAACCGGACTCCCGGGGAAATAAGTTCTAGAGGCGAGCGAGGTCGTAGGATTGGGCGGCTGCTTCGCCGGCGCAGATGAGGTTGGTTGTGGCTTCCTGAGGGTTGAGCGCCTGGTCGAGGGGCATGGGCTTGCGGCAGATCGGAAGCACCAAGTCGATGCCCTGCTCGTACACCGCATCCAGGTTGTCGGCACGACCGCCCACGACGGCGACCACCGGCTTGCCATATCGCTTCGCGCGGCGGGCCACGCCCACCGGTGCCTTACCGGCGGCGGACTGCTCATCCATATTACCCTCGCCCGTTATGACCAGGTCGACATCGCGTACACGCTCGTCAAACCCCACGAGATCGAGCACCGTCTCCACACCCGAGCGTAGCTCCGCGCCGAGCGCCAGCAACGCCGCGCCCAAGCCACCGGCAGCGCCCGCGCCGGGCACGCCGAGTACCGAGCCAAATGTCCGCGCGCCCTCGGGTGTGCGCAACAACCCCTGGGCTCGAGCTCCGGCAATCGCGGCGTCGAGCAAGCGACCGTAGCCGACCATCCAGCTGTCGCACCTGCGCAGCGTCTCGATGTCGCCCGCCGGCAGACCCTTCTGTCCGCCGAACACCGCAAGCGCGCCGCGACGCCCTACGAGCGGATTATCGACATCCGAAAGCACAACAATACGAGTGCCATCCAAAGCCCGAAGCGCTGGCGCCAAATCAACGCTCGCCGCCCGCTCAAGTCCGGCAAGACCGGGGGCGACATCGCAGCCCCGATCATCGACCACACGCGCGCCCAGCGCCTGCAGCATGCCGGCGCCGCCGTCGTTGGTGGCACTGCCGCCCAAGCCAATATAGATAGTCTTTGCGCCCATGCGAACCGCGCGAAGCATGAGCTCGCCCACGCCATAGGTTGTAGCAGCCAGCGCCGACGACTCCGTGCAAGGCGAATACCCAATGCCGGCCGCCTCGGCCATCTCAATTACAGCCGAGTCGATCTCTTCGCCCACCAGCATCCGGGCAGACACGCGGTCGCCCAAGGGACCTGCCACCTCGCAGGTCACAATCTCACCGCCGCACGCGGCAACGGCATCGAGCGTCCCCTCGCCACCATCTGCCAGCGGCAATGCGCGCACCTGGGCATCGGACCACACACGGCGCACGCCTTCGGCAACCGCCGCCTCCGCCTGCGCACTCGGCACGCTGCCCTTAAAGGAGTCGATCGCCAACAGCACACGGCGGGGCCGGCGGCACGCAGGACCAAAGTCAACCGCCGTGCCAGCATCCTCACCGGCACCTGCAAGCGCTGCGGCGTGAGCGGCGTGTGCGTCAAGATCGGCCCCACAACCGCAATCAGCGCCGCCCGCCCCGCGCAGACCGCCAAAATAGCTACTCAGCAGCTCGCGGCATTCGTCCGCCAGGACCCCAGCCGTCACGTTAAACCGATGGTTCAGGCGCGAGTCGGCATTCAAATCGTATAGGGATCCCAACGCGCCCGCCTTGGCGTCGCTCGCGCCATACACGCAGCGCCCCACGCGCGCGTTAACCATTAGCCCCGCACACATGCAGCATGGCTCGAGCGTCACGTAGACCGTGCAATCGGAAAGGCGCCAACGACCGAGCGACCGAGCGGCAGCGCACAGGGCCGCGAACTCTGCATGAGCCGAAGGATCCTGATCGAGCTCGCGCCGATTGTGCGCCCTCGCGACGATCTCGCCGTCGCGCACCACTACGGCTCCGATGGGCACCTCGCCCACCGCCGCGGCGGCTCGCGCCTCCGCCAGCGCCTCGCGCATGAACTTCTCGTCGATTTCGGTGATCGTCATCGTTCGCCTTCCCTGTTGCAAATTCAAAACGATGCTATCATTACGACTCACGGAGAGATGGCAGAGCGGTTGAATGCGGCGGTCTTGAAAACCGTTGAGCGCGAGAGCGTTCCGGGGGTTCGAATCCCCCTCTCTCCGCCACTTCTAGTGATGCACCGGCGTCATGGTTCGCTCGAACAGCGCATCGACCACGTCGGCCATCTCAGGTCGACGCTCAAGATCGTGGCCCGATTCCCACCATATCGTGAAAAGTCGAATAATACCGCCGGCGACAAACTCAGACGTCGTCTCGAGTGACACGGGGGCCAGGGCATCCTCGGCAAGCACGTTCATCACACGCTCGCGGATGGAGCGGGCAATGCGGTCGCAAATAACGTTGGTCAACATGCCCGACATGCTGCTTGCCAAAATGTTATCCATGAGCCGCTCGTGCGTCAGAATCAAATCCATGGCATCGTCCAAAATCGCGTGTCGAAGCGCGCGCACGTCCTCGGCAGATACCGCGCCGGCCTCATCGGGCTGTTTTTGCGGCAAGCCCGACATGAGCTCATCGATATAAAAGGCAAAGTAATCGTTCTTGTCGCGAAAGTGCTTGTAGAACGTCGTGCGGCGAATCATGGCGCGGTCGCACAGCATGGCAACCGTCAGGTCCTCAAAACGATGCTCCTCGAGAAGCTCGGTGAAGGCATCGAACAGGGCGCGGTAGGTTTTCTTAATGCGAAGGTCCACTGGTATCGCCATCCTCAGGGCAAAGACAACACTCGTCAATCTGTCGCATATCTTACACCTGTACCTCGCGCGCTTTGCCCCGGTGCCAACCCCGCCGAAAACACAACGCTTACCGGAAAGTTCGGCACGGCAAAACGTTGCGGGTATACTAGTAGCGTTATACCAACGGCAGCTGGCGCATGCCGCCGCGGCCATTCGAAACGGAGACATCATGATTACCGTCATCATCGGCATCGTTGTTGTCATTGTGATTGTCTGCGCCATCGCCGGCATCTACAACAACATGGTCACCAAGCGTAACCGCATCGATAACGCCTGGCAGAACATCGATACGCAGCTGCAGCGCCGCAACGACCTGATCCCCAACCTGGTCGAGACTGTCAAGGGCTACGCCAAGCACGAGCAGGAGACGCTCTCCGCCGTGATCAGCGCGCGTAACACCGCCGTCAAGGCCACCACGCCCGAGGCCAAGATGGAAGCCGACAACGTGCTGACCGGTGCGCTGCGTCAGCTCTTCGCCGTAGCCGAGGCCTATCCCGATCTTAAGGCAAACACCAACTTTACGCAGCTGCAGGCATCGCTCGAGGATACCGAGAACAAGATTAGCTATGCACGCCAGAGCTACAACGACTGCGTGCTCAGCTACAATAACGCCATTCAGACGTTCCCGGCTGTCATCTTTGCCGGCATCTTCCAGTTTAAGGAGCGCCAGGGCTTCGAGGCCGCCGAAGCAGCCCGCCAGGCCCCGACCGTCAAGTTCTAACAATCACGGCCAAGCTTCCGCCATCACATTGATCCTTTAGGGGTCCAGGGCAATCGCCTTGGACCCCTTCTTTATAAAAAGCGCGGCCAAAAGGCCGCGCACCATTTTTAATTCAGATCTATATTGCCCGTAACGGCAGCGCCGAGGTAACGCAGGCCCGAGGGCGACCTTCCTTTCCGGCGCACTCCGCAGGACGAAAGAACCCCCGCCGCACGTAGTGTGAACTGCCTCCCATTTCTTGGACATGAGAAATGGGAGGCTTTTTATGCGTGTCGACTTGAGGGTGAAGCACGACATCGTGGCCAGGAAGGCGGCGATCGGGCTCTTCGAGCGAGGCCACGGCTC
>SKEJ01000523.1_pt1 | contig 23116 bp, 23 predicted proteins | sample 4826721 | NCBI WGS metagenome assembly SKEJ01 (sample SAMN11008812, study PRJNA524170) | human gut metagenome | biome: Human fecal sample; material: Feces; isolation source: fecal sample from pouch patient p31 | host: Homo sapiens | place: Israel: Tel-Aviv | collected 2015-06-02 | reverse complement strand
CCACAGCACGGCGCGCAATCTGCAGCTTTTCCTCGGCATGCTTAGTGCGCTTTTCGCTGTGCGAATACTCATGGCGCAACATAGCGTGTGGACGACCCTGCGCACTACGGGCGCCGCCGTGCACGCGCTCGATCTCGCCCAGGCTCGCAAGTTCTTCGAGGTCGCGGCGAATCGTCATGTCCGAAACGCCCAGTGCATCCGAAATCTCCTTGACCGAGACCGTGCCCTGCTCTTCGAGCAGCTGACGAACCTTATCCTGTCGCTCTGCCTTAATCACGATGAATCCTCGCCGTTCTATACGCGTATACCGTTCAAACAGTAACGAACAAATTGTATCAGACCCATGCGCGTCAAAAATGAACGCCCGCACAGCTCCAATCATCACTTTTTTGAGAAAAATACCCCCTGCTTTAGTGGGGTGTAGTGATAATCTCGCCTGTTCGCGCTACAGTTTGTCAGAAATACCTCGATGTTAGGAACCAAATGATCACTTCCGAGCTTTTCGGCACCGCGCCGTGCGGTACCCCCGTTCATCGTTACACCCTCAACGGGCCCGAGATCTGCGTTCGCATTATGGACTATGGCGCCACCGTGCTTGGTGTCGACGTGCCCGACATTCCCGGCAACGTGCGCGATGTGGTGCTGGGCTTCGATAAGCTCGAGGATTACTTTGACAACCCCGCCTGCTTTGGCGCGACCATCGGCCCCGTGGCAAACCGCACCGCGGGCGCCACGATCACCATCGCCGGCACGGACTGGCATATGCCCGCCAACGAGGGCGCCAACAACCTGCACAGCGATCTTGAGCACGGTCTGCATAAACGCGTGTGGGACGTTGAGCTCGACGAGGCCCATAACGCCGTGCGCATGACCACCTCGCTTGAGGATGGCGAGCTGGGCCTACCCGGCAACCGCACCTTTACGGCCGTGTTTACCGTGACGCGCACCGGCGTCTTCCGCATCGAGTATGGCTGCGAGAGCGACCGCGCAACCTACGTGTCCATGACCAACCACACGTACTTTAACCTTGCCGGTCATAACGCCGGCATGGACTGCGAGCACTTCTTTGTTGCCAACGCTGCCCACTACCTGCCCATTAACGAGCAGAACATCCCCACCGGCGAGATTGCTCCGGTCGAGGGCACGCCGTTTGACTTCCGTGAGCTGCGCCCCGTCGCTCCCGGCATGGAAGCCGACGACCCGCAGATTAAGCAGGCCCGTGGCTACGATCACTGTCTGTGCATCGATGGCTATCAGTACGGCCGTAATCTGCGCCGCGCAATGCATGTCGAGGAGATGTGGACCGGTCGTGAGCTAGACTACTACACCACCGCCCCGGGCGTGCAGCTCTACACCGGCAACTGGCTGGGCGACGAGCACGCCAAAGACGATGCTAACTATGGCTGGGGCGCCGGCTTTGCTCTCGAGGCCGAGATGTACCCCGACACGCCTCACCAGCCGCTGTTCCCACAGGGCATTGTGGGCCCGGATCACCCCTACAGCAATGTGATCGAATACCACTTTATGAGGCACTAAGCCCATAACGCAATATATCGCACAGCAGCGCCCGCCGGCACCACCGCCGACGGGCGTTTTTCTACCTAGTCATTGGGGACGTTCTTAAATGACTAGTCGTTGGGGACAGTCTTTAACGTTTGGTGAGAAGGACTGTCCCAATCTGCCGACACTTGGGGACGTTTCTAAAAGGCCGGCACATAAGGAACGTCCCCAAGTGCCAAGGGTGTCCCGTTTGACTAGTCATTTAAGAACGTCCCCAATGACTAGTTGGATGGGGTCGGGGTTGGAGCTGGGGAGGTAGCGGATTTCTAGTTCTATGCCGAGTTCTTGTAGCTCTTTGAAGGCAGCGATGTCCGTATCGTCTACGGCGACTGCGGGCGTTATGGGGTGCTTGCCCTCCCCCGCCTGCATATGGCCGATGCTGATCTTGGTTATTGGTACACCACCCTTAACCAGCGCGAGTGCATCCGTGGGCGACGCCACCATGATGAGAATCCTTTGGCGCGGCGTTGCGGTATGAATGATGTCGACAGTCCTTTGCACCGAGAAAAACCGCGTCCAGACACCCTCGGGTGTCGCCACCCTCATAGGGGCCCACTTGCGCGAATCAGCCGCAATCTCATCGTTGACGATTAAAACAAGGTTGGAACCCACGACTTCGTTCCACAGCTCAACGTCTTGCCCGTAAATAAACCGGTCATCGATGCGTGTGAGAAGAATCTTGGGTTGAGCCATCGCCACCCCATTCTGTTTGAGACCCGTAAGAGCAAGACATCACGTCTCCAATATTAGTGCATTTAAAGTGAGAAAAGCCGTCAGAACACTTGCGCGGATTTGCGATGTCCCGTATCATAGACAGCCGTTGACGCCTCAGTTGCGTCATCACATGGCCGCCAGCGTAGCTCAGTTGGTAGAGCACCGCTCTCGTAAAGCGGGGGTCACCGGTTCGAGCCCGGTCGCTGGCTCCATTGCACAAGATAGCCGCCTTCGGGCGGCTTTTTTGTTGCCGATTTCGAGCGTGCATCCGCCAATCCAAGCACAACGCCGTCGGCAACTCCCCTACTCAACAACAAGCCCCGCCAACCGCAATCCCCAAGGGGACCGCGATCAGCGGGGCTCAAACGCGTTCCCCAAGGGAAATCACGCTAGCTCACGAGCAGTGCGCTACTCCTCCCAGTAAGCGTCTGCAAGCAGCTTAAAGCAGATCTTCTTGACCGGCTGCGCGCCATCGCCCGGGAACTCGAGCGTGGGCATGTGAGGCTCGCCGGCAACGAACAGCGCAAACTTATCGTCAGCAAGATCGCCGGCAATCGAGGCGTCGGAATCGACCAGATCGTAGTCGTCCTTCTCGTCAAACTCCTGGACCAGCGTCAGGCTGCCCGTGGCAACCTTAAAGGCCTCGCGACCCTCAATGTCGATCTGCAGGTCGTGATAGCGCTGATGCGTCTCATAGTGAGCCTCGGCCTCGGGACGCGTCGTAGGAGCCATGACGTTCGCAAAGACCTTGTCGCCCAGAATCGGATGGCTGCCGACCTCGAGCTCCGCCGGGTCGTTCTCCTCGAGCCAATCAATCAGCACGTCGAGGCCCTTGAGCATTCCGCGGTACTCCTCGATATCGCCCAGTGCACCGTAAATCATCTAAATCCCCTCTCGGATCGTTCCTTTGGCGGCTACTCGATAAACGCGTTACCGACGCTGTTGCCACCCACATACGTCTCGACCAGGGTAAGGTCGGGATTGAACACGACAAAGTCGGCGTCGCGCCCCGGCATAATGCTACCGCACTTGTCGTCAACATGAGCTAGCAAGCGATGCCGGAGCCGTCGCCCAAACTCTTACAGCTCAGTCACGACAACGCCGTTGTAGACCTCGTCCCAACGGTCCATGACCAGATGGCCGGTCATGGGATCCATGGCGTTGAGCTTGCCGCAGGTGTTGGCGGTACGCAGCACCGTCTCGTCGTCGGCGCCGGCAGCAATCGCATGTGCGAAGCCGGCAATGGTCGAATCGCCAGAGCCCGTAGCGTTAACGGCGGGGATATCGGGGGTCTTGGCGCGGAACGCACGGCCGTTATGGAAACCAACGGAGCCGGCAGCGCCCATGGATACGACGACCCAGGGGATATCGGAGAAGCGGGCGTCAGAGGCGAGCGCGGAACGGAGCTCGTCCACATCGTCGGTGGTAAAGCTCGTGCCCAGAAGGCCGTTGATCTCGGTCAGGTTAGGCTTGACCAGCTCGGGCTTAATTTCGGACTTAAGGGCGGCCTCGAGCGAAGCACCCGAGGTATCGAGCAGCACCTTGGCGCCGGCGTTCTCGGCAATGCCCGTGATCTTGGCATAGTAGTCTGCCTCGACACCGCGGGGCAGCGAACCCGAAATGGTGACGACGTCGGCTTTACCTGCAAGCTCGGTAAACTTGGCGGTAAAGGCATCGAGCTCCTCGGGGGCAATTGTCGGGCCGCTCTCGAGCAGCTCGGTCTGGTTGCCGGCGTGGAGGATGTTGAGGCAAATACGAGTCTCGCCCTTGATGGGCACAAAGTCGTTGTTAATACCGTTGGCGTCCATGAGCTCGGCCATGTAAGCGCCCATGTGGCCACCAAGCAGGCCGGTTGCCACAACGTCGTCGCCCAGCTGGCCCAGGACGCGAGCCACGTTAAGGCCCTTGCCGCCGGCGGTCTTTTCGGGCGTCACACGGTTGACGTCGTCGATAATGAGCTCATCGAGCTGATAGCGCGTATCGACAGACGGGTTCATCGTAACGGTGAGGATCATTTTTAGCTCCTTATCTCGCAGGCTCCTTGTGCCTCGCGATACGAGTCGACAAAACAGAATTACAGAATCTCAATCGTAAACGAGCGTACGATGGTTTCCTTGGGCTTGGCGACAAGGCAGCCGCGCTTATGCTCAAGCACGTCGTCCTCATCGGAGCAGGTCGAAAGGCCGCCCCAGGGCTCAACTGCCACAAAATCGCCCTCGGGCTTACTCCATACAATGAGATACGGAAAGCCCTCAAAGCTCAGGCGAACGCCCTTGTCCTCGCCCTTTTTGGAAAGCGTGACCTGACGGCTCTCGAGCACGTCAAAGATGGTCTCCGCAAAATCGAAGAGCTCGTGCGACAGGGGCAGCGTCTTTCCCACCATGGGGTTCTTGGAGCGGTTTGCCACGTCAATCAAGCCAGTCGAAGGGACAGCGGTGCAGAGCTCCGCAGCCTCGTCCTTCTCAAAGCGCAACTCGTAGTCCGTATAGGCCTCGCCCTCATCGAGCGGACACCTAAAGCCGGGATGACCGCCGATAAAGAACGGCATGTCCTCGGTGCCCTCGTTGGTCACCTCATAGGAGACGCGCACAGCAGCGTCCTCGAGCGTATAACGAGCGACAAGCTTAAACGGGTACGGATAATCGCTCAGCAGCGCGGCGTTATCCTCCGAAGCCAGGCACATCGCCAGCTCGTTCTCGCTCTGGCTCAGCAGTTTCCACTCCTGTTTGCGCGCAAACCCGTGGCGAGCGAGCTTTACATGATGCCCGGCAAACGTCATCGCGCTGTTGTCGCGCAAGCCTCCGCAAATCGGGAAGCAAATCGGTGCTTGGCCGGACCACACGGCGGGATCGCCCTGCCACAAGTACTCGCGACCTCCAGCCTCAATCGAGGTAAACGAACCACCAGCCGTGGACACCTTAATAGAAATCGAATCGTTGGAGAGAGCGTATTCCATTGCCCATCCTTTCGAACAACTGCTTTTACTCGCAAGTACCTGTCTCGGCCCTGACCACAGGACAAACCCGCACGTTCACCGATGCATCCGGTATCCCAGGCATGCAACGGGGCACCATACAGACATTGATGCAATTACAGCTGAAAGGCCTTCTTATGCGAACCATCATCCTCTATGCCTCGCGCCACCACGGCAATACGAAAAAGCTCGTGGACGCCATCGTCGAGGCGCACCCCGAAATCGATACCCTCGACGTCAAGGCGCTTGGCAAAAACGAGTACCCCGACCTGCACGAATACCATCTGATTGGCGTCGCCACGGGCATCTATTACTCCGAGATCGACAAGGACATGGCACGCGTGCTCACTAACGTGCTGCAGCCGCAGGACAAGGTGTTTGGCCTTATGACCTATGGCGGCAAAAACAAGTGGTACGGCAAGGATATCGATGGCATCTGCCGCATGAGACAGGCCATCTTTATGGGTGTCTACGGCTGCCCCGGCTTTGATACGTGGGGGCCGTTCAAACTCGCCGGCGGTGTCCAAAAGGGACACCCGATCGCTGAGGAAATTAAGGGCGCTGTCGACTTCTTCGACAAGATCGAAGACGAGTATGGCGACATCATCGTCGAAGAGTACGCCAAGCGCGAGAAGCGTCTGGCGTACGAAAAGGAGCATCCCGCGGGAGGCCTGGTGGTCGGCGTTAAGCGCACGGCAAAGAAGATCGCTAACAAGCTGTAACTGTGAAGGTGCTTTTGAGCGTTTAACCCATACGGCGGGTCCGAGCAGATTCGGACCCGCCGTCTTTTTCTATCGTTACTCGGTAAAGGCGTTGCCGACGCTCTGACCGCCAACGTACGTCTCTACGAGGGTGAGCTCGTGGTCGAACACGACAAAGTCGGCATCTCGACCCGGCATGATGCTGCCGCACTTATCCTCGATGTGCGTGGAGCGTGCCGGCACCTCGGTTGCCATGCGAATGGCGATATCGGCGCTGGCGATGCCCCAGTCGACGATGTTCTTGACGCCCTGGGCAAGCGTGAGCACCGAGCCGGCAATGCTCTTGCCGTCGGCGAGCCAGCACAGGTTGTCCTTCATGATGACGTCCATGCCACCACTGGTGTAGCTGCCCTCGGGCATGCCGCCGCAACCCAGGCAGTCGGTAATGAGCACCGTGTGCTGCCAGCCCTTGGCCTGCAGCAGCGCCTTGATGGCAGCAGGGTTAACGTGCTTGCCGTCACAGATGATCTCGGCGTAGGTCTCGGGCGTGGACATGGCAGCGCCCACGACACCGGGCTCACGGTGATGCAGCCCGCGCTGGCCGTTATAGGTATGCGTAAAGCAGCTGGCACCGGCGTTGATGGCAGCGATGCACTCATCGTAGGTGGCGTCGGAGTGACCGATGCTGGTCACCACACCCTTGGCGTTCAGAGCAGCCGCATAAGCAGCAGCACCGTCGCGCTCGGCCGCCATGGCGCTCTTGACGATGCGACCACCCGCAGCCTCCTGCCACTGATCAAAGATCTCCTCGGAGGGATCGATAAGAAAAGCGGGGTTCTGCGCGCCCACGTGCTTCATGGTAAAGAAGGGGCCCTCCAGGTAGATGCCCTGAATGCGAGCACCGCAGAAGTCGGGGCCGCGACCCTCGTCCGCCTGAGCGATGGCGGCGCAGGCGTCCTTGATCTGCTCGACGCCATCGGTGAACGTCGTGGGCAGCCAGCTGGTGGTACCGCGACGGGCGAGCTCGGTCGAGCTGATATCGATGCCCTCGGGATCATTATCGGTAGTTGAGTGGTTGTAGAAGCCATGGATGTGAGTATCGACCATACCCGGTGCGATCCACGACCCCGTGTAGTCCTTAATCTCGCAAGAGGGCTCGTCGGCCTGCCAGGCGCCAAAGACGCCATCCTCGACCATAAGATAGCCGCCCAGTTGCGGGCCTGCCGGCAAGAAGAACTTGTCAGCCTTAATTGCGTACGTGCTCATATGCACTCCTCGCTTCTAAAGCAGTTGACCGTGGTGATGCTTATACCCAGCTCACGTAAAACAAAAAGCGCCCGCCCGCCGTTATGAGCGGACGGGCGCCCTTACAGAGGGACGCGATTAAGCGGTGAAGGGGTGGATCGTCACGCCCTTAACCACGCGGTTGACCGTGCCGGTGGGGCTCGGCGTATCGGGCGTGTTGCCCACGCGCACGGAGTTGAGCAGGCTGATAGCCTGGGCAAACATCACGAACGGCAGAGCAAGGTAGCCCTCGGGAAGCGCCTCGTAGCCCTTAAAGGTGAAGGACTCGCCCTCGTAGACGGTGGCACCTTCCTGCTGAACGGCGATGGTGTGCTGAGCGATCTCGTCGCCACCAATCTCGTTGAGGATGTCGATGTCGTACTGACGGGTGTAGGCGTCGTTGTTGACGAACACGAAGACGAGTGTCTTATCGTCGACGAAGGACTTAGGTCCGTGACGATAGCCCATGGAGGTGTCGTAGGAAGTAGCGACCAGACCGTGAGCGAGCTCGAGGATCTTGAGCTGGCTCTCCTGGGCAAGGCCACCGAAGGAGCCGGAGCCCAGGTAGGTCACACGGTTGAAGTCGCCAGCCAGGTAATCGGCAATCTCGGGCTCACGGGAGATGACCTCCTCGCCCATCTTGGCGATGGTCTCGACCCACTCGGCCTTCTGCTCGTCAGAGGCAGTGTCGAAAATAAGGGTGGAGAGCAGGGTCATGCAGGAATAAGAACCGGTCATGGCGAAGCCCTTGTCGTTGGCGCGCGGAATGAGCAGCGTCAGCGCATTGGGATCATCGGCAGACTCGACGGCGAGCTTGCCCTCGGGAGCGCAGGTGATGTTGAGGAACTTGACGTTGTGGACGAGCTCCTTGGCAACGGCAACGGCGGCAAGGCTCTCGGGGCTGTTGCCGGAGCGGGCAAAGGAAACCACGAGCGTGGGATCCTCGGCGCGCAGGAAGTCGCGCGGGGCGCTCACGATGTCGGTCGTGGCGATGGGCTTAAAGTCGTAGAGATCAGTGTTGCCAGCGTGACGCAGGTACGGGGCGCAGGTATCGCCAACGTAGTCGGACGTACCGGCACCGGTGAAGACAACGGACAGACGACCCTCACCCATAGCGCGAGCCTCGGCCAGGAAGGCCTCGATGGCCTCCTTGTTCTCGCGATAGATGTTGAGCGTATCACGCCAAAGCTCGGGCTGCTGAGCAATCTCGGCCGTGGTGATCTGGGCGCCGAGCTCGGTGAGCTCCTCGACACTCTTCTCGAACATTTCTAATACCTCTTTCTTTACTAAATTTTCTGATATACAAAGACTCAACCTGAAAAGTCAAATCGAGTAGTAGTCATAGACTGTTTTTCTTTCGTTAGCACTCGTATCCGATCACACAGTATCTCGATAGTGAGAGATTCTGTACTTGAACTTGTCCGCACGAGCCACCGAAAGCGTGAACTCGACAACATCATTTTGGGTGTTGTGAGTAGTTCGGACTATGTCCAGAACTGGCGCACCCTCACCAATACCTAGAAGCCGAGCGTCACATGGACGTGCTATACCCGCAGAGAACTCCTCATCCGCTACTCGAATTTTCTGCTGATAATCCTGCTCAATAACATCGTAAAGGGGCTTTTGTTCGAGTAGAGGACGCTTGAGTGAAATAAAGAGCCTTGCTGGAAGATAGCTACGCTCAACCATCATAGGTATACCATCTGCCATTCGTAAACGTTTGAGTTTTAATACCTTTTCACCCAAATGAATCCCCATTTGCATCGAGAGCGTTTTATCTGCTTCCATTTCACAGAACTCTAAGATGGTTGTTTCTGGCAGCCGGCCCATCGCTTTCATCTGTTCAGTAAAACTGTACGATTGGGTAAGATTTGTTGCTTGAGCTAGTCGATCGGCAACAAACGTACCGCGACCTTGTTTTCGCACAATCCGACCAAGATACTCAAGTTCCTGAATTGCAAGCCGGACAGTCGACCGCGAAAGCCCGAAACGTTCGGCAAGCTCACGTTCGGACGGAATCAAATCACCTGGCTGATATTCATGATCAATTTTTTCGATCAGAATATCTACGAGCTGGTCATATAGCGGTTGTCTGTGCCTCTTGCTCGTCATGATATTCTCCACGTAATGAGCAATTGACCAATACTTCAGCCTTCAGGTAACGCACCAACATGTCCAATAAATGGGCTAATAGCGACACTACATCTCATCGTCTTCATCAATGTCAGCACTCTCGAGTTTCTTGAGATCGACTCCCTCACGACCAACGACCCGTGCGCGTTCGGCAAGTTCATCAAGCGTTGGGTCTCCAAACGCACGCGTCATAACGAGCTCCACCAACATAGGTAGATTTGTTCCGGTGACAACGGTCACGTTATCGAGCTCAGTCGTCATTGGGATAGCTTGATTGAACGGAGTACCGCCAAGCAAATCAACAAACACCAATACGCCATCACAAGCTTGACGCATCTTGGCAATGCAGGTTCGCAAATCATCACCAAAAGTAACCGCCTCCGAACCCGCAAAAGGAACTACCTCAAAATTAGGCTGTTCGCCGGCGACCATATCCACAGCGCTTTTCAAACCAGGTGCAAACTGACCGTGACCAGTTAGTACAAATCCAATCATTCTATCTACCTTTCTACCGTTCGCTTTCTCTAGCCATAGAACCCCTCAAAAGGGCTCTTACGACCACTGCATCATTAAAGTTTAGTGAGTATTTTGTTTTATCGTGGGAGGTCTGTGAGCGTCTCTAAGCTGCTTTTCAAGGTTGCGATATCTACGTGCTTCGCTCTTGTTCCCGCTACTCTCATATTGATATGAGAGTAGCAGATAGAGCTTTCCGCGTAACCCAAGGTCGTTCGTATCTAGCATGGCTTCCATCTCATCGATCTTATCATGCCGATGGCAAAAGACTATGTCGTAGGTCAATTGACTGTCCGCCAAAATACCCTTCGACACGACGGGGCGCATCTCTTCCAACATGGACGTCGCCCGCTTGCGGTCACCCGTCTTGATATAGAAATTAAAGGCGCGAACCGCAAGCTGTCGACGTTGCTTATCGCTGCACGACATCTCCAGCAAGTGGTCAAGCATTCGATCTGCATATGCGTCCATATCAGCAGCTTCGTAGATCGTGAAACGAAGGTAATACTGCTTATACGTAGACATTACTATACGCGCTAGTTTGCGATCGAGCAGGTCTATGCAATCTTGGTATAAGCCCAAGTTAAACAATACCTGCAATTTCATATCGAAGTATTTTTTCGCTCCTTCGGTCACAGCGAAATAAGCCACGACAACACAAATGAACAGGACAATCCAAAATGGCATTGCACTATATTCCCTTCAAGGCAGCCTTAATGAATTAATCGAACACGATGACTGCATAACCGCCTATGAACAGCGGTGTCCGACAAAACAAAAGAGGCGCACACTCCAGGGGATATGGCGATAAAGTCGCCTTGGAGGTGTGCGCCACATCTTAATTGAGGATCAAATGTCGCGACAATATGGGGTACTTAGCCCTTGCAAATGATACCGAATGCACCCAAGGCAATGGACAGAACCAAGACGATAAAGATGGCCTTCGTCGAGGTCATGCCCTTCTTACCAAGGAGCCAGTATACGAAGCCGACGAGCGCGGCAGGAACCAGCTTGGGGCAAATCATATTGCAGATATTCTGCAAGTCAACGGTAACGCCACCGATAACAGGCTTCGCTGCAATGACGATACCGACATTGGTTGCGACCAGGGCACCGACCATAAAGACACCCATTACGGAGGCCGCGTCGGTCAACGCGTTCAGGCGGTCGCTCATGGTGGTGACGAGCTTCATACCCTGCTCATAGGCCATGTGGGTCTGCTTGCAGCGGAACCAGTCAACAAGGATGTTAACGGCGACCCAGATGAAGATACCCAAGGGGTTGCCGTTCATGGCCATATTGGCAGCCAGGGCGCCAAAAATGGTCGGGAGCAGCGAACCGAAGATGGAATCGCCGATGGAAGCCAGCGGTCCCATGAGACCGGTCTTGAGGCCAGCAACTGCCTCGAGGCCCTCAATGCCCTCCTCTTCCTCGATCGCCAAATCGATACCGGTGATGATCGTGTTGAGGAAGTTTGAGGTGTTGAAGAACGGTGCGCACTGGGCGCGGCAGGCTTCCTTTAGCTCCGGCGTGCCGTCACCGTACAGCTTGCGCAGCGTGGGCAGGATAATCCAGAGATAACCAGAGTGTTGCATGCGCTCGTAGTTCCAACCATCCTGGAAACCAAGCAGGTTACGACGGTTGATCTGCGCAAGGTCGTCCTTGGTAATCTTGTAGCCAGTGGTGCCATTGGCGAGTTTCTCATTAGAGCTCATCGTCGTCGTCTCCCTCCGCAGCGCCAGCAGCAGCGACGGGACGCTGGTTGTTCTTGTAGTACAGCAAAGACAGAGCAAAGCCAATAATAGCGATCGCCAGCATCGACATGTTATTGAACATACCGACCATATCCACGGCGCCCTTACCAAGCGCACCGTTCACAGCGACGATGTTGGCGTTGAGGTTCATGATGCTCGTGAAGGCCGTACCAAACAGGGCGGCGGCTACAAAGCCGAGCAGCAGGTAGGCGACGTGCTTTTTGACCGGCAGGTAACGGAGCAGGATGGCGAAGCCAACGGCGGGCAAGGCACCGCCAGCAACAGACAGACCGTCACCCAGCCACTTCCAGTCGCCGTTAAGGGCGGTGGTGATGCCCTCGACCAAGCCCTGGCCAAATGCGAGAGCCAGGAAGACCGGAATCATGCGGGACAACATCCAGGAAACGGCACCGAGCAAGTAGTGTACGTTGTAGGCGCCCCAGTTCATCTTCTCGATATCGGCATCGCACATGTGACCAAAGAACGTGTTGGCGAAACGGCCGGCGATATCGGTGTAAACGAGAATGGCAGCGACAGGTACGCCGATGGCGGCAAGAGCCGTCTCGGGGTTCATGCCCGCACCCACGGCAAAGGCAGTGGCGACCAGAGTGCCGGAGTTGGCATCGATACGAGAGGCGCCGCCAAAGGTACCAACGCCCAGGACGGTGAGCTGCATGCTGCCGCCGATAAACAGGCCAGTCTGCAGGTCACCCATAATCAAACCGGTAATCATACCGGAGAAGACGGCTGAGCCGGCACAGGTGTACCAGTTCAGCTCATCCATAATCTGATAACCCGCATACAGGGTTAACAGAAGAATCTGCCACCAAGCAATCATGGTAAACTCCTTATTTAAGGTGTAACAGTTTCTACAATACCAATACGCTTATATAAACCGTGCATCCCCCTTCACGGCCTAGCGTTAATTCGACTAGAGCGTGAGAGCCTCTGGGTTATCCTGCGGCGTCAGCTGAATGACAATAGGAAGATTATCGGCCTTGAGTTTGGCAAATGCGTCAAGGTCCCCCTGGTCGCAACTAATGTTGCGATTCAGCTTCTTGACCGGCTCCATTGTCGTCATATTACCGACGATGAGCTGCTCAAGCTTAACACCTTGTTCCAAAAGTCGAACGTAGACCTCAGGCTTTTTCGCAACAATGAAGAGACGTTGCGCATCATATTTGCCAGCAGTGATGTTGGCAGCGGCCTTGTCGACAGGAAGCACGGACAACTTCACAGTTGCCGGGCAAGCCATGCGAAGAACCTGCTTTTGGGTAGCATCTTGCGATACCTCGTCGTCAACTACCATGAAGCGGCTTACCTGACGGGCGTTAGACCAGAGGTTTGCCACCTGTCCGTGAATCAAGCGAAAGTCGATTCGTGCGCCTACAATCATTTCTACTCAACTCCTTCTTGTTCAAGTGTACGGATAACGGGCTCAGAGCGAAGGGAGATTTTCGCATCATACACGCCCTCTGTTTCGAACATAACGAGTTCATTGGTACCAGGGTGTAATAAACCGTGCGGAACATAGAGCGTCATGATGGGACCCTTATCCCAAAAACGTCCGACATTCGTTCCGTTTACGAATGCCACACCCTTTCCAAAACCCGTAGTGTCGATAAAGGTATCAGCCGGCTCAGATATATCAAACTTTGCGCGATAAAAGGAAGGTTGCCCCTCTACCCAGCCGGCGGAATAATCAAGATTATCGATGTTATCGAGTGGCAGACAACGCATCTCCCAACCGGTAACAAAGTGAAGATCAACGCAAACTCCTGTCCTAATGCCCTTATGCTGCGTATCAGCGAGCAATTTGTGACCATAATTGACGCGACCCATATCCTCGGTCAGAACATCCAGGCGGTTGTGTTCACAGGGAAGAACGCAGTGAATATCTTCCCCGATGTGCTCCTGATACTGCGTCGCCACTTTGTCACCGTTCACAAACACCTGAGCGCGGTCGCGGGCGTCAATAACCCGAATACGCTCTTCATCTGCACGGTCACGCTCGACAGTCGTGGTATATAACGTATATCCATACGACTGACCCATCTCTTCCATGGGCATAGGATATTGGGCTTCAATCGGCTCCGAAAGAATATCGAGCACATTAAAGAGACTTACGCGCTCACTCACCGAAATATCGGGCATGGAAAACGCCTTTTTTGTTAACGGCTTGCTTTGCGCGATATCGGGATACAGCTCGTGAACTGTCCTTTGAATTGCGAAGTATTTCTCGGTCGGGTTGCCCTGTTCGTCCAATGGAGCATCGTAGTCATATGATGTCACCTGGTGCAGGTCATGCGTATGGCGTGCAGAACATCCGTTCATAAATCCAAAGTTGGTGCCTCCATGAAACATGTAGAGGTTTAAAGATCCTCCAAGCTCGAGCACCTCGCGAACGCAAGAGGCAAGATCTTCGGGATCGCGCCTGATGACGTTCTCCCCGTAGCGATTGAACCAGCCGTCCCACAACTCCATGCACATAAGAGGCCATTGTTTTCCATGCTCCTTGTGAAAAGCAGAAAGAGCCTCAAAGTTCTCCTTTGCATGAGAACCAAAGTTGCCGGTGCACAACACATCATCGTCAATGAGCGTACCGGCACGAAGGCACCCACGCCACGGGCCATCGGAAGTACAAAGGGGCACGGAAACCCCACGCTCGACCATAAGGCGACGAATCGCACGAAGATAGTCCTTATCCTCGCAATACGACCCATACTCGTTTTCAACCTGCATCATGATGATGTTTCCGCCCTTGTCAATCTGACGCGAGACGAGTATCGGCATGAGATGGTCGTAGTACTGCGCAACGTGAGCAAGAAATTTGGGGTCGCTGCTACGCGGTCTCATATCATGTTCGCGCAGCAGCCATGCTGGCATGCCGCCAAATTCCCATTCTGCACAAATAAACGGAGAGGGCCGAACAATTGCATACAGACCGAGCGATGCTGCCTCATCAAGAAATGCCGCCAAATCGATTGAGCCAGAAAAATCGAAGACGCCAGGCTTTGGCTCATGAAGATTCCACGGTACATACGTTTCGACCGTATTAAACCCAAGAGCCTTAAGGTTATAGAGCGAGTGGTGCCAGTCGCTCGGATGAACACGCATATAGTGAATCGCCCCCGACAAGATGGTGAACGGCTCATCATCGAGTAGGAATTGATTGGTGATCTTAAACGAATGCATGCTACTCCCGATCTTCGTGCTCCGCGACGCGTATGCCGGTTCCCTGATTCTCAGCTAAACGCCTTGCCTATTATGGACGCATTAACGCAATTATGTAGCCAGAATCTGAAGTGGTCCGTAAACGGTAGCCAAATGACGATGAACGGCTTTAATGAACAAAATATAAACCCGCTGGTAAATTACTTTTTAACTATAGATTTCTAGCATTCTATATTTGAAAGGTGGTATGTACCAGCTATCCACTATTTCATACTAGTTACATTATGCTTCAATCGCATTTCTTCAAATGCTTATCTACTTTGTTGTTGCCGATTTGAGTGCGCGTGCGCCAACCCAAGCATCGTCACGGCTTCAGTTCCCCTATTCATAAACATAAAACCCCGCCAAACGTGATTCCCCTAGGGAAAACACGCTTGGCGGGGTCGTAGCGTGATTTCCCTAGGGGAATCACGCCAACACGCGAACGGCTCAGCCGAGCAGCGCGCTACTCCTCCCAGTAAGCGTCTGCAAGCAGCTTAAAGCAGATCTTCTTGACCGGCTGCGCGCCATCGCCCGGGAACTCGAGCGTGGGCATGTGAGGCTCGCCGGCAACAAACAGCGCAAACTTGTCGTCAGCAAGATCGCCGACGATCGAGGCGTCGGAATCGACCAGATCGTAGTCGTCCTTCTCGTCGAACTCCTGGACCAGCGTCAGGCTGCCCGTGGCGCCCTTAAAGGCCTCGCGACCCTCGACGTCGATCTGCAGGTCGTGATAGCGCTGATGCGTCTCGTAGTGGGCCTCGGCCTCGGGACGCGTCGTGGGGGCCATGACGTTCGCAAAGACCTTGTCGCCCAGAATCGGATGGCTGCCGACCTCGAGCTCCGCCGGGTCGTTCTCCTCGAGCCAGTCAATCAGCACGTCGAGGCCCTTGAGCATTCCGCGATATTCCTCGATATCGCCTAATGCACCATAAATCATCTAAATCCCCTTTCGGATCGTTTCTTTGGCGGCTACTCGGTAAACGCGTTACCGACGCTGTTGCCACCCACATACGTCTCGACCAGGGTAAGGTCGGGATTGAACACGACAAAGTCGGCGTCGCGACCGGGCATAATGCTGCCACATTTATCCTCGACGTGAGCAGAACGCGCGGGCACCTCAGTCGCCATGCGAATTGCGATATCGGCGCTCGCGAGACCCCAGTCGACGATGTTCTTGACGCCCTGCGCGAGCGTGAGCACCGAGCCGGCGATAGCAGAGCCATCGGCGAGCCAGCAAAGGTTGTCCTTCATAATGACATCCATGCCACCGCTGGTGTACTTGCCCTCGGGCATGCCGCCGCAACCCAGGCAGTCGGTAATCAGCACCGTGTGCTGCCAGCCCTTGGCCTGCAGCAGGGCCTTGATAGCAGCAGGGTTCACATGTTTGCCATCGCAGATAATCTCGGCATAGGTGTTGGGCGTGGTCATAGCGGCGCCAACAACACCGGGCTCACGGTGATGGAGGCCACGCTGGCCGTTGTAGGTATGCGTAAAGCAGCTGGCGCCAGCATTGATGGCGGCGGCGCACTCATCATAGGTGGCATCGGAGTGGCCAATACAGGTCACAACGCCCTTGGCGCTCAGAGCCGCGGCGTAAGCGGCAGCGCCATCGCGCTCGGCCGCCATGGCGCTCTTGACGATACGACCGCCGGCGGCCTCCTGCCACTCGTCAAAAACTTCCTCGGACGGGTCAATCAGATAAGCGGGGTTCTGGGCGCCCACGTGCTTCATGGTAAAGAACGGACCCTCCAGGTAGATGCCCTGAATACGAGCTCCGCAGAACTCGGGCCCGCGCTCTTCATCCGCCTGTGCAATAGCGGCACAGGCGTCCTTGATCTGCTCTACGCCGTCGGTAAAGGTCGTGGGCAGCCAGCTGGTGGTACCGCGACGAGCGAGCTCGGTCGAGCTGATGTTGATACCCTCGGCATCGTTATCGGTCGTGGCATGGTTATAGAAGCCATGAATGTGGGTGTCCACCATACCCGGCGCAATCCATGTACCCGAATAATCTTTGATCTCACAAGTGGGCTCATCGGCCTGCCAAGCGCCAAAGACGCCGTCTTCGACCATCAGGAAGCCGCCCAGCTGCGGCCCCGCCGGCAAAAAGAACTTGTCGGCCTTGATAGCATACGTGCTCATCTATGCTCCCGTACCCGCAGTGCGTTTTAGGGCGGATCAAAAACCACTGCATTGTTAATTCGAGCGATTGTTCGTTGCCTTCTACCGCTTGGCACATTTTGCACCCGCCGCAAAACACGCCAAGCCGTTTATACCCAATAACTCTAGACTGCGCGGTTGTGGTAGACCTTGTACTTAAACTGGTCGGCACGCGCAACCGAACGCGTATACTCGATAACCTCGTTGTTCATGTCATATGTGGTACGAATCAAATCCAGGACCGGTGCGCCTTCGGCAATCTCGAGCAGACGAGCGTCGGAATGGCGTGCGATACTCGCGTAGAATTCTTCCTCTGCCACGCGAACTTTCTCGTGAAAGTCCTGCTCGATCATGTCGTACAGCGATTTGTTCTCGATCATGGGGCGCTTAAGCGCAAAGAACTTGCGACTTGGCAGATATGTACACTCAATCATCAGCGGCACGCCATCGGCAATACGCAGGCGCTTGATCTTGTACAGACGCTCGCCCAGGCGCGCGTTCATCTCTACGGCAATATTCTTGTCAGCCTCGACCTCGGTAAACTCGAGAATCGTCGTCTTGGGCACACGGCCGATCGCCTTCATCTGCTCGGTAAAGCTATAGGTCTGCGTGAGGTTTGCCGTTTGCAGAGAGCGGTCGCACACCATGGTTCCACGGCCACGCTGACGAACCACCAGGCCCAGGCGTTCAAGCTCCTGCAGGGCAAGGCGAACCGTAGTACGCGAGAGCCCGTAGCGCTCCGACAGGTCACGCTCGGACGGCAAATAGTCGCCGGGCCGAAGTTCGTGATCGATTTTATCGGTCAACAAATCGACGAGCTGATCGTACAGAGGTTGTTTGCGCGCTCCCATTGCCATAATGATACCTGCCGGATAAATGACTCGAAATTGGTTGTAACCAGACACCACGTACTATAGCAGTTTTAATGGAATAACAGCAGGTCAACCCGCACATTTTGATATTGTTTGCCGGTTGATAGCCTGTGCGCCGTAATACCAATTACACCACTACATCAAGTATCGAGGTAGCAAAAAGGGCCGCCTCCGCGGAGCGGGACGACCCTTTGTAAGACGATACGTCTTTAAGGCTTAGAGAAGCTTCTTGAGCTCCTCGGCAACAGCCTGGACCTGCGTGCCGATGATGACCTGGGTAGCACCCTTGTCCATCTTCATGACACCCAGAGCGCCGGCCTTCTTGCAGGAAGCCTCGTCGACCAGAGCGGAATCGCCGAGCTCGAAGCGCAGGCGAGTAGCGCAGCAGTCAACGGTCTTGACGTTCTCCTTGCCACCGACGGCAGCGAGAACAGCGGCGGCCAGAGCGGCGAACTTGTCGTCGCCAGCAGCGGCGGAAGCAGAGGTCTCCTCGACATCCTCATCCTCGCGACCAGGGGTCATGAGGTTGAACTTGGTGATGGCGAAGCGGAACACGAGGTAGAAGACCACGAAGGCAGCGATGCCCAGCGGGATGATCATCCAAGTGTTGGCGGCAGCCGGGAGGCTAGAGGAGAACAGGAGGTCGGTAGCACCAGCGGAGAAGCAGAAGCCAGCACGGAAACCAACATAGTAGGTGACGATGGTGAAGATGCCGTACAGAGCAGCGTACACGACGTAGAGCGGGAAGCACAGGAACATGAAGCCGAACTCGAAGGGCTCGGTGACGCCGCAGACGAAGGCGCAGATAGCAGCGGAGACAACCAGGCCGATAGCAGCCTTCTTGTTCTTAGCGGTCTGAACCATAGCCAGGGCAGCACCCGGGATACCGAACATCATGCAGGGGAAGAAGCCGGACATGTACATACCGAGGCTCCACTTGACGTCAGCAGAGGTCTCGCCAGCCCAGAAGTGGGTCAGATCGCCCAGGCCGATGGTGTCGAACCAGAACACGTTGTTGAGTGCGTGGTGAAGACCAGTCGGGATGAGCAGGCGGTTAAGGAAGGCGTAGATGCCAGCGCCGATACCACCCATGGCGGCGATACCCTCACCAAGAGCAACAAGAGCACCGAAGATGAGCGGCCAAGCAAAGAGCAGGACGACGGAGACGACGATGCAGATGACGGCGGTCATGATGGCGACGCAACGCTTGCCGGAGAAGAAGGCCAGCCAGTCGGGAAGACGAGTGTCCTTGAACTTGTTGTAGCAAGTGCCACCGATGACGGCGGACAGGATGCCGATGAAGGAGTTACCAGCAATCTTGGAGAACGCGATGCCCTCGGTCGTGGCAAGCCAAGCGGTCTGAGCATCGGCGTCCATACCACGAATGGTGCCAACAACAGCAGGGTTCAGGAGCTGCTGGATCATCAGGAAGGCGACGAGGCCAGCGAGGCCAGCGGTGCCATCGTGATCGTCGGCAAGGCCGACAGCGGCGCCGACTGCGAACAGCCAGGCCATGTTATCGATAAGAGCGCCGCCTGCCTTGATGAGCAGGAAACCGGCGGTATAGGCAAAACCGGTAGTGTCACCGGCAGCACCCATGACTGCGGGAGCGACAGGTAGCCCACACCCATAAGAATACCTGCGACGGGAAGCGCCGCGACGGGAAGCATCAGCGCTTTGCCGAGCTTCTGGAGGTACTTCATCATATGGTATCTCCTCCAACCTTTCTTTCGTTGTTCACCAACGAGTTCCATGTCCGCGCCTTGTGCATACTGACTTCTCCGCTTGCCGGCATTGATGCGCAAACTTAGACAACCCAGTCCCTATTTGGGGTTGCTGGTATGTACGGTAGCACACACTCAATTCAAACGTCCACCACATTTCGTTCAAATTGCTATATCGTTGCCAAACGGTTATTTTTGGCCCGTAAACGGTAATTTACGCAGGTAGACATGGTGCGTTTCTTTCATTACCAAACTAATTCTTAGCAATTTCCATTCGATTTCGTCTCAAAATTGGTTACTACCAGATGAACAGTGGTACCACATTGTTACTACCAGTTTAGCCGAAATCGTTTTCACTTTATATGAATAATGTCTCCAAGAATTTGTATATAAACCCCTCCCCTACCACTCTCTTCCCCGCCCTTTCTTACAACGCAAAAGCCCGCTAGAACGGCGTTCGTTCTAGCGGGCTCAATCAGATATATCGGCTTCGTACTCGAAGGCTCAGGCAATCTTTACGCAAACAGGCCGTAGATGCTGATATTGGCCTTGGCGTAGAGGCCGTTGGCGTACTCGGTCCACTTGGAGCTGGCGCTCGAAGCCTGCGAGGAATACTGCTGGTAGGCGGTGTAATAGGCGGTCATGGCCTGCTTATAGGTAGCGCTATCGGCCGTAAAGGCATCGTCAGCGAAGGCCTTGGCATAGGTGCTATCGGCGTCCTTCCAAGTGCCCTTCTCGCTATCCCACTCGTCGCCGGCAAGGTTGATGATGTAGTCGGCGTAGTCCTTGCTCGCGGTCTCCTCGTTGCCGTCAGCAGGCTCGGTCGGGGCGGTCGGCATGCTTGCGGAGCTATCGCCAACCTTCTTCTTGTAGAGCTTCTGCAGCGTCGCGGACTGGCGGACGATCTGCTTGGCCTGATCCTTGGACACGCCATACTGCGTGGCCATGGTCTTGTAGTCGGAGGTGCCGATGGAATCCTCGGCGTACTGCTTCATTTCCTTGGAAGAGACGGTAATGCCCTCGTCCTCGGCAGCGTCCAGCAGAATCTGGTTGCGCACGTAGGACAGGATAACGTCGGCAGACGGAGCGGTGTAGTTGCCGTCATCGTCCTTGACGGTGTCGAGGCTGTACTGGCTCTCGATGGCCTCACGCGCGGTGATGTCGCTCTTCTTGCCGTTGTAGCTATAGCTTGCCACGGTCGAATCGAGCTGGTCCTCGGTGAGGGTCGCCGAGCCGACGCCTTTGCCGCCAAAACCACCGTTGCCGATAAAGAAGCCGACCACGGCAGCAATCACGACGGCGACCACAAAGGCGGCAATCATCGTCTTCTTGTGCTTGCAAGCGTGGTCGTCCACGTCGGAGTCGTCGTCCTCGTCCTGTTCCTCGGGCATCAGATTCTCGTCAGCGGCATCCGCGGCAATCTGAGCCTCTAGTCGGGCGTCCTCCTCCTTGGCCGTCGTACCGGCGGCAATGTGCTCGGCAGACGTACCGGCGACTAGATCGATCTTCTCGTTCTCGTCACCGTCGGGGCCTTCGCCGCGCTCGATGATCTGGATGCCGTCGATCTCGTCCTTCTCGTCCTTCTTTTGAATCAGACCCATATCAGTTACTCCTTGTTAGGAAACATAGTCCGCAATAGAATACGCCCGACAAAGCGCCGGGCGTATTGATTCTCAGGTTATACGCAAACACTTAAGTACTATTTAGGCGTTTGCAGTCTGCATGCCTTAGGCCAGGTGCGCGATAACGGCATCGGCAAAGGCCTGCGTGCCCACAGCGCCCTCAACGGAGCCGGTCTGGGCACGACGAACGTCGCCGGTAACCTGCTCACCCTCGTCGAGCGTGGCAGAAACGGCGGCGCGAATGCGATTGGCCGCGTCGTTCTCGCCCAGGTGATCGAGCATCATAGCCGCGGACAGAATCTCGGCCGTGGGGTTAGCGATATCCTGGCCAGCGATATCGGGCGCGGAGCCGTGCGTCGCCTCGAAGATGGCGCAGTCGGCACCGATGTTGGAACCCGGAGCCATACCCAGTCCACCTACCAGACCGGCGCACAGGTCGCTCACAATGTCACCGTACAGGTTGGGCAGCACCAGGACATCGAAGTCGTTGGGGTTCTGGACCAGGCCCATGCAGGTGGCGTCGACAATCTTGTCGTTGAACTCGATATCGGGATAGTTGGCGGCCACCTCGCGCGCAACGCGCAGGAACAGGCCATCGGTCGCCTTCATGATGTTGGCCTTATGCACGGCCGTCACCTTTTTGCGGCCGCAGCGGCGGGCGTACTCAAAAGCGTACTCCACAATGCGGCGGCTCTTGGCGATGGAAATCGGCTTGATTGAGATGGCGGAATCCGCGGCGAAGGTCTTCTGGCCCGAGCGCTCGACGAGCTGCGAGAGCTCCTCGACCTCGGCAGCGCCCTCATCGAACTCGATGCCGGCATAGAGGTCCTCGGTGTTCTCGCGCACGATAACCAGGTCGACGTCGCGGAAGCGCGAGCCGTCGCCCGGCTGCGACAGGCAGGGGCGCACGCAGGCGTACAGGTCAAAATGCTTGCGCAGGGCGACGTTAACGCTGCGGAAACCCGTGCCGACCGGCGTGGTGATGGGGCCCTTGATAGCAACCTTGGTCTCGGCGACCGCATCGAGCACATGTTGGGGCAGCGGCGTGCCAAACTCGTCCATGACGCCGGCACCGGCCTCCTGGACGTTCCAGTTGATCTGGACACCAGTGGCCTCGACCACGCGGCGCATAGCCTGCGTAATCTCGGGACCGATACCGTCACCGGGAATCAGGACTACATCGTGCGCCATAATCTGTTACTCCTCGTTTTCGGCGTCGTCAGATTTTTTAACGCTAGCACGCTTCTTCTTTTTGGAGAGATCCAGGCCAAAACGTTTAACAAGCATTTCGCAAATCTCGCTCGAACGGGCCTTGAGATAGCTGCCCTTGCCGTTCTCGGCGTCGAACTTAAGGCGCAGCGCGAGCTTCTCGGCGACCTCGGCGTCGATCTCGCCCTGGCAAAACTCGTACAGGCAACCGAGCATGTCGCGATACTCAAGGTCGCCGTGGTAGCACTGGATGGCCTCGTCCAGGATGGGCCAAGCCTCGCGCGAACGCTCGACGCTCGTGGCGCCCCACACGCACAGCAGGCGGAAGGCAGCATAGCGCAGCGTGGAGGAAATCTCGGGGCGGTCGAGCGCCTCGATCAGCGCGGGCACGCAGGGCACGACGCGCTGCGGATCGCGCTCGGCAAGCAAGTGCAGCACGCGGGCGGCAAACTGGCGGATACGGCGCGTGGGGCAGCCGAGCTCCTTGACCAGGCGGTCGACGGCGTTCTCGTTCTCCTCTGCCAGCTGGAGCTGTGCCAGCTCCTCGTCGGTGAGCTGTTCGTCTTTGTTTTCTGCCATAGTTACCTCTTCTTACTATTTCTTAGCGTGCTTGCCAGCACCCTTGCTGTCATCGGTGACCGAGATGAGCTGTCGGTCGGCAGCGCCATTGCGACGCGCACGGC
>SKEJ01000570.1_pt1 | contig 23230 bp, 27 predicted proteins | sample 4826721 | NCBI WGS metagenome assembly SKEJ01 (sample SAMN11008812, study PRJNA524170) | human gut metagenome | biome: Human fecal sample; material: Feces; isolation source: fecal sample from pouch patient p31 | host: Homo sapiens | place: Israel: Tel-Aviv | collected 2015-06-02 | reverse complement strand
ACGGCGACAAGAAATGCTCGTACAGCATTGTGAATGTCAAGGACGCCTCGGATGCCCACAAGAATGGGCAGACACTTGTGTTTGAAAATGCGCGGGTGCTGCCCACGCCCGAAAAGCCCGGCGATAAGGTCAGCAAAATCGGTGCCGGCATTTACAAGCAGGACCGTGAGGCGCTGACCTATCTGGCAGGAGCCGTGTATGAACTCTACACCGTGGATGACATTTATTCCGCGGACGGTACAAAGCTGCTGGACGCCGGTACAAAGCTGGCCACCAGTAGCACAACCAACGCCAGCGGCTTTACTTGGTTTGATGTGGATATTCCCATCCACGCAGAAACTTATCCGGATTCCGGCAACAGTGGTAGATACCAGATTGTTGAGGTAAAAGCCCCTGCGGGTTACCTGCTGGACAGCACGCCGGTTGATGTGGATTTTACCTATGAGGGGCAGCAGACCCCTTGGCAGATTGTGGACGGCGCCAATACCAACCTGCGAACAACAGTGGATATTTCCAAACAGGATATTACCAACAGTAAGGAACTGCCCGGTGCAAAGCTGGAAATCCGTGCTGCAGACGGCAATCTGGTGGAGGGCTGGACTTCCACAAAAACGCCGCACACCGTGCGAGGTCTGGAGCTGGAAAAAGCGTACACCCTGACCGAAACTTGTGCCCCGGACGGCTATGCCGAAGCCGAAAGCATCGTGTTCAAGCTGGTGCAGAACGGTACAGAGCAGGTCAATGAGGTGTATGTGAAAACGGACGATGACTGGTCGAAAATGAATGGTTCAACCATTGTCATGCAGGACGCGCCGGTGCTGGATATCGACAAGACCGACATTGCTGGTAATCTGCTGCCGGGGGCTACGCTGACGATCCGTGATGCAAATGATGAAATCATCGACACTTGGACAACCGACTACAAAACGCATAGTGTTCCCATCTCGGATGATTTCCTCAAACTGTCGGACGACAGCAAGGAGTACATCTACACCCTGACCGAAGATGCCGCCCCGGCCGGCTTTGAAATTGCAAACTCGGTGCAGTTCAAGTTGGAAACCGTTGATGACGGGATTTCTCTTTTCGTCCGCGAAAATGCCGATGGCGAATGGGTGCGCGCTGACAAGCGGCTTATTCAGATGATAGATGAAGCCACACCCCGCGAGGACACGCCCACACCAACGCCTGCACCCACACCGCAGCCGACACCCGCGGCAACCCCGGCGCCCACTCCTGTTCCCACGCCGGTTATTACGCCGCATAAGGTGCAGACCCTCCCGCAGACAGGAGATGGTTTCCCGCTGCTGGCTATTGTGGTCGTGTCCCTTGCATCTGCAACAGGAATCGTGCTGCTGACCGTTAAGCAGAAAAATGCGCTGAAAGGAACTTCTGATAAGGAGGATGCCGATGAAAGTGCTGATCGTTGAAGCCGGAAAGTACCCCCGCGAAGCCGACATTGAACACACCCTTGAAGCCGAGCAGGCAGTTGTCGGCGGCACCATCGAGGCCGTGTACCCTTGGCGGGATAGCGCCTGTATCGTCTGTAATGAGTAGTTCTTACAAATGAGTAGTAATTGAGCAAAATGCCCAGAATCCCGGGCGTTTAAGCATAATTTACTACACATAATCAGAAAGTTTTCTTTCCAAATTGTGTTAACCATTGCAATAAATCTTCATCCTCCTCCCAAGGCATTGTGGTATTGGGTGTGTAATTCGGCACTTTCTCCTCAAATACTTTTCGCTTCATCTCTGCATCGATGCGAGCGTAAACCTCTGTTGTAGAGATGTCTGCATGCCCAAGAAAATCTCGAATATATATCATGTTAACACCAGCTCGCAGCAAGTGCATGGCTTTGGTGTGGCGTAATACATGAGGAGATATATTCTGTGGTTCAAGTACCGGAGATGCCTTTGCCGCATACTTCTTCAGAATATAGGTGACTCCATAGCGAGATAAAGCCTGCTTTTTTGCATTATAAAATAGCGGAATCATCTGAGACTGAGAATCGGAATGAAAGCTGCGGATATATCTGTCCAACAGTTTGCAGGTATCCTTCATCAGGGGAACCTGACGAACTTTTCGTCCTTTTCCAGTTAGAATAACCATTGGGGGGTGTGTTAGACGGACATCTTTCAGCCTAAGATCCACCAATTCCTGTACCCGTGCGCCAGAGTCATACAGTAGTGCAAGAAGTGTCAAATCTCGGAGCCCTTGTCGGGTAGATGCATCTGGTTGGGACAGAAGAAGTGACAGATCATCCTCCGTCAAAAACGGTATCAATGCCTTTTCGTACTTTTTGGGTCGCAGATTAATAATGTCAACGCAGTTTTCTATGTTTTCCGGAAACTTGTACTGTACAAAATGAGCAAAGGCCTTTATGGCGGCAAGTCGCTGGTTTCTTGTTGTAACCGCAATATGGCGGGATGTTTCTAACCAATCCAGAAATTCAGAAACAAGTTCCATATTCAGATAGCGCAATTCTATATAATTTGCGGAGATGCCTTTCTTTTCTTGAAAAAATAGAAGGAGTTGCTTGAAAGTATCTCTGTATGAATTGGTGGTATTGGGACTCACCCCGCATGTAGTAGGCAGATAGATTGAGAAATACTCGGTCAGTGCTTTGGTAAAGTCAGTTTTCCTCATCCGTCTCACCTCCAACCGGAATAATGCCGACAAATGCTCTGTCAAGTTTTTGGGAAAGTTCCGGGAACGAAGCAACCGTCAGGTGAATATACCAACAGGTTTCACGGTAACTCTTATGTCCCAAATACGCGGCAAGGCGAGGAACGATTACCATGGGATCATACCCATCAGAAAGTTGTTTTTCCAGTGTATGAACTGCGAATGTATGCCGAAAATCATGCACACGAGGGCCATTGCCGGTGTGAGGAATATTGCATGCGAATAGCAGCTCGCGAAAATTATCATAGATTGTTTTAATAGAATAATGGCCACAAGCAGATGGAAAGAACCATTCTCTTTCATCTGGTAACTGAGCAGAGTAGCTTCGGAGATACTCTATTACGCTATTGTGGACAGGGACAAGTCTATCCTTACCTCCTTTCCCGTTGTGTACAGTAATAATGCCTGTATCCAAATCGACATCCTTCACTCTTAGCCGGAGCACCTCACCTATACGAAAACCACAGCAATATAAAAGCCGGATAACAGCAGGTATGACCAGATGCCTTGTTGGCGCATTATTCCTGACCGGCAGATTATCTGCTGCATATAATAATCGCCGTATTTCTTCAACAGTAAATATATGCGGGGTAAAAGTCGAACTGTTCTTTAGTTTGCTGGTATCCGGGACATAGGAGATTCCGTCCTGCGTGTATGCAAATTTTGCAAAAGTGCGTATCGCATTATGTCTGACTATTTTCGAACGGTTTGAAAGATATGGCTTTAATAAATCCCATGCGTCAATAAGCTCTTTTGTCACCACGGGGGCATCTGAGAGTTCCTTTGAAAGGCAGTCCAGTTCCTGCATATAATAGCCGCAATGCACGGAGGTATATCCCTCATTTTGTCGAGATTCCAGATATTTCCATATTATTGGCGCAAGCTGGCTTGTGAAAGTAAATTGTTTCATAGTAATCCCTCCAAACTCAGCGAACATAACCGCATATGTTCAATATCGACCCGCAAGTAGGTTTCTGTTACACTGATGTTACTGTGACCGAGGATTTGGGACACATCCTGCACCGGAGTGCCTTTTCTCAGCATATTTGTGGCAAACGAATGGCGGATAGTGTGTACGCCTGTGTGCCTCTTTGTTGGGATAGCAATCCCTGCTCTGCGTAAATACTTATGAAATTCCGGATTGAAATTGTTATGCTCACCCAATGGCTGAAACGGTGCGTTATGGCTCAGAAAGATAAAAGCCGAGGAGGACTGTGGGCGGCCATCTTGCAAATAAGAAATAATCGCCATACCTAGCTCTTTGCTGAGTGGCAGACTCAAGGCGTTCCCTGTCTTCTGCTGAGAAAGTGAAATGCAGTTTTCCTTCCAGTTAATATTTGAAAATTTGAGTCCCAAAACGTCGCTTATCCTTAACCCTGTTCTTGCAAGAAGCAGAAAAATCGCGTAATTCCGCCTTCCAACTGGATTGGCAGTATCGATGACTGCAAGAATCTTGTCGATTTTTTCAGGACTCCATACCTGTGGAATCTGGGGTGCAGTGCGTTTGAAGTTTGGGAGTTGAAGGGAATAATCCAAATCCGTATATTTGTGGTCATAAAGCCAGTGCAGGTAAGCACCAACTTGTCGGCATCTTGCTCTACGAACATTCATGCATATTTCTGAAGCATTGCTCATAGCCGTGGAAAAACAGTTGATAGTCTCCGCATTTATGCTTTTGATGTTCTGTGTGTTTGATGAATGAACAGCAAGCAAGAAAATCCTCAATGCTGCTATTGTGTTGTCCATCCACGATCTCGAATAATTCTGCATTTTGCAATAACTCAAGTAGTCGGAAAAAAACTTATCGAAACAATCGTCATCAATAGAAGCAACGCCATAAACTTTACGGCGGCACACTGTTCCCGTGCGAAAAATCTCGTCCAATGCATTCATGTGACGCCGTGCATGGCGCATTCGACCGTCAAGAGTCTGATCTATAGCGTGGACATCGACTCCGAAGTATTGAAGCAAAAACTGCTCTGCAGTTTCACGGCTATAAGCGGGAGAGGCTGAATACGAAAGAAATCTGTTCCATGTAGCTCTATAAAACCCAAGAGTACTTTTCTTGTAACCCTGACCGAGTAGCCATTGCTCGGTCTTTTCCATCAATTCCTTGATTGGTATTGTTGCTTCAGACATTATAAAACCTCCTGATGTTATTTGCAGAGCATTGTGTCTCTACATTATGTAGAGTATCACAAAAAGCTACCGGCTAAAATACAAATGAAATCAGGAGGTACGAAAGGAGATGTCAATTATGCTACACATAACATATAACTACGCATTACAGACGTTATGTGGTGCACCACATAACGTCTGTAATGACAACGGCATTGCAGAAAACCTGCCGCTGAACCGTATGCTGGGCGACTATGACATCATCCATGGCACGTTTTTCGTCTGCGGGCTGACCAGCAACGATTTTACCGACCTTACCCCGCAGCAGGTGAAGCGCTACGAGGAACTGTACCACGATCCGCAGCTGTTTTTCCTGCTGGGCAAGACCCTGTGCGTAGAACACACCACGCCGGAAGAATATACCCGCGTTATGGCTCCGCCGCCCAAAACAAAAGAATCCCCGGAGCGCTGATATGAATATCACCATCCTAGCCCGCAGCCCGCCTGCGGGCTTCTTTCTATGTCCGAAATCATCCAACAAGCAAGGAGAAGAACTAATGAACGACATTTTTGAAAACACCGAAACCATGAAAGAAAACGAGCATCCCCGCTTTTACACCGCAGAATCCGTTATGCGCGGGCATCCCGACAAGCTGTGCGACCTCATTGCCGACAGCGTGCTGGATGCCTGTCTGCAGTATGATCCCGCCAGCCGCGTGGCCTGTGAGGTCATGGCAACACACGGTCACATCATTGTAGCAGGCGAAATCACGACCAGTGCTAAGCCGGATGTGTTCAACATCGTTCGGGATGTGCTGCGGGATGTCGGCTATGATCCGAAGGGCTACCAAATTGACTGCTACATCCACGACCAAAGCCCCGACATTGCGGGCGCTGTCGAGCCGGAATTAGTTGAGGGGGAGGACGAGGATACCCTCGGCGCAGGCGATCAGGGCGTTATGGTCGGCTACGCCTGCAACGAAACACCCGAATATCTGCCGATGCCGGTGGTTGCCGCCCAGCGCCTTGTGACGCTGCTGGAAATCTCCCGCATGACCGGCGTTATCCCCGACATCGGCCCGGATGGCAAGGTGCAGGTCACGATGGAATACAACGGCGACACGCCTGTGCGCATCACCACAGTGGTCGTTTCTGTCCAGCACAAGGAGGACACCGACATCAATAAGCTGGCAGATTTGCTGGACGAGTATGTGTTCCCGCTGGCCTTTGACGGTATGCCCGCCGACGATGCAGAAATCATCCTGAACCCCAGCGGCAAGTTTGTGCAGGGCGGACCGGATGCCGATACCGGCTTGACCGGGCGCAAGCTCATGGTGGACAGCTACGGCACCTTTGCGCCCCACGGCGGCGGTGCGTTCAGCGGCAAGGATGCCACCAAGGTAGATCGCAGCGGCGCATATATGGCGCGCTTTATTGCCAAAAACATCGTGGCAGCGGGCTTTGCCCAGCGCTGTCAGGTCACGCTGGCGTATGCCATCGGGGAAAGAGAGCCTGTCATGGTGGATGTGAATACGTTTGGCACAGGCGGTCCCTGCGAGGATGACTGCCTGTCGGCCGCTGTGCGCAAGGCGTATGACCTGACCCCTGCGGGCATCATCAAGCAGTTGAACCTGCTGAACCCCATGTACAGCCGCACGGCGGCGGGCGGTCACTTCGGGCGCGAGGATTTTCCGTGGGAAAATGTTGAACATATGAGCAACCTCGCCGCTTACATTGTGTAATTGCCGCGCGTCTGTAAAGAACAAATTGATGCCGCCAACCGGATGACGGCAATAGAATTTCTGCGGCGGTACCGCCCCAATTCGCTGGTGAAAAGCAGCGCACGGGGCGAGTACCAGCTTGCGGAGCATGACAGCTTCAAGATAAACGGCGAATCCAGTGTGTGGCACTGGAAAAGCCGCGACATCGGCGGCAAGTCGGCGCTGAAATATTTGATTTATGTGGAAGGTGTACCGTTCGTAGAGGCGGTGCAGCTGTTATGTGAGGAAAGCCCGACGTACATCCCCGTGCAGCATGAGGCGGTGGAGCGCGAGCGCCCATCGTTCCGTCTGCCGAACCCCGCACCGAATAATGACCGCGTAACGCGGTATCTGCTGGGACGCGGCATCTCACTGCCCACCATCCGATACTGCATTGCGAGAAAAATTCTGTACGAAAGTGCAGAATATCACAACTGTGTTTTCTTGGGCAAAGACCCGCAGGGTGTGCCGAAATATGCTGCCCTGCGCGGTATTTATGACTATGGGAAACCGTTCAAGAGGGAGGCTCCCGGCAGTCAGAAACAGTACGGTTTCTGCATCCCGCCGATGCAGCGCGGCACCACCGTGGCGGTGTTCGAAGCCGCCATAGATGCCATGGCAGAGATGACGCTCTGCGGGGATGCTGCGGACAAATACCGCCTGTCGCTGGGCGGGGTCTCGTCCTCCGGCAAAGAGCCGCTGGCGTTACAGGAGTTCCTGCGCCAGCACCCGGAAATTACCACGATAGAACTGCGGCTGGACAACGATGCCAAAGGGCGCATGGCGAGTGTAGGCATCCGGAAAATCTACGGTGACCGCTACGCCGTGTATGACCTGCCGCCCAACATCGAGAATGGAGATTACGCTGATATGGCAAAAAACAACCGGATGGCAAGAACTGCCGCCCACCGCGCGGCGCCTTGCCGATAGAGAGAAAAATCAACATGAAAGTTAGAAATCGTTCGCCCACTTATAGGGCATAAACAGGAGGTAAATCGTTATGGCTGTGTTCCGTGTACAAAAGACGCAAAATTATACCATTATGTCTAACCATCATCTGCGCAACAAGGCTCTTTCGCTCAAGGCGAAGGGGCTTTTATCTTTGATGCTGTCCCTTCCCGAAGATTGGGATTATACCACGCGCGGGTTGGCGTCCATCTGTAAAGAGGGCGTGGACAGCGTGTGTGCCACCGTGCGCGAGTTAGAAGCAGCGGGTTATATTATCCGCCGCCGCATCCGCGACAAGAACGGTCAGATGCGCGGCATGGAGTACACGGTTTTAGAGCAGCCGCAGCCCCCGGAGCAGGGTCCCGCAGAAGCTGCGCCTAAGTGTGCCCAACCAAAACAGGCAGAGCCTAAACGGGAAAAACCTGTACAGGAAAATCCTGCACAATTAAATACTAAAGGAATAAATAAAGAAGAAACAAATAACGTATCGAATCCTATCCGCGCGGCGGGCCAGCGGTCAGAGTACCGCGCCCTGCTGCTGAAAAATATCGAGTATCCAATCCTTGCGCAGAATAACCCGATGGATACGATGCGATTGGATGAACTGGTGGAGTTGATGCTGGATGTGGTTTGTTCCAGACGGGCGGCTATCCGCATTTCGGGTGAGGAAATGCCTGCCGAAGTAGTAAAATCTCGATTCCTAAAATTGGGCGCGGAACATATCCAGTATGTTCTGGATTGTCTCAAGGACAACCCGCCCCGCATCCGAAACATCAAGCAATACTTACTGGCGGCGCTCTACAATGCGCCGCTGACGATAGAAAACTACTATGCCGCGCAGATCGACCATGACCTGTGCGGCGGAAAGAGGTGAAATGATTTGCAGATGAAATTTTATTCTCCGCTGACTGCGGACTTTTTCCCAAATGAACCTGACTATGAGGACGAGTTCTACGACGAGTATGAGGGTTGCCCGCTGGACGGTCATGACCTGCTGCAGTATGCCGATGCTGTTGATGAGGCCGTGAAAAAGGACATTGCAGATTTCAACGGCGACCTGATGCAGTATTACCACGAGGACGATTCCGTCCGCAGCAAGGTGGTAAGTGCTGTGCCGTCTGTGGAAATTTGCGGCAACAAACTGTGCGGGTGTCTGACCGTGGAACTGAAAGAAGCTCTGCTCGATGATGAGCAGACCGTCCTGTGCAACTACATTACCGGTCAGTACAGCGACGGCTGGGGCGAGGGCTTTGAGCAGAGAGATATTCGTGTTGATGACGGCACGTTGGCTGTTCATTTCTGGCAGGAAAATGGATTCAAGATGACGCCATCTTTTGAGAAAATCCCGAAACCGGAAAAGAATTCTCTGCGCCCCAAGATGCAGCTGATTGGGCAGGACGGCAACATTTTTGCCATCATGGGTCGAGCCTCGCGCCTGTTGAAAAATGCCGGGCAGAGCGATAAGGCCAAGGAAATGTGCGACAGGGTCACGGCAAGTCAAAGCTACTCCGAAGCACTCAACATCGTTTCCGAGTATGTGGAAACCGAACTGTCGCCCACGCCCGCGCCCAAGCATGACCGGGGTGATGCCAGATGAAGAAATACGAGATCACCGACATTGTCCATCCCGACAACCCCAACCTGCACCGCATCCGCGCGGTGACGGATCTGACCGAGGATGTCCTTGCCGGGATGCTCGGCGGCTATGTGGAAAGCTGCGATAACCTCGACCAAGATGGTCGCGCGTGGATTTCAGCGGATGCCATCGCCTGTGATAATGCAGTTGTCTGCGGCGATGCAGTCCTTACGGATCACGCCGTTGCAAGAGGTAATGCCTATGTCGGCAAGAACGCCACCGTAATGGGGGATGCGACTGTGCAGGATGATGCCATCGTCTGCGGCGGACTGCTCATGGGGAAAAGCTGTGTCTGCGGTTATGCCGTGATTCGGCAGGATGAGCAAACCTTGTGCACACCGACTATTGACGGCAGCGCCCGTGTATATGGCGAAATCTCCGGCAATGTAGTCTGCCGCGGCAATGCCGTTGTTCTGCCCGGTACCAAGCTCGACAACAGGACGCAGGACTGCTTTGTACTCGAAGATGACCGTGTTTCTGTGCAGACAGCCAGCCGCACACCACCCCCGAAAGAACCTCGCAGTAATGATTTTGAACGATAAGAAAGAAGGATGCCTTTGACGAACACTCCAGACAAACTCAACATTCTCAACCCGGATTTCCGGATGCCCGAACACTGCGGCGGTGACCGCTGGTCGATTTTGCACGGGGATTCTTTGCAGATCCTCCGCCAGTTTGTGCCGAACAGCTTCGATGCCATCATCACCGACCCGCCCTATGCCAGCGGCGGCAGCAGCCAGACCACCAAGAACCGCAGCACCAGCGAAAAGTACAGCAGCATGAGCAAGGAAAAGGCGCTGCCCGACTTCGATTCTGACCAGATGGATCAGCTGAGTTGGATGTTCTGGACGGCGGCATGGCTGCAGGATACCCGCCGCATTGCCAAGCCCGGCGCGCCCGTCTGCCTGTTCATCGATTGGCGGCAGTTGCCCGCCATGACGCTGGCTTTGCAGTGGGCAGGCTGGACCTGGCGCGGTGTAGCCGTGTGGGATAAAGTCGCTAGCCGTCCACAGAAAGGACGCTTCCGCCAGCAGTCTGAGTACATCGTGTGGGGGTCCAACGGCAAAATGCCGCTTGAGAGAAATGTTGGGTGTCTGCCGGGCGTGTTCCGTTACCCGAATCCCCAGAACCGCATCCATGTCACCGAAAAGCCCTTGCCGCTTATGCGGGATGTGGTGCAGATCTGCGAGCCGGGCGGGCGCATCCTTGACCCCTTTGCCGGGGCAGGAACCACCGTGCTGGCCGCTGTGCAGGAAGGCTATGAGGCTGTCGGCATCGAAATGTCGGATGCCTACTTCCAACGCAGCGCCGAACGGCTGAAAACTGCCCTTGAATCCGAAGTGAATCAGAACTGATTCACTTTTGACCGCCAACTTGAAAATAGTGAATCAAATCTGATTCACTCCCGAAATTCAGAAAGGAACCACGAAAATGAAACGACCTTGGGCTTTTATCTGCGCCAGTGAGGGCGCAACCTCCAAACATCTCCGCAATTATTGCCGCGAGGTGTACCTGCTGGGCTACCTGCCGGTATGCCCCAAATTGCAGGACAGCCAGTATTTGGTGCTGGAAGATGCCGTGGAGCGCAGTGAATACACCGCCATTGTGCGGGATAAGCTGCTGCGCTGCCCGATGCTGGTGGTCTGCAGCCGCAATCAGGATGCGACCACCAACGCGCAGATCGGTTTGGCACAGAAATACAACCGCATCGTGACGACCTTGGACGGTTTGAAGAAAGCCGTTTCGGAGGGTGACGACCTTGTGTCATGAACCGTTTTGCGGGGTGTCGTGTTTTGCAAGCATAGCGTTTGGATATCCAAACGCACCTTTGGGGTGATCCCCAAACCCCCAGTTCTAGAATCGAGGTAGAAAAATGCCATATCCTTATCCAACTTTGCACATTCCGTTTCAGCCTTATGATAAAAACATGACTGACTTGCAGGAGACAAAAGAGTCGGGCACGGTGTACCCGTTTGTGGTGGACACTGCTATTTTCATTCAGGCAGATGACTACCGCATGTTCTGGCATGAAGATAACCCGGACTATCCTTTTATGCGGGAATTGCCGGAGAACTGCCTTGACCCCAAAACAGGAAAACTGCACTGTACGATCATTCTGGACATCAACGACCCCAGCTGCATCTTGCTCAGCAAAATGAACGGTAAATATTATGTGGCTTCGCATGACAATTTTAAGCAGATTGACTTTTCTGGTTTGGCATGGCGGTGCGTGAGCCTGAGCACAAAACCACCCGCTAAAAAATCGCATGACCTGGAGCGCTAATGCCTCGTAAGCGGGGCCATGTTATTGTGCTGCGCCTTAACGATCGGGAGTATCGTCGCCTGTGCCAACAGGTGGCAATCAGCGGTCTGCCGCGCGAAGAATACCTGCGCAGCCTTGTTATGGACAAGCAAATCCATCCGCGCCCCTGTACACACCATGAGGAACTGGTGCACAAGGTGGCGGGCCTTTGCAATAACGCCAACCAACTTGCCCACCGTGCCAACAGCACGGGCGTGGCGGGGCAGGGGAGTGTTGACGAGATGATGCGCATCGCCAAGGAAGTCTGGCGTGAGATAAAAGAAAACTACTAGGAGGCTCTATGAAATATGGCTTACACATCCGTGATCCCTGTCCGCCGTTTGGATCGGGCGGTGAAGTATGTGATGAACAAAGAAAAGACCACGGCGGTATCCTTGCAGGATGCCCTCGACTATGCCGCCAACCGCGACAAAACAGAGAAATCCTGCTTTGAAAGTTCGTATGCCTGCACGCTGGAAACCGCCTTTGCCGATATGCGCCAAACCAAGGAACAGTGGCACAAGCCGGGCGGTGTGCAGGGTTACCACCTTGTACAGAGCTTTGCCGCCGGCGAGGTCACGCCGGAACTTGCGCACCAAATCGCAAAGGAACTGGCAGACCGTGTGCTTGGCGGGCGGTATGAATATGTCATCGGCACCCACCTGAACACCGGGCATATCCATTCACATATTGTCTGGAACTCGGTCAGCTGTGTGGATGGCAAAAAGTATCGCAGCAACTATAAAAGCTATGTGACAGAGATTCGGGCTGTTTCGGACGAACTTTGCCGGAAATATAAGCTGTCCGTCATTGACACCGAGAACTCAAACCATGTAGCAAAGCCCTACGCCGAATGGCTGGCAGAGAAAAACGGTCACCCCACATGGCGCACAGCTATTCGGCAGGATGTGGACGAAGCGATTCAACAAAGCCTTACATGGCGGCAATTTCTTAGTGCAATGGAACGCAAAGGGTATGAAGTCCGCATGGGGCGCAAGTATCCCGTTTTGCGTCCACCCGGAAAAGAGCGCTTTGTTCGCTTCAAAACGCTGGGTAAGCGTTACACGCCAGAAGCCATCCAGACGCGCATCCTGTATCCACGAAGCTACCACCCTTATGTGGAAAATCCACCAACAATCCAACGTGCTCGTCTGCGCGACAACGGCAAGCCCCGCCGCAAACTAACTGGGCTGCGTGCGCTGTACTACCGCTATCTGTACGAGTTGGGGGCGCTCCCTCGCAAGCCACGCCGCCCCAGCTATGCCGTGCGGCAGGATGCCTACAAGTTGGATCAGCGCATCCGACAGATGGAGTTTCTATCCAAGAACAACATTGACACGCTGGAGCAGCTGGAAACTCACCGACAAGCCCTGCAAACAGAAATTGGGCAGTTGCTGGCAAAGCGTAAGCAACTACCCAAAACCGATGATGTACAATCGCAATGTGAATCGGTCAACACCGCCCTAAAGCAGCTTCGCCAAGAAGAACGGCTCTGCCGCAAAATTGCTGAACAATCCCTAGAGGTGCAGCAACACCTCGCCGAAGCCCGCCGTGACCGCGCCGAACAACAACAGCGCGAACAGGAACACGAGCGTGACCGCCGCCCTAACATTGATTTGACACTATAATCTTGAAAGGAAGGATGCCAATGAAATACCCCAACAAAAACTACATCGAACACCTGCGCCGCAAGTACCCGCCCGGCACGCGGCTGCAACTCAGCTGCATGGAAGATGAGTTCCCCGTGCCGCCCGGTTCTATGGGTACGGTGGAATGTATCGACGATGCCGGACAAATCCAAGTGATTTGGGATTGCGGGCGCAGTCTTGCCCTCATCCCCGGTGTAGACTCGTTCAGCTGCTTGCCCTCACCCAAAGAAAAGGCTGGTGATGCCAGATGAATTACGGCTCTGAACCCGCAGACCAGGTCGTCCGCTACTCGCTGGAGGGCGCAGAGTTTGCCCTGCGCATCTCCGGCACCGCTGCGAAGAACTTCTTTATTTTCGCACAGGCTGTGCTGCACGACAGCAAAAAGACGCACGGCAAAACACACCTTATCCGTCTGCTGAAAGAACAGAAACCCCTGAAGTTTTTCACGGTGGACAAGTATGATATGCGCGCCTTTGCCCGTGCCGCGAAATCCCACGGCCTGCTGTTCTGCCCCATCCGTGACAAAATGGATCCCGATCACATTGAGATTGCTATTTTGCAGGATGATGCGTCCAAGGCCAACCGCATCATTGAGAAATTGCAGTTGGATGTTGTTGACACCGGCATGGCAGAAATCATCGAGGACGCCCAGCAGAAATACGGAGAACCCGCCCCCGAAACCGAGCGCGTCCAGTCCGAGGATGGCGCGGTAGAATTTGAGGTCGGCGCAGACGAGGAACAGTTCAACATGGGTTTTCCGCAGGGCTCGGAGAGCGCCAGTCCGTCCGAGCCTTTCTCCGACAGCAGCAAATCTTTTGCAAACTCGCCGTCGCCGCGCGCCGATCAGCTTCGGGCCAAGGGTGAACGCCCCAGCGTCCGCATGGAACTCAGTGACATCACCGCCTACCTGCGCCGCAAGGTTGAGCCGCCCAAAGACCGTATGCCGAAGATGCCCGTAAAAATCAAGCGAAAGGAGAAAACACTGTAAATGGACTTGAATAAATATCTCAACAACGCCGCGCCGTCAGAACAGCAGTATTCTAAGGAAGATTACGCTGCCATGAAGAAAACCGAGCGTGAAGCGGTTTGGGCGCAAGTGGATGCCCGCATGGGTGAGGTACTGGCAGATGCCCCGGCCTTGCAGGGATTTCTCGACTTTATGTCGCAATGCCGCAACTCGCTGCCGAACCAGCTTTTGCTCTCCGGCCAGAACGCCGACATCACGGATGCCCGCACATTCCAGCAATGGAAGGATGCCGGAAGGCATATCCGTACCGGTGAAGAAGGCTACACAGCCATCATCGGGCAGGTGTACGAGAACAATGGGCGCAAGGCATCTGGGTATAACATCGGAAAGGTGTTCGACATCACGCAGACGCGGGGGCGACCTGTGCCGCCGCCCGCCGAATACCATGTGGATGAACTGATCGCCGCGGCCATTGAGAGCAGCCCGGTGCCGATTCAAATCTCTGACAGCTTGCCGGACGGCATCCAAGCGCAGTATGTTCCCAAGAACCGCACGATTTATGTCCGCAACGGCATGGATGCAGGCACGACGCTGTGCGCCATCATCCGGGAATGCGCACAGGCGCATTTCCATAAGGACTACACCTACAACCGCCAAGCCTACGCCGCACCTAGCTACTGTGCCGCCTACATGGTCGCGCATCGGTATGGGCTGGACACCGCTGCGTTCAACTTTGACCGGGTGGTTGCCTTGTACGGCAATCTGGGCAAAGAACAGCAGCGAGGTTTTCTGTCGGATGTGAACACCGTTGGTGGTGGGTTGCTACGCAGTTTGAGCCGCACGCTGGCTGTACAGAACCGCGAACTGCCCGCCGCAGAATACGCTGTTGCCGTGCCGCCTGCAAAGAAGCCTTCCCGCCAGCAGGAACGCGGCTGATTGTTTTCCGTTTGTTTTCAAATGACGGATAGCTATTGCGGCGGTTCTATGATATGCTGTGAGCAAAGGATGGTGAAAAACAATGACAGAACGTAAAGTTAAACTTGACCGCGCCAACAAAAGCATCCTGCTCCGGGCGCTGGGTGATGTCTACTACGGACAGCGCGCCCACGGCGGCAGCACCGAAGTAACTGGGCGGCTGATCCTTCGAGTGAACGATCTGCCCGCAGGCGGCAAGCTGACGATGTCGGCGGCAGAGTATCGGCTGGCAAAAGCAGCCCTCAACCAACTGCGTACCCAGCGCTTGGCTGAAGGCGGGTACACCGATGCCGTGGATGATGCACTGACGCGGCTGCTCCACGCCCACACGCCGCTGTTTATCTGGTAAATCCGGCTATGACATGGGAAAAATTCTGGTCAATCATTGACCGAGTCCGCGCCCAAGCGGATATGCAGGATGAAGCGTCCGTGAAACAGTTCCTTTACACGGAACTCATCAACTTGCCGCAGGATGAACTGCTCGGCTTTGATTGCGCATGGCAAAGTTATCGCAATCAAGCCAACTTTCCCAAAATGGTCGCGGCGGCCTGTATCATCAATGACGGCAGTTCGGATGACAGATTTACCGATTTCCGCAACTGGCTGATTATGCAGGGGTACGATGCTTATCGGCAGGCTCTGATTGACCCGGATAACCTCGCGGCGCTCAACATTCCGTTCCGAGATACTGAGTGGATGGGATGCGGGAATGTGGCGTGGTATGCCTACGCGGGGCAGCAGCTGCACACCTATTTTGAGAAAGAGGGTATCACCACTGAACTGCACCGAAAGTATCCAACCCTGCTGAAATTGCCCGACGATTTACATCAGGCAATCATGCGGGAGCAGCTTGCGCCACACCATGCACAGGAAACCGAATGGGAGCGGCAAATGCTGCGAACGGAAGTCAAGCACTACATAGATACCAGTGGGCTGGCGTACAGCTACAACGAATTCTATACTCAAAATATGCCGGATAAAGTTGCATGGAAAACGCTGCAAAGCGATTTGTTTGCAAATCTGCCGCAAATCAAAGCAGAGCGTATGCCGCAGGACTTTTCCGTAGTTTTGCCGAAGTTGTGGAGAAAGCGTCAGGCATGGGATGCCGAACGTACAAAGCGCCCGCCCTATCGCGGTGAAGAAAGGTAAAACTCACCACGCCGGGAAGAAAGAGCCCTTGGTGGGTCTGGCTGCTGCCCCTGCCACTTGTGTGGTGGGCGGCGCTGGCGGTGGCTTGCCGCTGGCAGCCGGGCATGAAAATAACGGCTCTGCTGGATGCGCTGAACAGCGCACTGGCAGAGCCGTTTGCGTTGGCGTGGAGTCAAGACAGCCCGCGCTTTTTGCTGGTGTTTACGGTGATTTACGCGGTAGCGGTTATCGTGGCTGTGTCGGATCAGAAGAACACCCGCCCCGGCGCGGAGCATGGCTCGGCGGCTTGGGGCGATGTGTTCCGATTGAACAAGTTCTACATGGATAAGCGCGGACCGAACCTGCTGCTGACCCAACACTTTCACATCGGGATAGACGGCTACAAACACAAGCACAACACCAACATCCTTATCGTCGGCGGCTCCGGCGCAGGTAAGACACGCACTTATGGTGTGCCGAATGTGCTGGAATGTGCCTGCTCTATGGTAATCACCGATCCTAAGGCTGAAATTTTGCGTAAGACCGGCAATTTGCTAAAGCAAAAAGGGTATGAGGTTATCGTTTTTGACCTTATCAACCCTGCCGCATCGTTCTGTTACAACCCATTTGTATATGTTCATGATGACCGTGAAGTGCTGACTTTGATAGAAAATCTGATTCAAAACACCACGCCATCTCATGCGCAGAGCAGCGATCCGTTCTGGATAAAGTCCGAGACAGCCCTGCTTCAAGCCCTCATGCTGTACCTGCTGCACGAGGCCCCGCCCGAAGAACAAAACTTCTCTATGGTCATGGAGATGATTGCTGCCGCCGAGATCCACGAGGACGATGACAGCTACCAATCTCCGCTGGACATTCTGTTCGAGCGATTGGAAATGCGCGAACCCGACAGCATTGCCTGCAAGCAATACCGCATTTTCAAACAAGCGGCTGGCAAGACCGCGAAATCCATCCTCGTCAGCGTGGGTGTACGCTTGGCTGCATTCAATCTGCCGTCCATCGCCAAGCTGACGATGACGGACGAACTGCACTTGCCGGAATTGGGCGAACGCAAAATTGCGCTGTTCTGCTGCATCCCGGACTCGGACAAATCCCTCAATTATCTGGTCGGCATGATTTACACGCAGCTCATCCAAACGCTGTATCGCCAAGCGGATCGCGTGCATAAAGGTCGTCTGCCCGTGCCTGTGCATTGTCTCATGGATGAGTATGCAAACCTGTCACTGCCAAAAGATACATTCTTGTCGGCACTGGCAACTATGCGTTCCCGCGCTATTTTCTGCTCCATCATTGTGCAGAACATGGCGCAGTTAAAGGCTATGTACAAGGACGATTGGGAATCGCTGGTCGGTCTGTGCGATGAGTTCCTCTACCTCGGCGGCACTGAGAAAGAAACCCACAAGTATGTCTCGGAACTGCTGGGAAAAGAAACCATCTCCACCACCAGCTACAACCAAAGTAAAGGCCGCAGCGGCAGTTACAGCATCAACCACCAGCAATCCGGGCGTGACCTTATGACCCCGGACGAGGTGCGGCTGCTGGACAACAGCAAGTGCATTTTGTTTATCCGTGGGGAACGCCCGGTGGTTGACTTGAAATACAATCTGCTGAAGCACCCCAACATCCGCTATACCGAGGACGGCGGCGCAGCCCCTTATGACTACATCGCCGCCGACAATGCGCTGGACGATCTGCCCAGCGCACCCGAAAATTACGAACTGCTGGATATGGACGATTTTCTGCCCGCCGAACCCGCAGAAATGAAGCCAACCATACAAAGAATTCGGAGGTCTACATGAAGCTGAATAACAATAAAAAATCCGTAAAAATTTCTCGTAACCTATTTATGCTGTACGCCGTCATGGTGTGCGGCATTGTTTTTGCCCTGCCCGCCTTTGCCGTAGATGACCCGCTGGTGGTGGTCGAGAACCTCTCCACGTTCATCTTTTCACTGATCCGCGCGGTGGGGCTTATCCTGCTGGGGTGGGGCATCGTGCAGGTCGGCCTGTCCTTGCAGAGCCACGACCCCAGCCAGCGCAGCCAAGGTTTCCTGACGCTGGCGGGCGGTCTGGTTATCACGTTCGCCAAAGAAATCCTCGACCTCATCACCGCGTGAGGGCCGCACCAAGAGGAAAGGCGGTGATGCCCTGTGGGTGAGTCATGGATCGTGTCGAACCTGAACGCCGCGCTCTCCACATGGAACGACAAGCTGGCGGAAATCTGGTCGCTGCTGACCGAAAGTCCGCAGACATTCAAAGGCGGGCAGGTCTGGGGCGTTATGACCGGCATCCACGGCGCGTTGCAGGCAATCGGTTATGGGCTGCTGGTGCTGTTTTTTGCCGTAGGCGTTATGAAAACCTGCGGCAGCTTTGTCGAGGTCAAAAAGCCGGAACACGCCCTCAAGCTGTTTATCCGTTTTGCACTGGCAAAGGGCGCGGTGACCTACGGGCTGGAATTGATGCTGGCGGTGTTTTCTATCGTGCAGGGCATGGTGTCTACGATTATTACCCAATCGGGCAGTTCCGGCATGAGCAGCGTGTCGCTGCCGCAGGAGTTAATCGACGCCATCAACAACGTGGGCTTTTGGGATAGCATCCCGCTGTGGGCGGTTACGCTGATTGGTGGGCTGCTGATTACGGTTTTATCTTTTACCATGATCCTCACGGTCTACGGCAGAATGTTCAGCCTGTGGATGTACGCCGCCATTGCGCCGATTCCGCTGTCTACCTTTGCAGGTGAGCCTACCAGCAGCGTGGGGAAAAACTTCATTCGCAGTTATGCGGGTGTTTGCTTGCAGGGCGTGGTGATTGCGCTGTCCTGCATTATTTTCTCCGCCATTTCATCCAGCCCGCCCGCCGTGGATACCGGTGCATCCGTTGTCACGGCGGTGTGGACCTACGTTGGAGAACTGGCGTTCAACCTGCTGGTACTGGTGGGAGCCATCAAGGGCTGTGACCGCATCGTGAAAGAGATTATGGGATTGTAAAGCAAAAGCGACGCACCATTATGGTGCGCCGCAAATATTATGCCTGATGATAGAGAATCCATTCCAGCAAATCCGCTGCCTTTGCACGACCGCTTGCAATTTGCAAAATAATGTCAATCAGTTCTTCCTGCGTGTAGTCAAGTTCAATTCCGTTAATTGCCAGAAAAACCAGCATAACGTGGGCGCCGATGCGCTTGTTGCCATCCACGAATGGGTGATTGCAGACTAAGCCAAATCCAAGCTGTGCCGCCTTTGCCTGCACGGATGGATATAGATACTGCCCGCCGAATGTAGCAAAAGGAGCATTCAAAGCAGATTCCAATAAACCATCGTCACGGATGCCGGCAGTACCGCCAAATGTCTCCAACAGAGCATTATGCAGCCTTAAAACCTGTTCCTTGCTCAGCGTTTTCATTTGGCAAGTACCTCATAGGCTTGCTTGTTTTTGGCAATCAGACGCTTGGAGATTTCGAGAATGTCCTCGTCTTTCGCCTGTTGCTCGTCCTCGACTTGGCTGAACTCCATTAGCACATAACGCGGGACATTATTCTTTAAGATGACCGCCGCGCCGTTCTCATCAACCATCCTCGCTACGCGGGAAAAATTCTGGTTGGCCTCCGTGATGGACACGAGATTGTCTGTGTTAATAACCATAATTCAACGCCTCCTTTGAGTATAGTATACACGAATTATAGGAGAAATTCAACCTATTTATTAAAGAAAGAAGGAATGCTTTATCGAAATCAAAATACCGAAAGAAGTCCGCGACTACCACGAAAACATCTTTTTCGGGCTCAACACGCGACAGTTTATCTGCTCGGTGCTGGCGGTCGGCGTGGCAGTGGGCATTTACTTTGCCTTGCAGCCGTATGTCGGAACCGAAGAAATCGGCTGGATGTGCATTTTAGGCGCCGCGCCGTTTGCCGCCTGCGGCTTTTTCTCCTATCACGGCATGACCGCCGAACAGGTGCTGTGGGCGTGGTTCAAGTCTGAAATCCTCTGCCCGAAACGCCTTGTGTTCAAATCTAACAGCTATTATTACGAAGCAATACAGCCCGCCATTCGCGCGGGCATGAAGCGAAAGAGAGGTTTGCCTATGAAGAAAAACACCCATGACAGCGAGGAGACCGCTTGATTAAAACCCTGACGAAAGCGCAGAAGATGGAACGCGAAAAGTTCCGTATTCCGCGCAGTGTACAGGACGCCATTCCCATCCGCCGCATTTTTGCAGATGGCATTTTCCAAGTCGGCAACCAATATTCCAAAACATGGTCGTTCACCGACATTAACTACGCCATCGCCGGCAAAGAGGACAAAACCAGTATGTTCCTTGATTACTCGGAACTGCTGAACGCTCTCGATTCCGGCGCATCGGCTAAAATCACGATTTACAATCGCCGCATCAACAAGGCAGAGTTCGAACACAGCGTCCTGCTGCCCGACAGGGGTGACGGCTTGGACGAATACCGTCACGAGTTCAATCAAATGCTCACCGCCCAAGTCACCGGCACCAGCAACAGCATTGTGCGGGAGCGTTATCTGACCGTAAGCGTGGTAAAGCGCAACGCGGACGAAGCCCGCAGCTACTTTGCCCGCGTCGGCACGGATCTGGTGACGCACCTTGCACAGCTTTCCTCGGTGGCAACCGAACTGACGCTGAATGAGTGCCTGCATATTTTTCGCGACTTTTTCAAGGCCGGGGAACAGGCTGCGGCGGAGTTCAATATCCACGAACACGCCAAGCGCGGGCAGCATTTCAAGGACTGGTTCTGCCCCGACAGCATGGAATTTGCCGCCGACCATTTCAAGCTGGATGCCCGCTATGGTCGGGTGCTGTATTTGCAGGACTATGCCAGCTACATCAAGGACAGCTTTGTGTCGGAACTCTGCGACCTTGACCGTGACTTGATGTTATCCATCGATATCCTGCCTGTGCCAACGGACGAAGCCGCCCGCCAGCTGCAAAGCACGCTGCTGGGCGTGGAAACGAACGTGGCCAACTGGCAGCGCCGCCAGAACGCCAACAACAATTTTACCGCTACGATTCCGTATGACATGGAGTTGCAGCGCAAGGAAACCAAAGAAATGCTGGACGATCTGACTACCCGCGACCAGCGGATGATGTTCGGGCTGGTGACGCTGGTGCATCTGGCTGACAGCAAAGAGCAGCTCGACAGCGACACCGAAACGCTCTACTCCACAGCACGCAAGCACCTGTGCCAGCTTTCGACGCTGCGCTGGCAGCAGAAGGACGGGCTGGACACGGTGCTGCCTTACGGGCTGCGGAAAATCCAAGCCCTGCGAACCCTTACCACCGAAAGCACCGCTGTGCTGATTCCGTTCCGGGCGCAGGAAATCATGCAGCCGAATGGTCTGTATTATGGGCAGAACGCCGTCAGCAAAAATATGATCGTGGCAGATCGCCGCTTGCTGCTTAACGGCAACAGCTTCCGTTTGGGCGTGTCCGGCTCCGGCAAGAGCATGAGCGCCAAGGAAGAAATCGTGCAAATCGCGCTTTCCACCGAGGATGACATTCTCATCCTCGACCCGGAAAGTGAGTTCGGCTATTTGACCGAAGCCCTTGGCGGTGAAGTCATCCGCATCTCGGCCACGTCCGACACCCACATCAACGCGCTGGACATGGACCGCGCCTACGGTGATGAGCGCAATCCTATCGTCAGCAAGTCGGAGTTTGTGCTGTCGCTGTTCGAGCAGCTTATCGGTGACGGCATGGTGACCGCGAAAGAAAAGTCCATCCTTGGTCGCTGCACCGAGCAGGTGTACCTGCCCTACATCCGCAACGGTTATAAAGGCACACCGCCCACGCTGCAGGACTTTTACCGTCTGCTCCAAATGCAACCGGAACCCGAAGCACAGGGGCTGGCGCTGTCGTCCGAGTTGTTCATTACCGGCACGCTGAACACCTTTGCCCGGCACACCAATGTGGACACGCAGGCCCGCATTATTGCCTACGATATCCGGGAACTTGGTGAACAACTCATGCCGTTGGGTATGCTTGTGACGCTGGATGCCATTTACAACCGCGTGATTCAGAATTGGAAAAAGGGGCGCAGAACGTGGATTTTCTGCGATGAGTTTTACATTTTGTTCCGCTACGAGTACAGCGCTAATTTCTTCTACAAGCTGTGGAAACGCATCCGCAAGTACAACGGACTTGTGACCGGGCTGACGCAGAACGTGGACGAACTGCTGCGTTCCGACACCGCCCGCCTGATGTTGGCAAACTCGGAATTTCTCGTGATGTTGAACCAGAGCGCCACCGACCGCGAGGAGTTGGCCAAGCTGCTGAATATTTCAGATAACCAGCTTGGCTATGTGACGAATGTCCCCGCAGGCTGCGGGCTGATTCGCTGCGCGGGAAATATCGTGCCTTTTACAAATTCTTTTCCCCGACATACAAAGCTATATAAATTGATGTCGACCAACCCGTCCGAGAGAAAGGAGTAAATCCTTGCATTACAAAAATAAAGGACCGCCGAAGCGGTCCTCAGGGGTGCTACAAACTTGAATTCGACGCTATGATATTTCCTTTTCGTCATCTCTCGGTGGTCGAACATAGCGTAGCATTTCTTCTACACAAGCACCGAATTGCAAGAAATTGGATTTTGCTTCTTTTAGTGTTATTCCATGATTGGAGTCGCTTGGCTCGTTATCAGAAGTGATGAACGGGTCATTCTCCCAAAAGCAAACGGGACAAATATACCCACAATCTTCATCTGCCGGGACATTGTAGGTAAGAAATCCACAACAAGGACATGGATATTTTTTCATTACGGAGCTTGTTCGCCCCTTTCATTTTGCAAATTTATAGACCTATTTTAATGCTGCCAAATATTGTTTTCCAAATCCCGCAGCCGTCCCTTATAGTCATCTATCAGAGCCTGAACATTTTCCCCCTGCGGGAAGGTCACCAGATAGCCGTCCCCGGCCTCATGAAAACCAATGATTCCCGCAAGCCCTGCCATCTCGGCCACTTTCAGCAGGGTGTGGTAGTCATACTCGGCGGCACTGATATATAAATTCATGGGAGAAACCT
>SKEJ01000551.1_pt1 | contig 23607 bp, 17 predicted proteins | sample 4826721 | NCBI WGS metagenome assembly SKEJ01 (sample SAMN11008812, study PRJNA524170) | human gut metagenome | biome: Human fecal sample; material: Feces; isolation source: fecal sample from pouch patient p31 | host: Homo sapiens | place: Israel: Tel-Aviv | collected 2015-06-02 | reverse complement strand
AATAAGAAGAGATTATTGATATATGCCCATTATTATATACCTGATACGGCATCAACAGGACAGATTCTGCGTGAATTGGCTGAAGGTATGTTAGATAAGTTTGATATTACTGTGATATGTGTTGTTCCGAGTTATTTGGGAACAATTGAAGAAAAATATAAAACACAGAAATATTATAAAGAAGAAATCAATGGCATTAAAGTATTAAGAATTCGAGTTCCTGAATTCAGTAAGACGAACAAGAAGAGTCGAATCAAGAACATTGTTTCTTATTTTTTTGGAGCAATGCATGCAACTTTTAAAGTTGGAAAGATGGATTATGTATTTTCTATTTCTCAGCCACCAATTCTAGGAGGTCTTTTAGGTGTTTGGGGAAAATGGGTAAAACATGCAAAATACATTTACAATATTCAGGATTTCAATCCAGAGCAAGTATTGGCTGTTAATTATACAAAGAATAAGATTATTACGGATGTAATGATGTGGTTTGATAAATTTAGTTGTAAGAGAAGTGATTTAATAATCACAGTTGGTCGTGATCTGGTTGAAACTGTTGAGAATCGATTTAAAGGAAAAAATGTTCCTAAAACGGTTATGATCAACAACTGGATTGATGAAAATGAAATTTATCCATTAAGTACAGATAATGAAAGAGTTGTAGAGTTCAAGAAAAAATATGGAATACAGGATAAGTTCATTATTATGTATTCAGGTAATATTGGTTTGTATTATGATTTAGAAAATCTAATTAAGGTTATAGAAAGATTTAAACCAGGAACGAAAACAGCAAATGGAAAAGAAGTTGTATTTGCTTTTGTAGGAGCAGGATCTGTATTAGATAAACTGGTAGAGTACGTAAAAGAACATCAAATGGATAATGTAGTATTTATACCATATCAAGATAAGAAAGATCTTATTTATAGTTTAAATGCAGGAGATGTTCATTGGTGTGTAAATGCTAAGGGAATAAAGGGAGTAAGTTGTCCTTCAAAATATTATGGACTTGCAGCAGCAGGAAAACCTGTTTTAGGTGTTCTTGAATCAGGTTCAGAGATACGATGCTTGATTGAGGATACTCATGGAGGTTTGTGTTGTGAGCCGGGTGAGTATAACAAAGTAGAAGAAAATATTCAATGGTTTATAAATCATGCGGATAAATCAGAATTAGAAGAAATGGGTAAAAGAAGTCGAGAAAATCTAGAAAAGAATCTTACTAGAGATGTATCTGTAAGAAAATATGCAGAAGAGATTTTGAAACTATAATGTAGTCGAGGGTTGAACGGTAATTGTATTTAGTTGATTATGAAGATGATAAGAGTTGAATTTGAAAAGAGCTTTTGCAGAAAATCGTGTCAATCATCTTTAATAAAAGGTGATAGTAGGTTGTAGATTGAAAAGAATAACAGAATCATGAACAGCTTTCTCAGTAACCTGATAGGTCTTTAAACCCGAAAATAAATGTCACGCTGTACTTCGGGAGTAATATCGAGATTCTCGGTAATGTAGGAATAAGTGGAGCAACAATTTATGTCTATAAACAGTTTTCAATTGAAGCAAATAACTGTATTTGTTGTGATTGAAAAATTCAGGACAATGAATTTTAAAGTTTATAATTGGTGAGAACTCTCTATCTGTTTCAATACTATAATATTGGAAGGCACAGTATTATTTTGTTGTTGCTAGAGAGTTTGAAAATAATTGTGTGATTATAAGTGATTTAGTGAGGATTATTAAGAGAGTGGAGGTCAAAGTGGAATGATTTACTTTATACTTCTTACAGGTTTGATGCTTGTGTGTTACTTGTTGGGATTTATTAAGAAACCAGAGAAATACCAGTGGATGGACAGAAACTACACTACAACAATTAAAGGTTTTTCTATCTTGACTGTTATTTGGGCACACAGTGGAGCAATGCTTTCTGTTGGAAGAATTCAGTTTATTGCAGGTATAGGAGTGGCATTATTTTTAATGTGTTCCGGTTATGGATTAGAGATTTCTCATGAGAATAATGGCTTAGTTAACTTCTGGAAGAAACGTCTTTTGGGTGTATGTTTACCATTTTGGCTAGTTGAGTTAGTAGGACTGCTTATCACAGGAGAGTTTTCTATTAAGACCTATTTGTTGGATTTTTTCTTTTTGAATTCGGCAACTAGTTACGGTTGGTTCATGGGGTATATCGTCATCTGTTATCTGATTTTTTATGCAATAAAGCGTCTAATTAAAGATAGCAAAATGCAGATTATTGCATTGTTTGGATTATTTGTTATTTGGTTTGTGTTAGATTCGGTACTTTTTGCAAACCCAGATATGCCGTTTCTTCGTGCAAGACAGATGTTGTCTTTCCCAGCTGGTGTATTGCTGGCAATAAATAAAGATAAGATCGAACGGACACTGACAAAAGCAAAAAGTATCCTGATTTTAACGGGGGGGGTACAGTGTGCCTTCTCTTCATGGCAATAACACAGCTGAATATGGTTAAGAGCTTGCCGTATATTGCTTCGAATACGATGTCGTTATTGACCTGTTTGCCGATGACAATAGGAATTTTGATATTTGGAAAATCATTTAGCGAGTTATTTGAAAACAACATGTTGGAAGTGACTGGAGTGATTTCGTATGAGATTTATCTGGTTCATGCTTTTACATTAGGGATTATAAAGCATGAAATAATAAGCGTTTTTATATTTGTAGTAGTCACATATGTACTCGCTTATATCTTATATATAGGGATGAGGAAAGTGAAAAATGACAGATTTAACAGTAGTTATATTAACAAAAAATGAAGAAAAGAATCTTAGAAAGTGTGTGGAATCCTTTCGTGGAGTTGCTAAGAGATTCGTTATCGTAGACAGCTTTAGTATAGATGGAACAGAAGCACTGTGTAAAGAATTGAATACGGAACTTCAGAAGATTGGATCTGGTTTGGATTTTTACCAGAACAAATGGGTTTCCTATGCAGACCAGCTAAACTGGGGACTTCAGAATACTGGCATCAATACAGAATGGTCGATGCGTATGGATGCCGATGAAGAAATCATGGAAGATTTGGCAGCAGAAATTGAGGAGAAACTTCCGGATGTCAAGGAACCTGTGAATGGTATTATCCTTCGGCGCAGGGTTTATTTCATGGGCCGCTGGATTAAGCATGGTGGTCGATATCCAGAGTTGTTGCTCCGTATTTTCCGTACAGGTAAGGCTTCCTGTGAGATGAAGATCATGGATGAGCACATGATTCTGTCCGAGGGGACAACCGTTGAGTTTAAGCATGATTTTATTGATAACAATCAGAAGGATCTGGAATGGTGGACGGCGAAACACAACTGGTACAGTAATCGTGAAGTGCTGGATCACCAGATGACACTTGAAAATGCAATGGATGAGAGCCTGGAGCAGGATGGCACATCGTCTGGACAAGCAAAGATGAAGCGTGTAGTAAAGAACAGCGGATATTATAGACTACCGAAGTTTTTCCGTGCGCACCTGTATTTCACCTATCGGTATTACATTAAATTGGGTTTCCTAGATGGACCGGAAGGAAAGATATTCCACTTCTTGCAGGCATATTGGTATCGCTTCTTGGTAGATGCCAAGATTTATGAATGTGAGAAAAAGGGAATAAAGATGGAACAACAGGGAGCATTGGAAGCAATCCCTAGTAATCGGGGGGGGGGCAGCACTAAAAATTAAGTTTTGCCCTAATTTGACTTTTGCTGGCACTGGAAGGGCGGTGCTGGCATGAAACTTTGGTATGTTATACAAAAGATTCTAAAAAAGATGTTTAATCGCCCTTGTGTTAATCAATCAAATATTGATAACAGTGCGCGAATTGATATTGGATCAGTTGTAGTAGAAACCTCTATGGATCGCTATTCATATATAGGAGAACATACATCGGTTTTGTGTGCAGAGATAGGAGCATTTACCTGCATATCAAATTATTGTGCAATTGGCGGAGGAAGCCATCCAATAGATTGGGTTTCAGTTTCACCAGTATTTAATACAACAAAAGGAATAATTAAGAAGAAATTAAGTTCGTTACAATATTCACCGTTTCAGAAGGTTCATATCGGAAATGACGTATGGATTGGGGCACATGTGTTAATAAAAAGTGGTGTGACAATTTCTGATGGCGCAGTTATTGGAATGGGTTCCGTCGTTACACATGATGTCGGTCCATATGAAATTTGGGCAGGAAATCCAGCTCGAATGATTCGGAAAAGATTCGATGATGAAACAGTGGAAAACTTAAAACAGATTAAATGGTGGAATTGGAACGAGGAAAAAATCAAAGAATATGTCGCATATTTCTCAGATCCTTATGAGTTTATGCGTCATGTGGAGGAAAAAAAGTGAACAAATTACTAATCATAGGCGAGTTTCCAGCACCGTATCGTGTTGAAGTGTTTGCAGATTTGGCAAAGCATTGGTCATCAAAAGTATATTTTGAATATCAACAAGATGAAAAAAGAACGGCTGAGTGGCTATCAAGAGTATCTGTGGATTGTAATATTCTTGATAATCCCTCTGCAAAAAAAGAATTCAAACAGGACATAAATAATCTGAAATCATACGATGCAGTTATTCTGTACAATAACTGCCTAAAAAATGCTATCATTTTGGAATTGTTTTGCAAACTTAAGAGAGTTCCTTACTTTATAAATTGTGATGGATGCAATGATATTGAGGAATCAAATCCTCTAAAGAAATCATTAAAATGCTTTTTGATGCGAGGTGCAACTGGGTATTTTGCGGGTGGCCAATCTGCGGTGAAATATTTTGAATACTATGGGGCAGACAGTAAAAGAATACATTTACATAATTTTACTTCACTCCATCAGGAAGATATCAATAAGAAACTCTTGTCTAATGCTGAGAAAAACTGCCTGAAAGAGAAAATTGGGATGACTGGAAAATTTAATGTTGTCACAGTTGGCAGACATATTGAATGCAAAGGGTTTGATATTGTATTGAAGGCAGCAGAAAGAATTGGGAAATCTGTAGTTTTTTATATTATAGGTGGGGAACCGTCTGCGGAAAATAAACAGTATAAGGAAGCACATAATCTCTCAAATGTTCATTTTGTTGATTTTTTGGGCAAGGATGAACTAAGAGAATACTACAACGCAGCAGACCTTTTTGTGCTTATGACTCGTGGTGATACATGGGGGCTTGTAATCAATGAGGCTATGGCGAATGGTCTTCCAGTTATAACAACGAAGCGATGCGTGGCGGGCGTAGAACTTATTAAAGACGGAGAAAACGGCTACATTATTGATGTTGATGATACAGAGGCGTTGGTAAATAAGGTTTTAACGCTAAGGGATAATGAAGAACTATGCAGACAGATGAGCCTTGCTAACATCCATAAAATGCAAACAAATACGATTGATCAAATTGCAAAGGATCATATTCAAGTGCTTGAAAGCTTCTTTAAGAAAAAGAAATAGTAAGTAGAGGAAAAATAAGTGAAAGTATTATATATAGATATAGAAACAGGGGGACATCATCAAACATATCTGAAAGCGTTGATGGACATTCCTGGAAAGGAAAACGTACTTGTTCTTCCTGAAAAAATAGAAGGGCTTAATGCGAAACAATACACGTTCCGAAAAACAGATTTCTTTAACAAGAAACTGCTGGAATATTATAAGTGGACCAAAGAAGTCAAAGGCATTATAAAAACAGAAAGGCCAGATGTGGTACATTTTCTGTACGGAGATGTGTTTTACAAATATTTTGGATTAGGACTAGAAGGACTAAAAAAGAAATACAAGGTTGTCAATACAATTCATGCACTCAAAAAGGGAAAGATTGGAATTGTAAGCCTTAAGAGAATCATGCACTTGTCAAGCGTTGGTGTTGTTCATACAGATGCTATTTTTAATGAAGTTAAAGATGCAGGAATTGAAAATGTTGTGCACATTGAGTATCCGCATTTTTCAACTGGATATGACATTGATAAGAAAGAAGCACGGAAATATTATGGCCTAAGTGAGAATGCCTTTGTGCTTGGCTGTATTGGTGGAACAAGATTTGATAAAGGATTAGATATTTTACTTAAGGCATTGCAAGGCGTGACTAGAGATTTTGAGTTACTTATTGCTGGAGCAGAGGATGCTATAAAGCGTGAGAAAATTGAAGAACTGGCAAGACCATATAGAAACCGAGTGAAGCTATATCTCAAATTTTTAACTGACGAAGAGTTTGAAATGGCAATTCAGGCTGTAGATGCAATTGTACTTCCATATCGGAAAACTTTTAATGGAGCCAGTGGCCCTCTAGGTGAGGGTGTGGCTAAAGGTAAGATGATTATTGCAGCAAATCATGGCAGTCTCGGAGATATAGTCGAAAAGAATCATGTCGGATATACGTTTGAAAGTGAGAATATAGAAGCACTTAGAAACGTATTAAATATGGTAGTGCAAAGAAGAAACTATACATATGACGAGAAAGCGAACGGGTATAAAAACAAATTATCTATAAATGAATTTAAAATACAATACAGTAAACTGTATTTATGAAAGGGAATTGTATGAAAATTAAATTAGGATCATTTAGAGAAAAAATTACATATTTGTTTTTTTTTGGTTGCCTGTTTTGTTCATCAATGTATATGTTTGAAAGTTATAGTGGATTGGTTTCGAGCTTAATACTGTTAATACTGTCCGTTTTAATATATTTATTTAATATAAAACCATTAGAAAAAAATCAAATTATAAACTGTTTGATTATTTTATCATTCATCCTGTTTTCAATGGTGGTGAACAGGTCGTTTGCATCAATTGATATTCGTACAGTTATAATAGTTATTTCTTCATATCTTGTAATACAAAGTTTCTCATATGAAGATTTTTTGAAAAAATATACAGATTGTATAATGGTAATAGCTTTATTCTCGATTGTTGTATATTTTCTGTATAAAGTTGCTCCTGGATCATTTGGAGCATTTCCACGACATCTTTGGAGAAATCATAGTTATTTATTTGTAAATTTGTGGCTGTCTGTTGTTCCTGTTGGTATGCCAGACTATTTTAGAAACTTTGGCATCTTCTATGAACCGGGTATTTTTCAATTTTACCTAAATACAGCATTGTTGATAGAACTCTTTTCAAATAAAAAAATTAATGTATTTAGGATTCTAGTGTTAACGGTTGCTATAATTACAACATTGTCTACAAATGGATATATTAGTATAGTTTTGGTTTTCTTTGCGTATGGTCTTTTTGTGATATTAGGCTCCGGAAATAGAGATAGAATAAATAAAAAAATAGGATTTCTTGCATTGTTATTAATAATCGTGATAATCTTCGTCATTTTAATAGATAAAGGCGTAATTGGTAGTAGAGTATTCATGAAATTCTCATCAACCAAAACAAGTGGAAGTTATTACGATCGAACTAATGCTATTAATTACGCACTTGCAAAAATTATATATAATCCATTGTTAGGTGTAGCTGCAAGAGGAATTGAAGACGCATACAATGCAACGTTTACACCTTTAAACTGGATGATGCTTTATGGGATAGTGATTGAGGGATATGCTTTAGTTGGATACAGCAAAATGTTTTCTAAGTTAACACCTAATAGGTGGCTGAAGATTATTGTTGTTGTTGCTGCATTTTCAACAATTTTGACACAAGATCTTTCATTTGAATGGATTGTATGGTGTTTTATATTTTGTGGGATAAAAAACAATGTTATTAAATATGATGGAAAAAGTGAATTATATTAATGAAGAAAAATATGAAATCAAGAATTAAAACAAATAAAGTGCTCCAAGCTGGCATGGGGTATACAATCGGAAATTATTTATTAAAGGGTATAAATTTGATTACCTTGCCAATATTTGCCAGATTAATGAATAAAACAGATTATGGTCTGTTCAATATATATATGTCTTATGAAGGGATAGTAGTCATTCTGATTGGAGTTACATTGCATAGTAGTTTGAAAAGTGCACGTTATGAGTTCAGAAATAACTATAGAAAATATGTGTCATCGATTGAACTTGTTCCTATAATAATGTTGTCAATTGCATTAGTAATTGTGAATTTATTTTCTGATTCATTCATGCAGTTAACCGGTTTGAATCTTCTTACATTGGATTTATTGATGATTCATAGTTATTGTAGTGCGTTGCTTCAGTTTTATAATGCGGATCTTAGCATAGACTACCAATACAATTCTTTTTTGAGAATTGCATTTTTCAACACTATAGCGAATGTGTTGATATCTTTGATTTTAATGACGACGGTACTCAGCGGTAAAAGATATGCAGCAAGAATAGCAGGATGTGTTGTACCTCTTGTTATAATATGTATCTATATTTTGTATAAGCTTTTTTCTTCGGAGAAACCTAAATATAATAAGATATTTTGGAAGTTTGGTGTTAAATATAGCTTACCAATTGTTCCACATGGACTATCTCAAATTGTTCTTTCGCAGTTCGATAGAATCATGATTAACAATATGGTTGGCGTTGCAGCAGCCGGAATCTATAGTTTTGCGTTTAATATTAATACTATTATACAAATATTAGTTAATTCATTGGATACGGTTTATGGACCATGGTATTACGAGAAAGCAAGTAAAAATGAATTCAAGCAAATTAAAGAAGTTTCGACAATTTATATATATGCTATGTGGTGTATAATTGTAGCAGTAATGCTTGTGGCACCAGAAGTGGTACTTATACTTGGAGGAAAAGAATATTACGAGTCGAGAATAGTCGTATTGCCGTTGTTGGCCTGTACATTCTTCACATTCTTATATTTACTTCCATCGACAACAGAGTATTATTTAAAGAAAACTTGGAATATTGCGATTGCAACATCTTGTATCGCTTTTCTGAATATTGTTTTAAACTACTTTTTTATTAAGCAGTTTGGTTACATTGCAGGTGCCTATACAACCCTATTTTGCTATATCTGCTATTTTCTATTTCATTACTTAATGGCAAAGAAACTGATTGGATTTCAACAGTTTGATACAAAAATTATTGTAATTTTAGTGTTTTTGTTATTTGCAGTTTTGGCAGGTTGCTACGCATTATTGAATCTAATGTTCGTCAGATGGACTCTTATGCTGCTTTTTGTTTTAGTAAATGCACTTTTGTTGTGGAAGTTGTATAAAACTGGAAAATTCAAGGGATTAGTAGGAGATAAATAATGAATAAAGAAGATTATCTTAAAACTGAAATTAGAGATGGATATCAAATTTCAGTTACAAGAAAGAAAGTTTGGATGTGCGAGCTAGAAATGGCAAGATGGTTTTGTAAAGTTTGTGAAAAATATGATTTGAACTATTTTCTGATTGGAGGAAGTGCAATTGGTTCAGTTCGTCATAATGGATTTATTCCATGGGATGATGATCTGGATATTGGTATGTTACGAAGTGACTTTGATAAGTTCAGAAAGGTTTCGCTAGAAGAAATTCCAAGCAACTATAAAATCGAATATGGTGTGCTAAAAAACAATGTATTTAGTTCGTTACTACGAATTCGAAATAATGATACGACCGGAATTATTATTGATGAATATGAGCAAAACGCACCTGGTGGTGGTATTTTTATTGAATTATATCCATTTGATAATGTTCCTAGTGGTATAAAAAGAAAAGTGCAGCTAGCAAAATCTAGTATGTTTTTTCTTGCATTGAACAATTGGAATCGAAAAGAAAATTTCAGCGGAATAAAGAGGTTGGTTATCAATGGTCTAAAAATGTTTTCAATTGAATCAGTGTGGCGAATGTATGAAAAAAATAATACAAAATATTCTGGTATAAAAACAGAATACGTGGATACTATAGCGTTGCCATCCTATGCAAAGCAGGGAATTCATTTCTATAAGAAGACAGATGTACAGCAGACAGTTTCACATAGATATGAATTTATTAACCTGAATATCCCTAAAGGTAATGATAGATGTTTACGTCAACAATATGGGAATTATATGGAACTTCCGCCACTAGAAAAACGTGGAACACACCATGATTTTATCGTTTTTTATGACCCAGATAGATGTTATATGGAATATAAAGATAGTGAGACGTTGAAGAAATACTTTAATGGTGATATTTCGGTAGAGCTTCTTTAAGAAAATAGGGGTATTGAATTATGTTATGTGAGAAAAATAAAGAACAATTCCTGCAACCTGAAGTTAGGTGCGAAACATATATAGGAATTGAAATGAAGAAAGTGTTGTTCGCAGAGCTACAGTTACTAGAGAAATTTATAGATATTTGCAGTAAGCATGGTTTATCGTACCAATTAGTGGGCGGCAGTCTGTTAGGAGCAATTCGTCATAAAGGATTTATTCCTTGGGATGACGATATTGATGTAGGAATGCTTCGCCCTGATTATGATCGTTTTGTGCAGTTGGCAATTAATGAGTTGGAAGCACCATACTTTTTGCAAACACCTTTGACAGATCCGGGACGGAATATTGATTATGTTCAAATTAGGAATAGTGAAACAACAGCAATCGATTTGAGATACGTTGATGATTACAACACATTTAATCAGGGGATTTTTATCGATATTTTTCCGATTGATGGAGTTGGATCAGATGAAGTATTGAAAAAACAGGAGAAGGAACAGCAATTCATCAGAAGGGTTTATGGTAGCACCTTTAAGACGAATGCTACTGGGAAAGCGAAAATAAAGCATTACGTTTCAAGTGCTATTTATAAAATCGTGGGCCCCAAAAATATTAACAAAAAGAGAAATGACATATTTAGAAAAGTCAGTATTGAATCGAGCAATGAAATAGGTTTGGTTAGCTTTCTATTCAACAATAATCGACGAAATTATTGGAAAAAAGAATGGGTTTTGAATTGCATGACTGTTCCATTTGAATTCTTAAGCGTTACAGTTCCAGTAGCCGCTGATGATATTTTGACAAAAACATATGGTAACTGGCATGCTTTTGAGAAGGGCACGGCTTCACACAACGGAATAGATTTTGATGTTGAGATATCATACAAAAAAACATTGTGCAAAAAATATGGATACGACGAGAAATGGTTTTGTAGAACTCTATAATAAGAGTTTAGAAGTTAATTAATTGGATGAGAGGTTAATAGATTGAATATTACAGTAGTTGGTGCCGGCAATATCGGACTTGCATTAACAGGATATATGGCAGGTAAAAAAGAAGATACAGTATGCTTGTTTACAGGAAAAAATATTAGAACAATAGAAATTTCTGATATCGAAAAATGCAATGAATTTAAAACGAATAATTATATTTGTACAAATGATCCGTATGTTGCATTTAAAAAAGCTGATATTATTTTTGTAACGTATCCTGCATTTTTGAGAAGAAAATTCATTGAAGAATATAGCGAATATATAAATACAGGAACGTATCTTGGATTTGTTCCTGGGTATGGTGGTGCAGAGTATCTATGTGCTTCACTCATAAAAAGAGGCGTAAATATTTTTGGGTTTCAGAGAGTTCCTTATGTTGCACGAGCAATTAAAGATAAAACATGTGTTGCAAATATTATTTCTCGTAAGCAAAAATTATTTGTAGGCGTGCTCCCTAGAGCAAATACAAATGAAATATGCAAAATTGTAGAACACCTTTTAGATATACCAGTGCAACCTTTAAAGGAGTACTTATCGATAACACTAGCTCCTTCGAACCCATTGCTTCATACTGTAGGCGTATATAACGTTTTTAAAGATAGGGATGCAAATGATGAATTTAGTAGACCATTAAAGTTTTATGAAGAATGGAACGATGATTCGTCTCGATTATTATTTGAATATGATGCAGAGCTTCAAAGTATTTGTAAGGCATTAAAGCCACTGGATATGAGTGAAGTTGTTTCGCTACCCATTTATTATGAATCTCCAACACCAGAAGCAATGACATGCAAATTAAAAAGTATAGAAGCATTTAAAACGGTAATGGTGCCATTGGAATATAATCATGGAAAATATCGGCCTGATTTAAAATCGCGAATGTTTATTGAAGATTTTCCATTTGGTGTATGTATGATTAAAGAATTTTCAAATATGACTGGAATTAGTACACCAACAGTTGATATGTTATTGAATTTTTATTGTAAATTCACCAATCATAAGTATTTTAATGAAGATGGTACATATACGGATGAAATTTTTAACACTGGTGTACCAGGAATAAACGGATTGGATAGTCTACAAAAAATAGTTTCTTTTTATAAGCAATAAATAGGTGCTTAAAATGAGAAGTAAAAAAAGATAGAATATTTAATAACTTATAAATAAATGACTATTTATTTGTGGTGTACTATACCTCATCGCTTCAAGTAAAAAAGCAGTCTAATATACTTCAAGGCATAGATAGTAAAGATAATGATTTACAAAAGATGTGAAAGATATATTTAAGTATAAAAGGTGTAATGGAGAAATATAAAGGAAAAGGATGAGGATTAGTACTATTAGCTTGGATAAATTAAGAGAAGGGAGTAAAATTTGTGGTTAAAGTAATAACCTATGGAACATATGATATGTTGCATAGAGGACATATAAGACTTCTTGAAAGAGCAAAAGCATTGGGTGATTATCTTATTGTTGGTGTCACGGCTGATGACTTTGATAAAACTCGTGGTAAGATTAATGTGCAGCAATCATTGATGGAGAGAATAGATGGAGTAAAGTCCACAGGATTGGCTGATGAAATTATTGTTGAGGAATATGAAGGACAAAAAATAGATGACATCAAAAAGTATGATGTTGACATTTTTACGGTTGGATCTGACTGGAAGGGTAAATTTGATTACCTGAATGAATATTGTAAGGTTGTCTATTTAGAAAGAACACAAGGTGTATCAAGTACAGAAATTAGAGAACAGAAGAGACAACTTCGAATGGGACTTGTTGGTGAATCGAAATATTTGTGTAAATTACTCAATGAAAGTACATATGTAAATGGATTGAGTATAGAGGCAATTTATTCTGATTCACTAGATGATGTACCGGCTGAACTAAAAAAACTTAAGATGGTGACGGATAATTTAGATGCTTTTATAAATGCTGTTGATGCAGTTTATATTAGATCTTTTCCAACAAAACATTATAAGCAGATAAAAAAAGTGTTGAATGCAGGAAAACATGTTTTGTGTGAATCGCCTATAACGCTAAATAAACAGGAGTGTAAAGAACTCTTTGAATTAGCACAAGAAAAAGGCTGCATTCTGATGGAGGCAATAAAAACAGCGTATAATACAGCCTTTTCACGCCTTGTACTGTTAGCTAAAAGCGGAAAAATTGGGGATATTGTATCCATTGATGCTACCTGTACAAGTTTAAAGAAACTTGCGGTAAACGAAGTTGAAAAATTTACAGTATGGAACAGTGCGTTTGACTGGGGACCTACAGCTATGCTGCCGATTTTTGAAATTTTAGGTACAAACTATAAGGTTAAAAGAATCGTAACACATTATATAGATAAAGAAAGAAATTTTGATGACTTTACCAAAATTGATTTTACATATGATAATGCTGTCGCATCAATTAAGGTCGGCATGGGTGTAAAGTCGGAAGGCGAACTGATTGTGTCAGGTACAAAAGGATATATTTATGTCCCAGCTCCGTGGTGGAAGACAGACTATTTTGAATTACGTTATGAAAATGCAACAGATAATCGGCGATATTTCTACCAGTTGGATGGAGAGGGAATTCGATATGAGTTAGTTGCTTTTGTACGAGCAATTGATAATGGCCGTATGGCACGATATATTGAAGAATATGTTTCTGAAGCGATTTCTTCGATTGTAAGTGATTTTCATAATGGTATAGATGTTATTGCAATTAAAAATTAAGGAGGATATAAAAATGTATTATTTGGATAGTAGGGTAGAAAATCTGTATAGAATTTTTGATCAGAATGCAAGAAAGGATTATCTTCGATTAGATTTGAATGAGAATCCTGGTGGTCTTCCGCAGGAGTTTATTGATGATGTTCTTAAAAATGTTACATCGCAGTTTGTTGCACAGTATCCGGAAACGTTACATTTCACTGAAGTTCTGGCGAATCATCTCGAAACGGACATTTCTCATATTTGCCTGACAAATGGTTCGGCAGAGGGCATCCGTTATATCATTCAGGCGTATACCTCAATAAATGGACGTATTGTAGGTGTTGTACCATCCTATTTTATGTTCCAGGTTTACTCTGAAATGTATGGACGTAATTTTGTAAAGGTTCCGTATAAAGAAGACCTAAGTATGGATGTTAACGATATTATTAGTGAAATGACGGATGATACACAGCTTTTAATTCTTTTGAACCCCAACAACCCGATGGGAAATGTATATTCGGATGATGAATTTGAATCTATTATGAAGGTTGCAAGACAAAAGCAGATTACAGTATTGGTTGATGAGGCCTATCATTATTTTTATCCGAAGACATTTATTAAATATGCATTGACAGAGGATCATGTGTTTATCACAAGAACATTCTCCAAGCTTTTCTCTATGGCTGGTTGCCGTCTGGGATACGTTGTTGGCTGGTCAGATGGCGTTAAAATGGTACAAAAGATGTGCACACCACATAACACAAATGCATTTGCTATGATGTTTGCAGAAAAAGTATTGACAACGCCGGGAATGCTTGATTCTCTGATTACAAATTTTAACGGTGGAAGAAAGTATCTTGTTAATTCTTTAGATAAAAATGGGTATCGTCATAAGGGCGAAGCAGGTAACTTCATTTTTATCGAACCTAAGACGGATGCACAGACTATCGTGGATAGAATGAAAGCAGAAAAGAAAATCTTGATTAAGGCGTATCCTAATGTTGGCGATTTTGGCAATTGTTTGCGGGTGTCAATTGGTGAAGAAAAGTATATGAAGCAATTTATGGATGCATTGCTTGAAATTGATCAATAAATTTTGAGGGAGAGTCTGGAACATGAGTCGTAGAAGGGGTACCGCAGTAACTCCCAGGAAAAACTGATATTAAGAATAATAACCGTTATATTGGCAATACAGCTGGGTGTCGTTCTATGGACGAATAAAGTGGAAGAAGATAAGTAAATCCTCAAACATGAGTACTGGGTATCAAAAATCCCTGCATTCTAGCGGGGATTGAGCAGATTTTACAGAATAGATAGGCACATTGAAAAATTAAGACTTTTTGTGTCGACTGGGACATTCTTTCTGGACTCTGGGTGACCATGGGAGAAGATCATCAATAAACCTGAGATTTTTGTCATCTATGTGCTGAAGAATCTCAGTAAGCAGCAGATTGAAATATTCGAAAGTATTTATCATGTTTGCTTTTGCTGTTTCAACCAGACCGTAGAGGAATGCACTTGCCTTTGACCATTGGAAAATTCAATCATTACAAAGTATTACGGCTAATGGTAAAAGGCCGGATTGCCTGTTCTGCATAGTTGTTGTCCATCGGGACATTGCCATCAGATAAAAACACACGAAGATATTCTTCCTGATTTATACTGTAAGCGAGAGCCTTTCCAATTGTGCTGTTATGAGTTACCTGTGAGTACTTATGTTTTGCCCATACGAAATAAGCATCCGCTTTTTCTAAAAGCACAAGCTGACGCTGCTTCTTGCGGTCTGTGACAGAGAGATCATCAAAGGTATTGTCGATGTGCATGATCGATTCGCATGACTTTTACCGGTGACTCATCAGCATATATGACTTTATTGTCATAGATAAGTTCATGGAGTCGGTCGTAGATCAGGGACAGGTATACATCAGTACTTTTGATCACCCAGTTAGCCATGGTATTTGTGGAAAGCTGGATGCCATTTGTCTTAAAACCTTTTGACTGTCGTTCCAGAGGCAGGGCATTTGTACATTAGCCATTGATGATAGAAGCGAACAATGCCGGTGTTGCGATACTGTTGCGGAAAAGATCCTTTGGTCTTGGAGCTTTCAGGATTGTTCCATCGTTGTTTTTGGAAGCATAGACATGTACATGATGTTCATCCACGATAAATGTTTCCTGAATGATGTGCAGGCGTTTATAAATTTCAGCAGGGAAATCCTTGTAACCGTCAGGAAATCTGGAAGCCAGTTGCTCATCAGAAAGAGTGTGCTCGATGATACGTGCTGGAAGTCCGGACAGATCGGATTCACTTTTGCCAACAGCTTTTTTACGGTGGTAAGACGGAATCAGGTTTTTTTGAAGGTTCCTGATTCAGGTATTCGGCCTCATTAAAGGACTCGAACAGGGAAATCTGGCCATCGACATCAGAAATGGCGGTTTCTGATTTTCGGCCAAAGAACTGTTGATTCATGATGCGAATCTGTTCTGTGAGCAGTTCGATCTGGCGGTTATTATCGGAGAGCTGAGCGTTGGCATGATCCAGCTGGGACTGCAGGGAAAGGAGCTGATCCTGTAAAGAAGATACGATAACAACAAGAGCTTCTTTGCCGAGATTATTTAACTGTTCATCTGATAACTGGATCATGATATCTGGCAGAGACTGATCAACAACTACTTCCTTGAGAAGATGTTTCCAGTAGTTATAGGTGTGGAAAGAAAGATTATTCTGTTCACACCATTGCCGGATAGCAAGGCCGCTGGCTTTCTGATCTGCAAATCTGACGGCTTATTCATGAAGATGGATTTGATGAAGTTTTGTCTTGCATTCATGAGATGATCCTCCTGGATAAAGTAAACACGAATTGTGCAAATCGAGCGAATTGCACGAATTTATGTTTAGAAATTATGTTGGAGTGATTATCTCAGAAATGTGATAAGATGAACAGGTAATGATTATTGAGTATTAACAAATGGCTTGAACATCAACAACGCTGGCTCTACGCATATCGAGGGCCTGCAGAAGTTCGTGGTGGAGAACGGTCTGGATGTTGGTTGGGCTTTCGATGGCGACGCTGACCGCTGCCTTTGCGTGGACGAAAAGGGTAATACCATCACTGACGACCACATCCTTTACATCTACAGGCTGCTACACGAAGGAACGTGACAAGCTATTGACCAACACTGTGGTTACGACTGTCATGTTCAACACGTGTCTAAGGCGTTCGATGAGCAGGGGATTGGTTATGCCAAGACTGTTGTCGGCGATAAGTATGTTTATGAGTATATGGCCAAGAACGGCTGTCGCATCGGCGGTGAGCAAAGAGGACATATTATCTTCTCCAAGTATGTGAACACTGGTGATGGCATTCTGACCAGCCTGAAAATGATGGAAGTCATGCTGGCAAAGAAGAAGCCGATGAGCGAGCTGGCGGCACCGCTGAAGATTTATCCGCAGGTGTTGGAAAATGCCCGTGTGACCGATAAGAAGGCTGCACAGAATAATCCTGCTATTCAGGAAGCTGTGTCTAAGGTTACTGAGGCACTGGACGATACTGGTCGTATTCTGGTGCGTGAGTCCGGCACGGAACCTGTTGTGCGCGTCATGGTGGAAACACAAGATGACGACACCTGCCAGAAGTATGTTGACGAAGTGGTCAATGTAATCTGCAAAAAAGGATATAAGGTATAAACAAAAAGCCGTGTAGACTAATCTACACGGTAGCTGCTCGGTAATGCACACCGCTACCAGGTGAGCTTCAGGCAACGTTCAGTGAACGGCTAAGAGACCATTATCATACTGTAGGTTTAGGCTAGCACAGCTAGGGAAAGCAGGGATTTTAATCATAGTTTTAGTGTTCATCGGTCTACTTTTGATGGATTGTTTAATTAAGAGCCTTAAAAGTGATTCTAAAAATAATCAGGAGGGAAAGCCTATGAAAATTAAAATAAAAAGAATAATTACCAACACCGCCATAGCAACGTTAGAAATCGTGTGGACAGTTGGCACTGAATTTTTGTACGAAGCTCTGCTAGCCTAAGCCTATTGTGAGAAATGCTAGAATATGATAAGCGTTGAGAAATGGGCATCCAAAAGAATCTAAAGTGCAAGTGGAAAGCCTTTAGTCAGGGAAAATCTAAAAAATATCAAAAATGGCAGAATCAGCGTATGATTTAATTTGGTAACGGTATGATAATAAATAATAAAGATTTTCAAGATTGAAAAGATGATATTCTTAAGGTACTTCTTCTCACTTATAGGGATAATAATTTCATCGACTATAAGGTCGATTTTGCTCCTCTTAATTGGGAAGACAAAAATAAAAAGAAAGGAAAACAAGCCAAATTCAAAATGATGCGTGTGCCTTTACAAAGGTAGATGGTGGTTAGATTTCATATAGTATTGGTGAAGACGCTGGTATGGCATGTATAAAGATTAATAACGATAAAAATTTGATGATTCTGTAAATTCAACGTGGTTTGTATAAGACATATATTACTGAGGAGCTAGAAGGTGATTTTCATTTCTTTTTTTATCATTCACTATATCATTTCATTGCTTGACATATTAGTTTGAAGAATGGATAATTTAAAAGATAATGAGTTATCACAAGAAAGTGTAGGGTAATTAGTTTGAAAAAGATTCTTTTATTAGGTGGATCTGCACAGCAGATTGTTGCTATTGAAACCGCAAAAAAGCTTGGATATTATACAGTACTTTGTGATTTTCTTCCCGATAATCCGGGTCAGAATTATGCGGATAAGTTTTATTTAGTTTCTACAACTGATAAGGAGGCTGTCTTAAGTGTTGCCAAGAATGAAATGATTGATGGGGTATTGGCATATGCTTCTGATCCTGCTGCACCGACTGCAGCATATATTGCTGAACAACTTGGACTACCTACAAATCCTTATAAATCTGTTCAGACTCTTTGTAATAAAGATCAATTTAGAGATTTTTTGCGTAATAATGGATTTAATACACCTGTTGCTAAGGGATATTCAGATATGTGTGTTAATAAGCCAGACTTTCAGCTTCCAGTAATTGTTAAACCAGTTGATTCATCTGGTTCAAAGGGAGCTACTGTATTGTATTCTTGGAATGAGTTAGAAAGTGCTATGGAGTTTGCATTTTCATTTTCACGTTCACATAGAGTAATTGTTGAAGAGTTCATAGAAAAGAAGCATGAATATTTGATTGGTGGCGATATTTTTGTAGTAGATGGTCAAGTTATTCTTTGGGGACTGTTAAATTGTCATAGGGATAATACAGTAAATCCTCTTGTACCTGTGGGAAAGAGTTATCCTTTGCTTATAGATAAAAATGATGAAATGGCTGTACATGATACACTTCAAAAAATGGTGGATAAATTGGGAATTCGTTTTGGTTCTGTAAATGTAGAACTGATTGTAGACAAAAACAATCGTGTTTGGCCTATTGATGTTGGCCCTCGTGCTGGTGGAAACATGATTCCTGATCTTCTTGGGATGATTTTTGGTGTTGATGTTGTCGAAATGGCAGTATTAGCTGCTATGGGAGAGACTATAGTTACTGAGGTAAAAGAAGGAATTCCATTTTTTGCAACGCATAATCTTCACACCTCTAAAGAGGGCATTTATCATAATATTAATTTTTCGGAAAAACTTGAAAATAAGATTGTTAAAAAATGTATTTATAAGAAACAAGGTGATTATGTTAAATACTTTGATAATGCAGCGAATGCTCTTGGTATTATTTTCATGAAATTTGATAATCAATATGAAATGAATGAGATTCTTATGAATATTAACAGGTATTATGAAGTGGTGATAAAATGAGAGAAATTGGTGGATATATTGAACTTGATACTTATATGGGAGAAATGCTTCATGAAAATTCGATAAAGTTAAATTGTGGAAGGAATGCATTGGCTTATCTTTTGAAAGCAAAGCAAATAAAAACTATATGGATGCCAAAGTTTATGTGTGATTCCTGTGACTATGTGTTATCAAGTTATGAGGTTAAAATACATTATTATTCTATAGGCTTAGATTTCAAACCTCATGTCGAACAGCGAGGAGATGATTGGCTATATGTAGTGAATTTTTATGGTCAATTATCCAATGAATATTTAGCTTCTCTTGGTAAGAATGTGATTGTTGACAATGCTCAGGCATATTTCCAATCTCCAATCTCAGGTATAGATACTTTATATACGTGCCGTAAGTTTTTTGGTGTTCCTGATGGAGCAATTTTGTATACAGATAAACAGATTGAAATTTCTGAAAAGGATGAATCTTTCGAGAGAATGCATTTTTTGCTGGGTAGATATGAAAGAAGTGCTCAAGAATTCTATCAGGAATATGTGGATAATAATCGTACTTTTCAGGAAGAGCCAATAAAAAGAATGTCAAAGTTAACAGAAAACTTATTACATGGTCTAGATTATAATGTTATCAGAAAGAAAAGAACTGAAAACTTTGCTTATTTGCATGAAAGATTAGCAAATAGTAATCGTTTAAAGCTTATAGTTCCAGATGGAGCTTTTATGTATCCATATTATGTGGAGAATGGGTTCGAGCTTCGAAAAAGACTACAAGCTGAGAAAATTTTCATTCCTACATTGTGGCCTGCAGTGTTGAATCGTTGCAATCAGAACGAATTGGAATATCAAATGGCTAGAAATATTTTACCGATACCCGTAGATCAGCGATATGGAATTGAAGATATGGATTATATTATTAAAAAAATCGTAAATAATATGTCTTTTTAGAAGAAATAGGAGAAAAAATACTTATGAAATTATTAATGCTTGGAACAACAGGCCGTGGCACAAAAGAATTGCTTTTAGAAGCAAAAAGCCGTGGAATTTATACTATTATTACAGATAACTTGAGTGTTGAAAATGCACCTTTAAAGTTATTAGCCGATGAATATTGGATGATTAGTACGGCAGAAATTGATCTTTTAGAACAAAAATGTAAGAACGAGGGGATTACAGCCATTATGAATGGCATAAGTACTTTCAATATCTCTGTTTGCATGGAATTGTGTAAACGTTTAAATCTTCCTTGTTATTGCACTCCAAATGCATGGCATTATACAATTGACAAACGACAGTTTAAAGATCTTTGTATAAGTTGTGATGTGCCAGTAGCTAAGGATTATTACCTTAGTAAATTTCCGTCAGATAGTGAACTTGATCAAATTAAATATCCAGTTGTAGTTAAAGCCATTGACCAGAGTGCAAATAGAGGAATGAGTTATTGTAATTCAAAAGAAGAGGTAATTGCTGCTTGTGACTATGCAAGATCTTATTCTGCAAGTGATACAGTCATTGTAGAAAGAATGCTTAAAGGACACGAATATACTGCTTGGTATGCACTAGCAGATGGAAAAGCTTCTTTGATAAATTTCAGTATTATGTTTGAACAAAAAGGGTATCCTAGTAATTGTTATTCAATAACTACAACTGAAACGAATAAACTTGATTTGTATTTAAAAGAAATTGATCCATATATTATAAAGGCATTTGAAAAAGGTGGTTACAAAGAAGGTCTTGCTTGGATTGAAATGATGTTAGATGATGATGGACACTTTTATGTATTAGAGACTGGTTATAGAATGTCTGGAGATATGATGGCATTGAATCATAAGAATGTTTGTGGATTTAATACATACGCATGGTTGGTTGATATTGCAACTGGAGTTAAGCATAATCATTCGGATCTTCCTGTACCTGCAAGTCATTTACCAAAAAGATGCGGTTGCACATATATCCTTTGGAGTGAAGAAGAAGGAAAAATCTCTGAAATTAATGGCATTGATGAAATTAATCAGATTCCTGATATTAATATAAATATTGATGGCTTGTTAAATGTTGGGGATGTAGTCAATAAACATCAGTATCTTTATGTGATTACTTTTGACACAATAAATGTAGATCAAATGATAGATGTGATAAAAAGAATTAATGAATTAATTTCAATAAAAGATAATACAGGTAAGGATATTGTTATAAGATTTGATGGTTTTGCACGATTAAAAGAAGTTGCAGCAGAAGCAAAAGGTATGAAATAAATATGAACAAATCAAAACAAAACCAACTATTAAATACAGGAGATGTTATAGTTGTTGCATTTGGTGCAATGATTGGTTGGGGATGGGTTGTTCTTTCTGGTCAATGGATTATAACCGGAGGAGTAGTTGGTACTGCAATCGGTTTTTTAATTGGCGGTCTTATGATATATGTAGTAGGGCTATGCTATTCTGAATTAACAACATCCATTCCACAGCAAGGTGGAATCAAAGTGTTTAGTTATTTAGCACTTGGTGAGAAAGCATCTTTTATATGCACATGGGCTATTATATTAAGTTATATTTCAGTGGTATGTTTTGAAGTTGTATCATTTCCAACTGTACTTCAATACATTTTCCCAGAGTTTTCTATTGGGAAAATGTATACGATATTAGGTGAGAATATTTATATGAGTTGGACCTTAGTATCCATTATAATGGCTACATTTGTGACTGTAATGAATTTAATTGGCACTAAAACAGCAGCTGTATTTCAAAAAGTATTAACTATTGCCATAGCTGGTGTGGGTATTCTTCTTATTGTTGGGGCATTATTTTCTGGAAATGTACATAATTTGGAGAATCAACTTTTTCTTGGCGCAAGTAAAAGCGATGCGATTAAGGGGATTGCTAAAATATCGATTCTGACACCATTTTTTCTTTTTGGGTTTGATGTTATTCCACAGATTGCAGAGGAAATTAAAGTCCCATTAAAAAGAATTGGACGATTAATGATGATGTCGATTATACTTGCAGTTACTTTTTATATATTAGTTGTATTTAGTGTTGGTATTATTTTAAATGGTTCTGAAGTAAAGTTTTCTATTCAACATTCAGGATTAGTCACTGCAGATGCAATGGCAAAAGCATTTAACAGTATTAATATGGCAAAAGTTGTAATTATTGGAGGAATGTGTGGAATTCTTACTAGTTGGAATTCTTTTCTTATTGGAGGAAGCCGAGCTTTAAGTACTTTGGCTGCGTCGAATATGTTACCTTCTATATTTGGTAAGACAAGTAAAAAAACAAGCACTCCATTTTTTTCTGTTATGTTCATCGGATTGATTTCTATTATATCAGCTTTTTTTGGTAAAGCAGTATTAACATGGTTTGTAGATGCAGGCAATTTTTCGTGTTGCATAGCTTACTGTGTAACATCTATTTCTTTTATAGTTATGCGCAGAAAGTATGTAAACCTTAATAGACCATATAAAGTTAAATACTATATACTTGTTGGAACACTTGCTACAGTATTATCAGGTTTAATGGCTATTCTTTATGTTATACCTGGTACAAATTGTACTTTTTCTTTTGCAGAACTCATAATTATTATTCTGTGGTGTGCATTAGGCCTCGCTTTTTATTTAAGTTGTAAAAAGAAGTATACTACTGATACTTTCTCTGACATCGATAGAAGTGTTTTAAAATAAAAGATTTATAATGAAACTTAGGTAAGTTAAAATCTATAAGTGATCATTATATAAATTATATTTAAAGTGTTTATTTCTTATTAAATACTCTTTCAATAGTGAAAAGATTATTTGTCTAAAATGAACTTTGTTTGTATATAGAAAATATATAACATTGACATGATATTATAAAAAGCCTAAAATAAATAGGAACAGTCTGAATTCTTATTTGTTTTTCAAATAGAGATTTCTAATAATGCCATTTATGGAAAATTAAAAATAGCTAGGTATTCCGCATTTTTAATTGACTTGTTTATATTTTTTAAACGCTTTGTATAGGGAAGTGTATTTAAA
>SKEJ01000543.1_pt1 | contig 23853 bp, 22 predicted proteins | sample 4826721 | NCBI WGS metagenome assembly SKEJ01 (sample SAMN11008812, study PRJNA524170) | human gut metagenome | biome: Human fecal sample; material: Feces; isolation source: fecal sample from pouch patient p31 | host: Homo sapiens | place: Israel: Tel-Aviv | collected 2015-06-02 | reverse complement strand
AGTTTGAGAAGGAAGTCGGCTACAAATTCCGCCCGGAGTTTATCATTGATCAGGGCTACTACAACAACCAGTACCGCGTGCCGAGCAAGGAGTACAAGGATTTTCAGGCATTCCAGCGCCGCGAGGTTGCCGGTCTGATGAAGGAAATGACCGACATCGTCCACGCCTACGGCAAGGAAGCCATGATGTTCTTGGGCGACCACTGGATCGGCTGTGAGCCGTTCATGCCGGAATTTCAGCAGTCCGGCGTGGATGCCATTGTCGGCAGTGTCGGCAACGGCAGCACCCTGCGCCTGATTTCCGACATCCCCGGCATCAAGTACACCGAGGGACGATTCCTGCCCTACTTCTTCCCCGATACCTTCCACGAGGGCGGCGACCCTGTGCGCGAGGCCAAGGAGAACTGGGTCACCGCTCGCCGCGCCATCCTGCGCAAGCCCATTGACCGCATCGGCTACGGCGGCTACCTGAAGCTGGCCTGCGAGTTCCCGGAGTTCCTCGACTATGTCGAGAGCGTCTGCAACGAGTTCCGTGAGCTATATACCAACATCAAGGGTACCACGCCCTACTGCGTCAAGACCGTGGCCGTGCTGAACAGCTGGGGCCAGCAGCGCGCGTGGGGCTGCCACATGGTTCACCATGCGCTGTACCAGAAGCAGAACTACAGTTATGCGGGCGTTATCGAAGCGTTGTCCGGTGCGCCGTTTGATGTGAAGTTTATCAGCTTTGACGACATCAAGGCTGACCCGAAGGTGCTGGACAGCATTGACGTCCTTATCAACGTCGGTGACGGCGACACCGCCCACACCGGCGGCAAGGTCTGGGAGGATCCTGATATTTCCGCTGCCGTCAAGGGCTTTGTCCACCGCGGCGGCGGTCTGATCGGTGTCGGCGAACCGGGCGGTCACCAGTATCAGGGGCGCTATTTGCAGCTGTCCGCGCCGCTCGGCGTGGAGAAGGAAACCGGCTTCACCCTGAACTACGACAAGTACAACTGGGATGAACACCGCGACCACTTTATTCTGGCCGACTGCCCCGACCATGATGTGGACTTTGGCGAGGGCAAGAAGAGCATCTTTGCATGGGAAGGCACAGAAATTCTCATTCAGCGTGACAAGGAAGTCCAGATGGCTGCGCATGAGTACGGCCAGGGGCGCGGTGTGTATATCAGCGGTCTGCCGTACAGCTTTGTGAACAACCGCGTGCTGTACCGCGCCATCCTGTGGGCCGCCCACGATGAAGCCGACCTGCACAAATGGTTCAGCACGAACTACAATGTGGAAGTCCATGCCTACGTTAAGAACGGCAAGTACTGCGTGGTCAACAACACCTACGAACCGCAGGACACAACCGTTTACACCGGCGACGGCAGCTGCTTCGATCTGCATCTGGATACCAATGAGATCAAGTGGTACAGCATTGAGGGGTAATAGAATGAGAACACCCGAAGAACAGATCCGCTATGCGGCCTCTATCACGCCCAGCCCGCGCCAGCTGGCATGGCAGCAGCTTGAATTTTACGCCTTTACCCATTTCGGCATGAATACCTTCACGAACCGCGAGTGGGGCGACGGCACCGAAGACCCGGCGCTGTTCAACCCCGATGCGCTGGATGCCGACCAGTGGGTTGCCGCGGTCAAAAGTGCCGGCATGAAGGCGCTGATTCTGACCTGCAAGCACCATGACGGCTTCTGCCTGTGGCCGAGTGCCTACACCGAGCACAGCGTCAAGAACAGCCCATGGAAGAACGGACAGGGCGATGTTGTGCGCGAGGTATCGGATGCCTGTCGGCGCGGCGGTATCAAGTTTGGTGTCTATCTCTCCCCGTGGGATCGTCACGATGCACGCTATGGGCAGGGGAAACCGTATGATGATTATTTCGTTTCCCAGCTGACCGAGCTTGCAACAAACTACGGAGATATTTTCTGCTTCTGGTTTGACGGTGCCTGTGGCGAGGGCAAAAACGGCAAAAAGCAAATTTACGATTGGGAACGCTACTATGCAGTACTGCGCAAATTGCAGCCGAATGCGGTTTTGAATGTCTGCGGTCCCGATGTGCGCTGGTGCGGCAACGAGGCCGGGCATTGCCGGAAAGCAGAGTGGAGCGTGGTTCCCGCAGAGCTGCGGGATGCAGAACGCACGGCATCGAAATCGCAGCAGGCGGATGACGGAGAATTCTCCCGCAAAATTGACTCTCAGGACGAGGACATCGGCAGCAGAGCGGTTATCCGCAATGCAAGAGAACTTGTCTGGTATCCGTCCGAGGTGGATACCTCCATCCGAACAGGTTGGTTTTACCACCCGGAGGAGGACACTGACGTGCGTACGGCAGACGAATTGCTGGACATCTATCTGGATGCCGTCGGTGCGAATGCAAGTCTGCTGCTGAACATTCCACCCGATACGCATGGCCGTATTGCTGCACCGGACTGCGCCAGCCTTACAGAGCTGGGTGCTAAAATCCAGCAGATTTTTGCCAGCAACGTAACAGAAAAGGCGGCAATCACAGCTGATTCTGCGATTGCGCAGTATCCCATCACACAGGCTGTGGACGGTATGGCAAATACCTATTGGCAGGCTGCCTACGGACAAGAATCCGATACGATTACTTTGAAGTTCCCGAAGCCGCAGAAGGTTTCCTGTGTTGTTCTGGGTGAGCATCTGCCGACAGGGCAGCGCATCGAAAGCGGCGAGATTTGGGCAGATGAAAGCAAGGTTGCCGAATTTACGGTAGTTGGGCATAAGCGTATCTGCCGTTTTACCCCTGTGAATGTGCAGACGCTTACCATCAAGATTACAGCTTCACGCACAGAGCCAACTCTGCGGCTGCTGGAAGTCTATCAGTGAGGATGTAGGCGAAAGAGGCGTGCCGTGCTGTGCGGCACGCCTTTGGCTGCAAAAACATTGATACGAGGTTTGTTATGGATAAACGTCCTAATATTATCCTGCTTATGGCAGACCAGATGCGCGGCGACTGCCTTGGTATTGCCGGTCACCCGGATGTAAAAACGCCGTTCCTCGATGCACTGGCCGCCGAGGGCGTGCGGTATGAAAATGCCTATTCTGCCTGTCCGACCTGTGTTCCCGCGCGGGCTACGCTGTATACCGGCATGTCTCAGGAGCACACCGGCCGCGTCGGGTACGAGGATCTTGTGCCGTGGGATTATCCCCACACACTGGCCGGGGAGTTGAGCAAGGCCGGGTACTATACCCAGTGTGTCGGCAAAATGCATGTTCATCCGCTGCGCAACAACCTGGGTTTCCATGATGTACGGCTGCATGATGGCTATCTCCATGCCTACCGCCGCCCCACCACGCCCAGTTATGAGGATCAGCGTGTGGCCGATGACTATTATTGGTGGCTCAAACAGCAGCTTGGCGTGGATGCAGACCCGGTGGACACTGGCCTTGACTGCAATAGTTGGGTTGTGCGCCCCTGGATCTACGAGGAAAAGTATCACCCCACAAACTGGGTCGCCAGCGAGTGCCGAGACTTTCTGCGCCGCCGTGACCGTTCGAAACCATTCTTCCTGATGGCCAGCTTTGTGCGGCCACACCCTCCGCTGGATGCCCCGGAATATTACTTGAATTTGTACAAAGATGAGTCGCTGGCCGAGCCTTGGCGGGGTGATTGGAATGACTGCGTCCGCCGGGAACGTGACGGCCACAGCTACCATGCCCAGACGGCACCCTCGGATGAAAGCTACATCCAGCAGCTGCGGGCGGGTTACTATGCGGCCATCACGCACATGGATCATCAAATCGGACGTTTAGTCTCCGCACTGGTGGAGGAGCAAATCATGGATAATACCATAATTCTGTTCGTGTCCGACCACGGCGAGATGCTGGGCGACCACCTGATGTTCCAGAAGGCAAAGCCGTTCCAGGGCAGTATCCGGGTGCCGCTGTTTATCTCCGGGCCGGAGCGCTATGTGGGCAAGCATGGTACGGTTTGCACCGATTTGGCAGAGCTGCGCGACGTCATGCCCACGCTACTGGAGCTGGCGGGCGCACCGATTCCCGAAACCGTGGACGGCACGAGCCTATTGCACCCCGTCGAACGCGAATATCTGCACGGTGAGCATACACTGGGCGAGGATTCCATGCACTTTATCTTGACGAAAGAGGATAAATATATCTGGTACTCTCAGACCGGGCGAGAACTGTACTTCAATCTGCGCGACGACCCGCACGAGGCAAAAAACGTGCTGGAGGAAAACCAGAAGCGCGTGGCGGAGCTACGCGCTCTGCTGATTGATGCTCTAAAAAATCGTGAAGAGGGTTACACCGATGGGCACACCCTGCTTGTGGGCAAAACCCCCGTGACCGTATTGCAGCATACCGAGGTGCTATGAAGCAGCTTCAATTCCTGATTAAGCCCGCAGCGGGCTACTGCAACATGCGCTGCCAATATTGCTTTTATCGAGATGAGCAGCAGAATCGCGTGAACCCTGATGACTGCATCATGTCGTTCACTACTGCGGAAACGCTGATTCAACGCTGTTTTGCGGAAATCGAACAAGGCGGTTATATCTCGTTTGCTTTTCAGGGTGGGGAACCGACCTTGGCTGGGCTGGATTTCTTCCGTTTCTTTACGCAGACCGTGCAAAAGTACAACCAAAAGCGTGTCACGGTGCAGTATGCCATTCAGACAAATGGCTTTGCAGTTACCGAGGAATGGGCTGAATTTTTCAGCAAAGAACACTTTCTCGTAGGCATCAGCTTGGACGGCACCCCGGATGTGCATGATGCCCTGCGCCCGGATACACAGGGAAACGGAACATGGAATAGAATTACGCAGACGATTGAAATGCTGCATCGATACGGCGTGGAGTGCAATCTTTTATGTGTCGTCACCAAACAGCTGGCAAAAAAAGCGGAGCGCGTGTATAAGTCCATGAAGGCTACAGGGGTGCGCTATTTGCAGTTCATTCCTTGTCTGGACCCGCTGGGCATGCCGCAGGGGCAGCAGAACTACTCCCTCACGCCAGAGCTGTACGCGCGGTTCCTGTGCGCCCTGTTTGATGCCTGGTATCGAGACTGGAAAACCAGCACCTATGTCAGCGTCCGCCTGTTTGAGGATTATATCCATTTGCTCATGGGTGGCCCGGCGGTGACCTGTTCCACGACCGGCCGCTGCGGCGGCTATATGGTCGTGGAGGGCAGCGGTGTGGTGTACCCGTGCGACTTTTTCTGCCTGGATGCCTACAAACTCGGAACCGTGCAAGCCGACACCCTGCAATCGCTGCTTGCCAGTGAAAAAATGCGGGTGTTTATCGCGGACGGCTGGCAGATCCCCGCAGAATGTCAGCCATGCAGATGGGTACACCTGTGCCGCGGCGGCTGCAAGCGTGACTGTGATCCCGCCGACAAAGCGCAGCGCAGCTACTACTGCAAAGCCCTGCAAAAGTTTTTCGCCTATGCGGAACTGCGCCTGTGCGAGATGGCCCGCGCCGTGCAGATGTATCGCTGAAAAAGGAGACCGATTCTATTGCACAAGAAAAATAAATACTGGCAGCTGTTTCTATCGACCTTTAAATTGAGTGCCTGCACCTTCGGCGGTGGGTTTGTCATTATCCCTTTGATGCGGGAACGTTTTGTGAAAGAACTGCACTGGATAGAGGAAGAAGAAATGCTGGACCTGACGGCCATCGCCCAGTCCAGCCCCGGCTCTATCGCTATCAATGCCTCAATTCTGGTGGGCTACCATGTGGCGGGCATCCCCGGTGCATTGATTACCGTGGTGGGCGCAGCATTGCCGCCGCTGATCATCATTTCTGTCATCTCCGTGCTCTATCAGGCGTTCCGCTCCAACAGATATGTAAGCATGGCAATGGCCGGTATGCTGGCCGGTGTGGCGGCGGTCATCTTTGATGTGGTCATCAACATGGCGCGACCCATCCTGAAAAAGAAACGCCTTCTGCCCATCGCGGTCATGCTGGCGGCTTTCGTGGCGACCCGCTTTTTCGCCGTGAACATCATCTTGATTATTCTCGTCTGTGGCGTGATCGGCGCGCTGGATATGCTGTATCTGCAAAAGAAGGAGGCCGAGGAATGATCTATCTGGAACTGTTCTGGAGTTTCTTTCAAGTCGGCCTGTTCAGCATTGGAGGCGGGTATGCAGCCATGCCTTTGATTCAGGACCAGGCCGTGGAGATTCACCCCTGGCTGACGATGACGGGATTTGCGGATATTATGGCAATCGCCGAAATGACCCCGGGGCCTATCGCCCTTAACGCGGCAACCTTTGTGGGGATTCAGGTGGCGGGGCTGCCGGGGGCGCTGATTGCCACCATCGGCTGTATTTTCCCGTCCTGCGTCATCGTCATGGCGCTGGCCTACGTGTATTACCGATTTCGAGGCCTCAGTGTCATGCAGGGCATTTTGGCCGGGCTGCGCCCCGCCGTCATTGCGATGATTGCCTCCGCCGGTATCTCCTTGCTGTGCATGGCCTTGTACGGCCAGCGCATGTTCCCGGCAGATTTGGGCAGCATGGATTTGACCGCACTGGCAATTTTTCTCGTGGACTTCGTCATTCTGCGCAAGTGGAAGCCCAGTCCCATTAAGGTCATGGCGAATGCCGCCGTAGCTGGTATCGCGCTGTACGGCATCGCGATATAAATGAAACCTGAGAGGATGTATATACAAATGAATGATATTTTAACTGCATGGAAATGGAATGGCTCAGTGTCAGAGCCGGTTCCTTACGGAGAGGGGCATATTAACCAGACGTATGCTATTACGGTAACGTCAGAGCAGGGTGCAAAACGCTATATCCTGCAAGAAATCAATACCAATACATTCAAAGACCCGGCCGGTTTGATGGAAAACGTCTGCGGTGTTACAGATTTTTTGCGCGAAAAGGCTAAGCAGCGTGGGGCTGACCCGGCGCGTGCTACGCTCCATGTGGTGCCTACCAAAGAGGAAAAGCCCTATTATCAGGCTGCTGATGGTAGCTGCTGGCGTATCTATGAATTTGTAGAGAACACTGTCTGTTTGCAGCAGGTGCAGTCTGCTGAGGATTTTTACCAGAGCGCTGTTGCATTTGGCAATTTCCAGCATCAGTTGGCTGAATATCCGGCACACACCCTGCATGAGACGATCCCGCACTTCCACGACACGCCCAAGCGTTTCGCTGATTTTCAGCGCGCCGTGGCCGAGGATCGCATGGGCCGTGCCGCACAGGTACAGCGCGAGATCGAGTTTGTCCGCGCCCGCGAAGCAGATTATCATGTCATGGTGGACCTGCTGGCGGCGGGTAAACTGCCGCTGCGCGTCACTCACAACGACACCAAGCTGAACAATATCCTGTTCGACAAAACAACCGGCGAGGGCCTTTGCGTTATCGACCTTGATACCGTCATGCCGGGCTTGGCCGCCAACGATTTCGGTGATTCCATCCGCTTCGGTGCCAACCACTGCGCCGAGGACGAAGCTGACCTCTCGAAAGTCAATTTCAGCATGGAACTGTTTGAAATTTACACCAAGGGCTTCTTGCAGGCAGCAGGAGAAGCGTTCACCCCGCTGGAAAAGCAGACCCTGCCGTGGGGTGCCAAGCTGATGACGATGGAATGTGGTATGCGCTTCCTCGCTGATTATCTGGAGGGAGATCACTACTTCCACATTAACTACGAAACCCAAAACCTCAACCGCGCCCGCACCCAGTTCAAGTTGACTGCCGATATGGAACGGAACTGGGATGCCATGCAAAAAGTAATTGAAAAATACTGCTGATACCGCTAATCTGCTTTTTCATTTTGCGGTTTGCGTTTTGCAGTAGAGTGCATCATGCAAAATCGTGTTTTCTCCTTCCTTAACTCCCGCGCCTAACAAGCGCGGGAGTTTTCTGTGATACAGCAAGTTGTATGTCCGCAGTGAGGCTAATAAGGCCATGCATTGCAATTGATTTTTATGATATTGGAAACTCAGAACGGTTGATACTAAATGCGAATTGTTGACTAAAAATCGCGCCGACAATGCACTGTCGGCGCGATTTTATATGCTATGCAGTTTTCGATATTTGCCCGGAGCTTCAGCCTTATAGCGGCGGAACATCCGGTTAAAGTAGCTGGAATCACTAAAGCCGCAGCTATATGCGATCTCCGTGATGGGGTCTTCGGTGGAGCATAACAGCTCGGCGGCACATTCTACCCGGTAGTAATTCAGGTAGTCAATAGGGGAGCGTCCGGTTATGCTGTGAAAGACCCTGCAAAAGTGTTCAGGGGTCATTTCTGCTGTGGAGGCGAGATCTTCCAAGGTGATGCGGCTGGCGTAATTCTTTCGGATGCGCTCTAAGGCCGCTTTCATTTGGGCCGTGCTGCGGTCATTTCGCTTATTTCCGGGAGAGGATACTGTGTACGAATGCTGCAAAAGGATCTGACCGAACAACTGCCACATCAGACCAATCGTCACAAATTCATATCCCTCCGGCTCTTTTTCCATTGCCTCAAAGAGTCTGTCAATCAGTTGGCAGGTTACGGAGCCAGCCGGTTGATACGGCTCGATTTGTGCGCCGCGTTCAAAAAGCGCATTGTATTTTGCCTGACATACGGAGCCGCTGCCGAGAAATCGGTTCATATCAAAGACAACACACTCGTAAACGCAGTCGCTGGGGGTTCCGCCGTGAACGGCCCCGGCTGAAATGATGGCGGCATCCCCTTTGTGTAAAAGGTAAGAGCGTCCATCAATCAGCAGAGAAAACTCCCCGCTTAGAACCAGCATAAGTTCAAATTCCATGTGCCAGTGAAACGGCATTTCATAGCGCGGATGCATTTTATCTACATAATAAAGCTCAATGGGAAAATCAAAAGTGCCGCGTGCACTGCTTTCATGGGAAGCCAGAAACTTCATGGCAGGCATCTCCTAAAATATCAATATCGTCCAATATAATATCATTATACGCAAAGACGAGGGCAAATTGCAACAGTATAATACAAGTAAAGGACAAAATCCACTTTAGGAGGTACAAACTGTGCAAATCGAAGAAATCAAAGACCAGATCTGCGATGTCTGCCATAAAATGTGGCAGCTTGGCTGGGTCGCTGCCAATGATGGTAATGTCTCGGTTCGGTTGGAGGACGGAACTTTCCTTGCAACGCCTACGGGCATGAGCAAGAGCTTCATCACGCCGGACAAGCTGCTGCGCATTGATGCAAAGGGCAATGTGCTGGAAGGTGCAGAGGGCCTGCGCCCGTCCAGCGAAATCAAGATGCACCTGCGCTGCTACGAAAAGCGCGCCGATGTAAATGCTGTTGTCCATGCCCATCCGCCGGCAGCCACCGGCTTTGCCGTGGCACATCGCCCGATGGATATGTACAACATGATTGAGGATGTGGCAGCCATCGGCGCTGTGCCGCTGACTCCGTATGGAACCCCCAGCACGACGGAGGTGCCGGACGCAATCGAGCCGTATCTCAACGACCACGACGTTATGTTGCTGGAAAACCACGGCGCGCTGACGGTGGGCAGCGATGTCATCACCGCCTATTACCGCATGGAGAGTCTGGAACTGTGGGCAAAAATCACAATCAACGCAATCATTCTCGGCGGCAGCTATGATATTGACCGCAAGAATATTGATAAGCTCATCAATCTCCGCTCCTACTACAAAATTACCGGCAAACACCCCGGCTATCGCAAATTTGAGCGCCGCGAAAAAGGTGAGCCGACGGACAAATAAGGAGACACCGTATGCTGAAGAACATTCCGCCTATCCTTAGCCCGGAACTTCTGAAAGTCCTCTGCGAGATGGGACATGGCGACGAAATCATTCTCGCAGACGGAAATTTCCCGGCTGAAAGCATCGGCAAAGATGCCATTGTGATTCGTGCAGACGGGCACGGAACAGTAGAACTGCTGGAGGCCATCCTGCAATTTCTGCCGTTGGATCAGTATGTGGAAAAGCCTGTCGCGCTGATGAAAGTGGTTGATGGCGATCCGTGCAAGCCGACTATCTGGGATAGCTATAAACAGAAGTTGAACGAGAGCGGCAATGACCCGGCTAAAATTGAAATGGTGGAGCGCTTTGCGTTTTATGAGCGCGCACATCATGCCTATGCGATTATCGCCACCGGGGAAAGCGCAATCTATGCCAACGTACTTTTGAAGAAGGGCGTGGTGCAATGAGTAACACAGCAACTGTGCTGGCCTTCGACTTTGGCGCTTCCAGCGGACGTGCGATTCGGGCCGTGTACGATGGCCAAAACCTCACCTACGAGGAAATCCATCGTTTTGAAAATGTCCCCATCGAAAAGGACGGTCACCTCTGCTGGGATGTGGAAACACTGCTGAAAGAAATTCACACGGCCATTCAAAAGGCGGGTACATTTGACAGCTTAGGATTTGATACATGGGGTGTAGATTTCGGCTTACTGGATACGGACGGTCATCTGCTGGCAAACCCTGTTCATTACCGCGATGCCCGAACGAATGGCAAACCGGAACAGGCCGCTACCCGTATGCCTGCAGAAGAATTGTATGCCCATACCGGCAATCAAATCATGGCAATCAATACTTTGTTCCAGCTGCTGGCTCTGCGTGAGCAGGACCCGGAACTGCTGCAAAAGGCCGCGCAAATCCTTTTTATGCCGGATTTGTTTGCGGCTCTGTTGGGGGCCGAGCCGGTTTGCGAACGCAGTATTGCGTCCACCAGCCAGATGCTGGATCCCCGCACAGGGCAGTGGAGCAGGGAAGTGCTGGCCGCCTACGGCTTGCCGGAAAGCTGCTTTGCGCCAATTGTCGCCAGCGGTACGGTGACAGGTACACTTGCAAACGGTGCAAAAATCATTGCGGTGGCAGGGCATGATACGCAATGCGCCTCGGCTGCTATGCCGTGTGCCGAGGAGGATGCCGAACACACGGCATTTCTCTCCTGTGGCACATGGAGCCTGCTGGGAACGGAATTGGATGCCCCGATTCTGACGGCGGACAGCTGCCAAAGCGGTCTGTCCAATGAACTCGGTGCAAACGGGAAAATCAATTATCTGAAAAATATCATCGGTCTTTGGCTGATTCAGGAAAGCCGCCGTGAGTACAAGCGCCGTGGACAGGCATATTCTTTCGCGGAGCTGGAGCAACAGGCACTTGCCGCCGAACCGCTGCGCAGTTTTATTGACCCGGATGCCCCGGAATTTGTTGCCCCCGGCGACCTGCCGGGCAGAATACAGGAATTTTGCCGCAAAACCGGCCAGCCCGTCCCGGAAACGGTGGGAGCTGTGATGCGCTGCATTTATGAAAGCCTTGCTCTGAAATATCGCTATGCGATAGAGCAGCTTTCCGCTGTAACAGGTCGAGCATTTACGACCCTGCACGTTTTGGGCGGCGGCACAAAAGACCGTCTGCTTTGCCAGATGACGGCAGACTGCTGCGGCCTTACAGTAACGGCAGGCCCGGTGGAAGCTACGGCGCTCGGCAACATTATGATTCAGTTGAAAGCCTTGGGGTTGCTGGACTCCATCACACAAGGACGTCGGCTGATTGCAGAGACAGAGGTCATTAAAACATATACCCCAAGCACACAGAACTATGCGGAATGGAACGCCGCTTATGATCGTTTCAAAACCCTATTATAATAAGGAAGGTGCAACTATGCTGTATCCTAAAATTGGTATCCGCCCTGTCATCGATGGACGCTGGGGCGGTGTCCGTGAAAGCCTTGAAAATCAGACGATGCGCATGGCAGAAAATGCCGCCAAGCTGATTTCGGAGAATCTCAAGTACCCCGATGGTACGCCGGTGCAGTGCGTGATCGGCTGTACGACGATTGGCGGTGGTGCCGAGGCGGCCCGCGTGGCAGAGCAGTTCTCTACCCAGAATGTTACGGCAACGCTGTCTGTGACCCCTTGCTGGTGCTACGGCACCGAGACGTTCGATATGGATCCCAACACCATCAAGGCAGTCTGGGGCTTCAATGGCACCGAGCGCCCCGGCGCGGTGTATCTGGCTGCAGTTCTGGCAGCACACGCCCAGCGCGGTCTGCCTGCTTTCTCCATTTATGGCCATGACGTGCAGGAAGCCAACGATGATACGATTCCCGATGACGTGGCCGAGAAAATCCTGCGCTTTGCCCGTGGTGCTGTTGCCGCAGGCTGGATGAAGAACAAAGCCTACGTCAATATTGGCGCTGTAACGATGGGGATTGCCGGCAGCTTCTGCGATGCAGGCGTTCTGCAAAAGTATTTTGGCATCCGCGCCGAGTGGGTAGACGAGGTCGAAATCCTGCGCCGTATTTCCATCGGTATCTATGACCACGACGAATATGAAAAGGCGCTGGCATGGGTGCGCGAGAACTGCAAAGAGGGCTTTGATAAGAACCTCGGTAAGAACCTGCCGCCTGTCATCACGAAGTCGAAGATCGTCCCGGCAGACAAAGATTGGGAGTTTATCGTCAAGATGACCCTGATCATCCGTGACATTCTATACGGCAATCCGCGTCTGGACGAGATGGGCTGGCATGAAGAAGCGCTCGGTCGCAACGCTGTGGTCGGCGGCTTCCAGGGTCAGCGGCAGTGGACGGACTGGCTGCCGAACGCTGACTTCACCGAAGCTATTATGGCTTCTACCTTTGACTGGAATGGTCCGAAAGCCCCGACCCCGTTCGCTACCGAGAACGATACCTGCAACGGCATTGCCATGATGCTGGGCAGCCTTGTTTCCGGCTCTGCGCCGTGCTTCCATGATGTGCGTACCTACTGGAGCCCGGAAGCCTGCGAGCGTGTGACCGGGCAGAAGCCTGACGGCGTTGCCGCCAACGGCTTTATTCACCTCATCAATTCCGGCGCAACGGCCCTGGACGGTTCCGGTGCCTGCGTAGATGCCAAGGGCAATCATGTGATGAAACCGTTCTGGGAGATGACCGATGCGGACATCAAGGCGTGCCTGAACGCCACCGATTGGTGTCGCGCGGACTATGAGTACTTCCGCGGCGGTGGATATTCCAGCCACTTCCGCTGCAAGGCAGAGATGCCTGTTACGATGCTGCGCTTCAACATTGTGGAGGGCATTGGACCCGTCCTGCAAATTGCCGAGGGTTGGACGGCTGATCTGCCCGACGAGATCCACAACACTATCGACAAACGCACCGACCCGACCTGGCCGACCACATGGTTCTGCCCGCGCCTGACCGGACAGGGAGCGTTCACCGATGTGTACAGCGTTATGGCAAACTGGGGTGCCAACCATGGCGTGACCGTTTACGGCCATGTGGGTGCTGACCTCATTACGCTGGCCAGCATGCTGCGCATCCCGGTCACGATGCACAATGTCCCTGCCGAGAAGGTTTATCGCCCCCACGCATGGGCCAGCTTCGGCACACAGGATCAGCAGACTGCGGATTATGCTGCGTGCAAGCAGTACGGACCGTTGTATCGGTAAGTTACCTGTCGTAAATATTCTGCCGGAAAGATTTTGACATAGCCCTTAATACCAGTTAAGGAGAGGTTTCCTTGGAAGCCTCTCCTTGTTTTTTTCTTCTGGAGGTACACAACTAATTCAGAAAATAAAAAGTACCTTGAGGTCTCTGGCAAAGTCGCGGGTGATTGTTCGTAAGCCAAAAGTGCCAGTGACGAAATCCAATTATAAGGTGCTGCAATTCCTTGATTTGCTGAAAGATGTAGATGTGTATTCCGAGATTACAGGGAAGCCTTTGCAGGAACGGTTGTACCAATATATGAGCGATGCAAGGTTGAGCCTTTCAGAAATGGAACCGCATTTTTCTTATTACCCGGATAAGCTGTACAAAAATCTGGTAGAAACGAGGGTGATTTATAATGGCGTACTTGCACAGTGATAGAGAGCAATTCCGGGATAAAGTAACACAAAAACAACAGACAGCCGCCACAATTCCGTAATGATTGATGCTTGACAGTCTCCTTCAAGTTCGCTATAATAATAAACGCAAAACTTTAGTGGACTTTTCCGGATTCGGTCATCTTTTGGCCACACAGCTATCTTGTGATAGTTGTGTGGCTTTTTTGTTGCCGGTATCTCGGAAGTATTAGCAGAATGGAGGACTATATCTGTATGGGGGAAAATTTTTTGTCTCTTATCAAGATGTGCCGTAGTGTACGGGCTTATAAATCGGAATCTGTCCCTTCCAAGGCTTTGGACGCTGTACTGGAAGCAGGGACTTATCCGGCCCAGGAAGCCGGTCAGCACGCAGCACGCAAACAAAACTATATTGTTCGGACAATTTGTGGAGAAGAGGGAAAGCATGCAGACCAATAACAAAATGGCGGTTGCGCCCGTTGGAAAACTCATCTGGCAAATGTCGATACCGCCGCTGATTTCCATGTTTCTGCAATATTCCTATAATCTGATAGACAGCGCGTTTGTAGCGCGGCTGAGTGAAAATGCTTTGACGGCGGTTTCCCTGTCGTTTCCCATTACAACTTTGATGAATGCGACATCTATCTGGATCGGCGTTGGCGTGAATGTACTGATTGCAGGGTATCTTGGGGAGAAAAAGCAGGATGAGGCAAATACTACCGTCACACATGGATTGTTACTGGCCTTTGGAGTTGGTGCTTTGCTCAATCTTCTGTCATTACTGATTATGAAACCCTACTTTGGGGCATTCACCAATAACGAAGAAATTTATCAGTTGAGTCTTGCCTATATGAGCGTATGTTCGTTCATGCAAATTCCCAACATGGTGCATATCGCAATCCAGAAGATGATACAGGCTACTGGGAACATGATTGCTCCTATGTGGTTCCAGATTGCAGGAGTGGTCGTTAATTTTGTATTTGACCCACTCCTAATTTTTGGTATTGGTGTTTTTCCAGCTATGGGAATCCGTGGCGCTGCGGTGGCTACTGTTGCGGGCTATTTGTTATCCATGATTTTGGCATTTGCCTTGCTGCTGGGCAAAAAGCAAAAAGTGCGGATAAAGATCAAAGAATTTCATATACAAAAGCGGATGATTGCCCGTATATTCGCCCTTGGCTTACCATCTTTCATTATGAATGCCCTCAGTTCGTTTATGGTGACATTCGTCAATCTGTTTCTGGTGGCGTATTCCGATACGGCGATTGCATTCTTCGGTGCGTATTTTAAGGTGCAGCAGCTGATCGTTATGACAGTAAACGGCTTGATTCAGGGCTGTTTGCCTATTATGCGGTTTAACTACGGTGCGGGAAACAGAGATAGGCTGCACTCCGCTTTCCGATACGGAACCGCTTTGGTCTGCGGTATGATGATACTGGGAACATTGACCGTCAACTTCTTTCCGGCGCAGCTTTTGGAATTATTTACAGCGTCGGAAGCCATGCGCTCCTTTGGAATATCCGCTATGCGAATCATGGCGGCAAGCTATCTGTTTTGCGGTCTCTCTACCATGATTTCCACCTATTTTCAGGCGACAGAAAAAGTAGGTTCCAGCATAGCGATTCAATTATGCAGACAACTGCTTTTCCTTGTTCCTGCCTTATGGTGTCTGAACAAATTATTCCAACTGAACGGAATCTGGCTTGCATTTCCTGTTGCAGAAACCGCCACTATGCTCATTGCTCTCATAATAATGGCATGGCATCGCCACAAAAATATCTTATAACATGTTCCAATGAGGAGAAATGATGAACAATACCATCCCTGCAGTCTGAACTCCAACGGCGGCTGGAACGTGACGTCCTCGCTGTCGTTCCTGAAGATGCCGATCTTGCAATACAGCAGCGAGATTCGCTCTGCCGTGCTGCTGGTACACGGAGAGAAAGCGCACTCCAGCTATTTCAGCGAGACGGCATACAGCAAGCTGACCGGCGATAACAAGGAATTGCTCATCATATTTTGATTTCGATAAAAGACACCTCCTGTAAACAAAAGCGCCGCTATGCAATCTGCACAGCGGCGTTCTTCATTATAAATATTTCGTATAATTTTGTGTTCCGTGGAAGATTCTGTAAATTTCCACGGTATTTCTTGGCTCATCAATTTTGAAGAGAGCCACATATCTTCCAATCAAGAACTTCCTGTACTCTCTCTGCCGAAGCACCTCGTCGCGGGGGTACCCATAAATTGTAGGAGTCTCTTCCAAACGAAGCAGCACTTCACCAAAATCTTTTACAAACGAACGAATTGCCTGCTGAGAATCGAACTGTCTCTCAAAGTATCGCAAGATTTCTTGGTAGTCATCCTCAGCTGCTGGCAGCAAAATGACATTATAACTCATACTTCTTGCTCGTTTCTTTCAGAATATCAGCAAGAGATCGCCCCATTCCAGCTTCGTGCTGTGCTTCAGCCGTTGCCAGCTTTGCGTATACATCATTCATGATTTGTTGGTGCTCATAGGCTTCCATGCTCATGATAACCATATCACCATAACCGTTTTTGGTTACAAAGATAGGTTCTGCTGTTTCATGACAGCGTTGGGAAATTGCGTTGGTGTTCTTTAAATCACGAATCGGAATAATTTCAGGCATAGTCTCAACTCCTTTCGTGGCTCTATTATACCACAAAAAAGCCGCGCCTGCAACTCACAATCCCATAATTTCTTTCACAATGCGGTCACAGCCTTTGATGGCACCGACCAGCACCAGCAGGTTGAACGCCAGTTCTCCGACATAGATCCAAACGGCGGTGACAACAGATGCGCTTGTATCCACAGCGGGCGGGCTGGACGAAATGGCGGATAAAATAATGCAGGACAACGCAATCACCACGCCCTGCAAACACACACCCGCATAACTGCGGATGAAGTTTTCCCCACACTGCTTGTAGGCTCACACGCGAATGTAGACAGCGGAATCGGCGCAATAGCGGCGTACATCCAAAGACTGAACATTCTGCCGTAAACCGTGAGAATCATGGTAAAAGATAAAACCGTAATCAGCAGCCCGCCAATCAGCGTAACCGCCCACAACGGAATAGAATCCCAAAAGCCCACATTGTTGATGGCATCGATCAACTCCTGTGGCAGCGATACGCTGCTCATGCCGGAACTGCCCGATTGGGTGATAATGGTGGACACCATGCCCTGCACGATGGAGCACACTGCCAGCATCAATTCCAGCCCATAGGTCACCGCACCCTTGGCTACCCTTGCGGTGGAGTATAGCGTTCAGTTCTTGACAAGAAACCTATAAATTTGCTACTATAACAACAACATCTCCCCCAGGCCTCTACGCACAGCGTATGCACACTTGGGGGAGTTTTGTTTGTTAATATCAGAGAGGCTGTGAAGTGAGAATTTTACGGAATACGGAACGATTCCAAATACCGTTCAAAAATCTCACAGTTGACCAAGGTTACCTTGTCAATTTTGTAAACAGCCTTAGCTTCTTTAGCGAGCGCTGTGAATTTTGTCAAACCCATGCTGTACTTTTCAGCACCTTCTTGGTAGCGAACGAATTTCTTGACGTTCTGCTTTGTTTTTTCAACGTCTTTGCGCGAATAAGCCATAATAAACCTCTTTTCGTTTTAGCTTGCCCTGTTTTCTGTTCCGGGATCGTAATCTTGAAGTTTTATCTTTTTTGTGCATCAGCCTCACAATCTTTATAATATGGACATGTCACGCAGCAACCTCTGCAACACTTATGCGGATCATTCGATACCCAGCGCCGAATGCGGGCAATAACCTCCGATAAAGCTGTCATTCGATGCATTGACTGCACATCTTTTCTTTCTCTGCAATCTTCACCTTGCAGATCACCGCATTGTCCAGTACATAGACAACTTTGGCCGTGGCGCTGTCTCCGATTTTGTCATACAACCGCCCGGCGCTGATGCAGTCGCCCAAAACCGTGTGCGGGCTGTTTGCCACATAACCCGCGCAGCCAAGACCAGGCAGCTCTGCCTTGATTGCTTCGCTGTCATACTCATTGTCCGGCTCTTTGACCAGCTTGACCTTTTGCCCGACCGCAAAAGGCTTGCTGCCAAAATAGAACTTCAATCCGGTGATTGTGAAAAATGCTTTCATAGCGAATCTCCTTTGCATAAACTGTTGTGTTACCAATCCAACTCGTCCATAGCGTCATCTACGCCTGCTGCGTAGTCCGGGTCGCTGTCGTAGCGATCCTCATCGTAGTCGTCATCATCGTAGATGGCATCGTAGCCATCATCATAGGAATCATACGTCTTGTAGGATTTCTTGCTGCTGGAGTAAGAACTGCTGTACGAAGATTTGGAGCTGTAAGAAGTGCTGCTTTTGGTGGAAGATTTGGACGGGCGATGTACCCAGCAGTAGGCAGAGTCCTTATCCGCTTCTCGCGTGCAGCCGTCCTTGATGCAGGTGTATTTATGCTTTGTGCTGGAGCTGCTGCTGGACGGTCTGGAGCCACTACCGGAGACGCTGGAATTGCTCTTGGCTGGCTTATGTATCCAACAATAGGCAGAGCCCTTAGCAGCCTCTCTGGTGCAGCCGCTTTTGATGCAGGTATACTTGGCAGCAAATGCACCGGTACACAGGATGCAGGCGGTCAACGTAACGAACACTGCGCAAAGAATGTTTTTCCAAATAGTCTTTTTCATGGTAAAGTCCTTTCTGTCATGTACGATATTTTACCGGTGACGTTTTCCGTCAGAAATCATCACCGCCGAAATCATCCGAACCAAAGTCGTCTGAACCAAAGTCATCAGAATCAAGATCGTCCGAATCGAAGTTGTCCTCATCGTTATCGAACTCATCCATCAGCGCCTTACGGTTTTCCTCTTCTTCCCGGATACGATCCATTGCCAGAGAATAGTGAATATATCCGTCAATGCCCTTACCATAGACCCCAAAATCCATATCCTTCAGCATAGTAGTTACCTCCGCTTTGTATTGGGGAAGGGAACCGCTCCCTTCGATACTTCTATTATAAATCATGGCCTGTCCTATAATTTGGACTTTAAACACATTGTACGAAATTATACAATTCTCTGCTTTGATACAAACAAGCGCTCTCTGCAAATTCGCCTTAGATGATTGCAGAGAGCGCTTGTTAGATTTACTATTACTGCTTGCCGGGCCGGGCGGCTTTGCGGCTTTCCTTGCGCTGTGCCTGACATTTGCAAAAAGAAAATTTAAAGTTTGCTGGAGCCAATTTTGGCTCCAGCTTTATTTTTGCCTGACGGTTGTGGTTGAGCGCTTAAAGACGTATTAAGCACTGCCAACAGCATAGCCACAGGCAACTAATACGCAATCATTACGTCTTTTTGCGTATTCGACTTTTTATTGCGTAATCATTGCGTCAAGGCGGACGTATTACGGTCATCTGCAAAACCTCCCAAATCAGAAATTGCCCAAAACAAAAAGAGCCGTGCCTGAAAAAAGTCAGGTACAACTCTGGGGAAAATGTCCAGCCTTTTTGGCTGAACCCTATTTTGAACATACTAATTGTAACACGCGGGATTATACACGTATATACAATCACTGCGCGGATGTTGTGCAGATGTAATGCAAGTGCAGCAAAAAACTTTCAAGGCAGTGCATCCGGCGCAATCTTGATTCTTTGGTGTACAGGCATTATAATGCAAAGGAAAGGAATCGTCATTTTTATGGATAATCAGTTATTGCAAATACAGAACAGAACCTGCCGCATCTACGGCACTGCCAGCGCCGAATACCTGCTGCTGCAAATGGTGGATGAACATGACCTTGCAGGGATGGAACGAGAAGTTGAAGTCATACATCGGCAAACCACACAACCATTTTTGCTAGCCGCTGTCCAAGTCGAGAATTGGAACGACGATTTGTCGCCTTGGCCTGCACCGCCCGTATGGGGTAAGCAGGGCTTTGGCGGCAGGGCAGGGGATACGCTTGCACGGCTGGCGCAGGCTGTGCCGGGCATTCGCCAACAGTATTCTATAAAGGAAGACTGCAAGGTTATTTTAGGCGGCTACTCACTGGCTGGACTGTTTGCTCTGTGGGCGGCAACACAAACGAACACGCTGTATGGCGTGGCGGCGGCTTCGCCGTCCGTGTGGTTTCCCGGTTGGCAGAAGCATGAGGCGGCACGCCCTATTCAGACGCAGCGCGTTTACCTCAGCCTTGGTGACCGCGAGGAGCACACCAAAAACCAGACTATGGCATCAGTAGGTGACAACATCCGCGCCCTGCACAGCGCCTTGACCCGGCGCGGCACAGCCTGCACGCTGGAATGGAACACAGGCGGCCACTTCAAAGATGTCGACCTACGGACGGCAAGAGCATTTGCTTGGGTTATGGAAGGGAAACAGTAACGTGACAATTCTAATAGATGCCGATGGCTGCCCGGTGGTAGATTTGACCGTACAAACAGCCACAAAATATAAAGTGCCCGTGCTGCACCGCCCACCAAATCCAACGCTATGGTGCGTAGACATTGACCTTTGACAAAGGGCCCGACAGCGTAGATTTTGCGCTAGTAAACCGCGTACATCCCGGTGACCTTGTAATCACGCAGGACTACGGACTGGCAAGTATGTGTCTGGCACGCCGCGCCCGTGTACTGAACCAAAACGGCTTAGAGTATACACCCGAAAATATAGACGGCCTGCTGTTTCGCCGCCACGAAAATAAAAAGCTCCTTCGTGCCGGAAAGCACCCCAAAGGGGCATCCAAACGAACGAAGGAGCAGGACATAACATATAGAAACGCTTTAGAAAGAATTTTGCAGAGTGCGTAAAACTCTTTCTAAGTCATCTGAAAACGGTGTAACCGTTATTAAAAATTAAAGCCTGTTCTTACTACAAGAGACCGTAAACCTACATCTACACCTTGTCAGGTCTAATTTTATGCCAAACGGGAACAACGCTCTTTTTCTCTTGCATAAGTTTATACATCGTTTGGCGTAAGATTGGCGTATGGCATGATTTCAGTTAGAAAGCCGCCAAAAGAAAAAGCCTGAAATTTCTCGTATCATCAAGAAATTTCAGGCTTTTTGTGCTCAAATTGACAATTTACTGGTCAATGGGCTTCATCGTGGGGATTTGCACGATTCGCTCATTTGATGGTTATATCTTGATTCATCATTGGATAGATACTGCGATACACCGCAAATTGTCGTTTCATCAGATTATGTATTATTCTATCACGCTTTCGGTATTTGGTACACGGTTTGGTACATGAACCACGTGATAAACCGGGATGGGCAGAGCCACTGAATAGGCCAAACGGCCACCGAAAAGAGCCGAAATTCACTTGACCAAGATGGCTATGTTCAGCAATGAATGTCCCAATAAATCAAAGACTCTAAAAGAGCGCTTGGCCTCTGTTATGTGTAATAAAAAAGGAGGAATCCTCCTTTGGGCTGAGGGCCTCGCAAGTATCCGTAGCGCGATTATTACCGACAGCATAACGATAAGAGAAATTAAAGTCAATAATTTATAGCACAATATTATGTGCTCTTCTCCATTCCTCGAGGAGTTCATTAAGAGCAACTCCCGTTCTCAGACGCTCTTTATATATCGTTGTTTTCTTTTCATTCCCTGTATCGATATAGTCAAACTCTGAGGCTTCGTTGATTTTATTGCTCACCATAGTTTGGTTTATTTCGATATAATCTTCAAAGGCTAATCGTTCCGAATTAGATAAATAGAATACAACAACTTCTTGAAGGTTCATAAATGCATATTGGTGGTCGCTATTTTGTGGATCGTACAAAAAACTTCGTACTCTGTCGCGTTTGCTATTCTTGACGTAGTATTTGTAGCTGTATTTTGGATGCACACCATACTTGTCATAACATATGTTGCTCCATGATGGTATGGGAATCTGTAATCGTCCTCCATCAAGAGTCACAATCCGATAAGAATCGAGAGATGTCGTCTGATACTTGATATTTAGCGTACTATATGAGGTTTGTTGATTCGTCATGGCATATGCATAAAATTCTGCATCCCGATCATCCTCATAATCCTCGCATGATGATATTTCTATCGTGTATTCTGGCTTATAAACATTGTAATAGCCATAATCAGATTGGGTCCAATCCGACTTGTTGAGGAGTCTGTCATAGATGCATTCCAGTGGAGGCTTTGTAAGACCTAATCTTTTCTTCCACAGATGTTCGATCTCCAGCATAGAGGCATTCCCGTTGTCTGGTGTATTTTTGTCACCCACCCGTGTGTATATACACCCCAGACGCATTGAACCGTACTGCCTTTTTAAATAAATGGGTGTGGATTCCACATTGTAAACAGTTAACACATCCAACTCAACGTCATCATAAACAACGGTTTTTACATCTATAGCAGGGTACGCATCCCCAGCAAAAGTGAGGGTTGATATTGTATCAATAATATCTGCTTGCTTTCTTCTTGCCTTTTTCATTCCTGTGACGGACAAATCGTCTGATACGCCAAAAATCAAATAGCAATTTTCATCATGCACAGTATTTGCAAAACAAATGATATCCTTAATTAAATCGGCAATATTCTCATGCCACTCCTGCTTGAAATCCCAGCAATCACCCTCTTTGCCTTGTTCAAGAAAAAAACGAATAAGGTTCTTCATTGTGTAATATTGAAACCTAGACACGATTGGCACCTCATTTTGTTTTATTCGAAAGGGATGAAATAGATTTCAGACAGGATATTACTTAAGAAGATTGGGATTATAGTCGGGAATATAAAATGCGCATGTACATAAAACGGATAGGGAATCTGTCTGACAAATTAGTTCTAATTGCTTGGCCAATATATCTGATGTATTCGGTAGCTTAATATCGGTAGGAGAGCTTCCCTGTGTAAGCATAAATCCCTTTTCAAGATTTTGGCGAATTACAATATTACATTCTTGCCGGTTAATAGCAAATTTTCGAAAATCTCTATTTCGGTTTTCTCTCCGAACACGTTCTTTATAGGCTTTTTGTCTCAACTCATCCATAGTCACGGTGTATCCAGCATAGTTCGGATCAGGAATACTACCCATATGGTAAAAAGCCTCTACCATAGGGTAGTTCAAGTACAACTTGCCCATATCTGAAGATTCTGTAAAAAAAGAAAGCATCTCGGAAATCTTAACTGCTGAAAATTGCGGATCGTGTGGATCTAAATCAAAAATCAATAGAATATCTGAGTATACGTCGTCAAAAATTGCCTTTTTCGCCACATCATGCTCGCGCGATTTCAAAAGTGCAAGCAAATCATAATCCTCAGGATGCCCATCAGAAAACATTTGACCATAAAGAGTATAAATGTTCGTGTTATAGGAGACGATTGTATGCCGTTCTGAAATCCCATAGATAGAAAACAATTTTTCCATCAGATTTACATCAGTTTTTGCTCCCTCTACAAGAACAAGTATTTTTGCTTTCTCATTATCCATTGAATTCACCACTTATATATAGCTTCTCAAGATTATGCCCCTCCCGTAGTTCGCGTTCTGTTGCGTTTGCAAAGCTAGTGATTTTATTTTTTGTCATAATATAGCAGCAATCTGGACGCGTCAATTTATTCGTCATCAAATTGGTATTGTGAGTTGTGAGAATTGTTTGAAAATTCATCATTTTACCGAGCGCAACAGCAAGTTTCTCTGCTGCCTCATAGTGCAGGAATGCATCGAATTCATCAATGAAGATAAGGCTCAACTTGTCAAACGATGTGATTTGCCAAAAATAGAACAGGAAGAGAGCCATTGTACCTGTCGAAGCCAAAGAAATAAAGGGCGCTTTGTTTTGCTCAGCAGTATTTTTATCTGTGAAATATGCAAATAAAACAGGGGAACCGTTCACCAGTTCAAAGCGCAAAGTATAGTCCAAGCCGTTTTCACGCAAAAATGCTTCAAATTCATGAATTTTCCCTTTTTCATACAGAGCTTGAACCATAGAGGTTCCGCCATTTGTAAAGCCGGAATAAACATTTCCCTCAGACAAACTCCTATACCAAAGCATATTGTCACAAAACTGAAAAAGCTGCGTGATAAGCGGGTTGGCATTTGTAGGAGTATTTCTATAAATA
>SKEJ01000540.1_pt1 | contig 23901 bp, 28 predicted proteins | sample 4826721 | NCBI WGS metagenome assembly SKEJ01 (sample SAMN11008812, study PRJNA524170) | human gut metagenome | biome: Human fecal sample; material: Feces; isolation source: fecal sample from pouch patient p31 | host: Homo sapiens | place: Israel: Tel-Aviv | collected 2015-06-02 | reverse complement strand
TTTCAGAATAGTTCCCGGTGCATTAAAAACGATCCAGAGCTTTCCTGAGAGATATTCATAAAAAGTTCACATGTTTTTGATAAAATATTTTTACTACCGTGACAAATGGATGGAGAGATAGAGAGGCAGAGGTTTATGCGTTATTTAAATGAATTACATGAGGGTGACAGAATCAGTGGAATATATCTGTGTAAGCAGAAGCAGTCAGCAATGACTAAGAACGGAAAACCATATGAGAACATAATTTTACAGGACAAAACAGGTGTGCTGGATGGCAAGATCTGGGATCCGAATTCTCTTGGAATTGATGATTTTGATGCACTGGATTACATTGATGTAGTGGGAGATGTGACCAGTTTTGCAGGAGCTATGCAGCTGAATATCAAGCGAGTGCGCAAGGCTGCAGAGGACGAGTATGATCCTGCAGATTATCTTCCTGTAAGTGAGAACAGCACAGATGACATGTACAGTCAGTTAAAAGCATTTATTGGCAGTGTAGAGAATACATATCTGTCTGCACTGCTGAAGAAACTGTTTATAGAAGATGAGGAATTTATCAAAGCATTCGAGGGACATTCCGCAGCGAAGACTGTGCATCATGGATTTATCGGAGGTCTGATGGAGCATACACTTGGAGTTACCAGACTCTGCGATTATATGTCAAAAGCATATCCCGTCATTAACAGAGACCTGCTGATCACAGCATCACTGCTTCACGACATCGGAAAAACAAAAGAATTATCCTCATTCCCGTTAAACGACTATACAGACGAAGGCCAGCTTCTTGGACACATTTATATCGGTGCTCAGATGATTTCCGACTTGGCAGGTCAGATCCCGGAATTCCCGGAGGTACTTAAGAATGAGCTGATCCACTGTATCCTTGCTCATCATGGCGAACTGGAATACGGCTCACCGAAGAAACCTGCACTTGTAGAAGCAGTAGCTCTGAATCTTGCAGATAACACAGATGCAAGAATGGAAACCATCACAGAGATTTTTGCCGCAGATAAGGGTAAGAAAGAATGGCTCGGATACAACAGACTGTTTGAGTCAAACTTAAGAAGAACAGATGAGGTGTAATCTTTATGGAATTTCGTAAGAACGATCTTGTTACGTTAGAGATAGAAGATTGCGGAATTGACGGTGAAGGTATCGGAAAAGCCGATGGCTTCACCGTTTTTGTCAAGGACGCAGTAATCGGAGATAAAGTAACAGCTAAAATTATTAAAGCAAAGAAAAATTACGGTTACGGCCGTCTGATGGAGGTACTCAAGCCATCTCCATATAGAGTAGAACCGAAATGTGCCTTCGCCCGTCAGTGCGGCGGCTGCCAGCTTCAGGCACTTTCCTATGACCAGCAGCTTGTATTTAAGACCAATAAAGTCAAAGGTCATCTGGAGCGCATCGGAGGATTTACAGATATCCCTATGGAGCCGATCATTGGCATGGACGAGCTTTTCCATTACAGAAACAAAGCACAGTTCCCTGTAGGCAGAAATAAAGAGGGAAAAATCGTCACAGGTTTCTATGCGGGAAGAACCCACAATATTATTGAAAATCGTGACTGCGCACTTGGCGTAGCTGAGAATAAAGAAGTTCTGGACCGTGTGATCGCACATATGGAGAAATATGGGATTGAGCCGTACAATGAAGCAACTGGAAAAGGACTGGTACGCCATATCCTGATCCGTTACGGATATTTCACAAAAGAAGTAATGGTCTGTCTGATCCTGAACGGAAACAAAATATCGAAAGAAAATGTGCTGGTAGAATCCCTGCGTGAAATCCCGGGAATGACAAGCATTACCATCAACGTAAATAAGAAACGCAGCAACGTGATCCTCGGCGAAGAAATCCGACTGCTCTGGGGACAGGAATACATCACCGACAAGATCGGAGATATTTCCTATCAGATATCCCCACTCTCTTTCTACCAGGTAAACCCAAGACAGACACAGAAACTCTACGCAAAAGCACTGGAATATGCAGACCTCCATGGCGAGGAAACTGTCTGGGATCTCTACTGCGGAATCGGAACAATCTCACTGTTCCTGGCACAGAAAGCGAAATTCGTCCGCGGTGTAGAAATCGTTCCGGCGGCGATTGAGAATGCGAAAGAAAATGCAAAGCTTAACGGGTTGGAGAATACGGAATTTTTTGTTGGCAAAGCGGAAGAAGTACTGCCGAGAGAATATAAGAAAAATGGTGTTTATGCGGATGTTATCGTTGTAGATCCACCTAGAAAGGGATGCGATGAGACATTGCTGGAGACTATGGTTGAGATGAATCCGGAGAGGATTGTGTATGTCAGCTGTGATAGTGCTACGTTGGCTAGAGACTTGAAGTATTTGTGTGAGAGAGGGTATGAACTTCGCAAGGTCTGTGCGGTTGATCAATTTGGGATGACTGTTCATGTGGAGACGGTTGTCTTGCTTTCCAAGGGTGAGGTCGACTCGAAAAAGATTCGGGTTGAGTTCTCTTTGGAAGATATGGATATGTCCGAATTTCAGGATGGGGCAACCTACACCCAGATCAAGGACTATGTGCTGGAGCATAGCGGGTTAAAGGTATCCAACCTTTATATCTCGCAGATTAAACGAAAATGTGGGATTGAGGTCGGCAAGAACTACAATCTGCCCAAATCCGAAGATTCCAGACAGCCCCAGTGTCCGCCGGAAAAAGAGAAAGCAATCCGAGAAGCTATGAAATATTTTGGGATGATTTAATATCCCATATTATGGAGGTTGCTTATGGATAGATTGATTTCTTGTGAGTTCAACATGGATAATGCTTGTGTGGAACTAAAATTTGCAAATGGCAGCATGATTGCCATTGATACCATCGCCGTGGAGAATGAGGTTGCCGATAATATGTATCAGCGGTCAGAACTGGATTATCTGATCTACAATGATCCGGTTGGATATGCAGACTTGATCTTGAACGGTGATCCCGAAATTTATCTAAAAACTGTAACTGAATGTAAACCCTTAGATTAAAACTCAGCCCTCTGCCTTTTCCTTGGCAGAGGGCCGTTTTTTGCTTAACAGTTATTGAGCATCCCTTAATTGCTCTAAAGACTGTCAGCAATATGGTTGTTGGGCAAACGACAGTAATCAGGTTCGTTGGTGAGATTCCTGAAATCGTTACTTCAAAGCAATTTCTTAACACGTTGTTGAATCTTGAAAGTCGATTTTCTATCAAGCCGAAGGAGGATGGGACACTTTCGCTTGATGATGAGGAGATGAGGTCGTGTTTGGTCGAGTGGGCAAAGATGGAGCGCTTGAAAGATGAGGGCATCATCTCTTCGAGTGACTTTGCTACTTGGCGTTCAAAATGGAGGGACGAATAGTATGGGGCGAATGACGGAAATTGTCTGCTTTGAGTCTGGTGAGCATTTCAAAAGTCAAAAGGAAGCTGCGGAAAGACTAGGTATTTCGAATCTTGCCATCAATGCTTCTTTAAGGAGAAACATGGCTGCAAATGGATTTCACTTTTATTACACTGATGACCCAAGGCTGCTTGATGCCGATTTCCGACCAAAGACGAGAAATAAGAGAGTTCGTTGCATTGAAACGGGCACTGTATACCAATCTATTAGACAAGCTGAAATACAGACGGGAATTCGTCATGGAACCATTTCATGCGCTGCATCCGGTATGGCCGGTGGCTACCACTGGGAGTATATCGATGATTGATTCAGGGTGGCTCCATTACCGCGACCTGAAATCACGGTGTCCGGTCTGCAAGCGCCCGGCGCATATTGCGAAGAGGGATGGGAACTTCTATTTCGTTGATGACGAGTACAACCCGTTTGTCAGGCACGCTCCGGTGAAAACGACGGAAGCGGTATTCCGATTTTTCACGAACGGTTACCGTCGCGAACATGGGACGGAGCCGAAGGTCACAGGGAATCGGAAATTGTCGGAAAGCGATATTCTTTCCGGCATGGGTGCAGTGTCCGTGAAAAAAGATTCATGAAAGCAGGGGGAGCAATGACAACGGGCGATTGCGGGAGCGAGAAGACGATTCGCTATGAGGAGGACGGTTGGAGTGTAACGCTCACGAGATACGTGAGCATGGAACTCGGTGAGACCGTTGCATCTTGGGTTGAGTTTCCGAACGGGTGGTATCTTCATTCGGACGATGCCGATGCCGAGTTCACGCGAGATGGGGCTAAGAAATATCTGGAACGGTTGAAATCCGTCTGGACGAAATCACCGTTTTGGGAAGCGTTTCTATCACAGTAAAGAAGGAAAGATGAGCAGACTTATTATCTGTTTGGAGATGTGAGAACGGTTCGAGAGTCTGAAAAAGGCGAAAGAGAGGAACGACGCAAGAGGAAAACATCCCCTCCTCCACCTCACAGATGCCGTCCTGATACATCTTGTTGTAGCCGATGTAGTTCACCACGTCTTTCGCGGAGTCGCGCTTCTTTCTGGCATCGGCCATCTTATCGGACAGCTCCTTGTCCCTGTCCTTTAACTGGGACTTGATGGAGCTGTAGGTCTTTTTCGCTTCCTTCTCGGCCTTCTTGGCTTCCTTTTTCCTGCGCTTCATCTCGCGCTTGGCGTGCTTCTTCTCCTTTCGGGTCAGCTTTCCGGCACCCTGCGTGACGTGCGCGACCTGAGAGATGGCATCCATGTCGATAGCGCCGGTATCGGAGCGCAGGGGCGCGGTGTTCCCGAACCCGTCACCGGATGCGTGGACGAACGCGTCCACGTCAAATGCGGCGTTAAGAGATGACCCGTCCTGCCCTTGGGGAGTAGGATTCGATGCCGCGAAGGTTTCCCTGCTTTCGGTAGTGTTTTCCATAGATAGTTCCTTTCTGCTTGCTGTTTTCCGACTCAGAGAGAAGTCCCGCAAGGCGCATGGACGGCTTATAGAAGATGCGGTCGTTCGTGAAGTTTGCCTTAAGCCAAAGCGGCGCAAACTGCTCGAAGGGCATCCCGCAGGGCTTCACGAAGCCCACGCACCAAAACGGCAACGAGACGGCGTAGATAAAATAGGTGCAATCGCTGACGTTCAGCCCCAAAACGAAGTAGATGTAAAGCCCGGCAAGTACCGAGACAGAAAGCGCACCCGTGATGGATACCAGGGTGCGCATGGTCATCTTGCCTACGATTTTGGGCTGATACTCGGCGATATCCTTGTGTACTGCTACAGAGAGCATGTTAGATATCGCTCCTTTCTAACCCGCGAGGGAACCCCAGTTGATACCGGTCTTGAAGTACACGGCAGCACCCACGACGATGGCACCGCCGATAATCATGGCGAGGGCACCGGAGAGCTGACCGCCGCCGCCCTGCATACCGTCCTTGATGGTAAGACCAAGGTTCACAAGGCCGAAGACGATGAGGATGCCGCCGAGGGCGGTCACACCATCAGAGAGAAGGTTTTTCACGTTTTCCAGCATGGTTGATTCCTTTCTTGTTTACTTGTTTTCTAGTAACCGTACAGATGGGCAAAGGCGATACAGGTAAGTCCCGCGACGATGATTGCAACGGCTTTGCGTATCTCCCCGCCCCCGCCGCGAAGAAGTCCCGCGAGGGTCATCCCAAGATAGATGATTCCCACGACGGTGAATGCGCCCGCAGCGGTTCCTATCGCCGGGGCGGCGAGTTTGACGAGTGTTTCCAAGTTCCTTCCTCCATTCGTCCCCTTTCTGCCTTTTTCGCGTGGCATTTCTCTTAATTATAAGTGACTACCGGTTCAGCAATTTACCCAGAAGCCCTTTCCTTGATTTTTTCCATGCCGCCCATTTCCATGCCGTGAACTCCGCACCCATATCCTCATCGGGGGTGTACGGCTCGCAGCCGTTTTTCAGATACCGCTCGAAATCGAAGGAGTTCTTATGCAAACGCTTCCAGTTGCGCTTATCCACGATATAGCGGTATCGCTTATGGGCGTGGGGGTCGTACTTATCATCCATGAGCGGGTTGGTACCGGCGATGAGCAGGATTGCCTTTAAGCGGCTCATCTTTCCGATTTCTGCTGCGTCGATAAGGTCACGACCCTGAATCTGCAAGTTCTTACTGGCGCTTGAGGACTGCCCCGTGGACTCGTTGTAAGTCATCTGATGGATGGTCTGCTTGCCAATCATCTCCGCAATCTCCTTGTTGGTGGAGTTTGACTTGCCACCGAGGAAGAGCGTCGAGTCGCAGCAGTCGATGATGGTCTGCGCCTTCTTATCGTATTTGCTTTCCAGCTGGCTCATGGATTGCAGGATGATGGTGATGCCGATGTTACGGGAACGGGTGACCGCGATGGTCTCCTCAATCTGCGGGATAGTGCCGATGTTGGCGAACTCATCGAAGATGAAATGCACCGGGGTCGGGAGTTTCCCGCCATAATCCGAAAGGGCTTTTCGGCACAGCTGGTCGATGGTCTGCCACATGAGGATGGCGAACAGGAAACTGAGGGTCTTGTCGGTATCGGAGAGGATGCCGAAAATCGCCACCTTCGCATCCGGGTCACCAAGGGTGTCAATCTCCATCTCGTCATAGGTCAAAAGCTCGCGCACGCCGTCCGTCGCGATGGGCGCAAGGCGCACGTTGCAGGAAATGAGGATGGATTTTAAGGTCTTGCCTGCGGCCACCTTGAAGTTCTTGTAGTTCATCAGGGCGAAGTCCTCGTCGGCGGAAAGTCCCCCGCAGTCGGCGGGCTTCACGCCGTCGGAGTTGCGCTTGAACTTACTGGGCACCCAAGACCAGCCGTTATCTGCCTGTTTGGTGCCAAAGCTCCTTGAAAGACCGGCATTTCCCGCAGCGTCAGGAGAAGAGCCGTCGTTCTGCTTGTACTTCTTGCCCTCCTCGATTTGGAGGAACATCAGGTCAAGTGCGGACTTGAAGTTCTCATCGTTCTCACGCGCTTCCGCAAGGGAGAGGAGCGTGAGAAGCGAGGACATGTTGTAGTCCTTCGCCGGGAACCAGTCACGCAACAAGGCGATGAGCGCCGTGTAGAGCATCTTCTCCGCGTTCTCCCAAAACGGGTCACCGCTCGATTTCCCCTCGGGGTTCGTGTTCATAATGAAGCAGTTCACGAAGGAGAGGATATCGGTATCCGTCTTCACGTACTTTAACGGGTTGTAGTGCATGGACTCATCAAGATTGATGGTATTGAAGCTCTTGAGCTTATAGCCGTTGTCCGTGAACAGGTATCCGGCATCCTTAAGAAGGGTTCCCTTTGGGTCGGTGACGAAGTAGCTGGTGTTGAGCTGGCAGATGTTCGGGGTCACGTAGTTAAAGGTCTTACCGGAGCCAGAGCCGCCGACCACGAGGACGTTTAGGTTGCGGTCATATTCCGGGTCGAACTTGGGGCGGTGCAGGGCAAGACCGAAGTTCTTGGTGAAGAGAAGATTGTTATCTTCGGTCTGCAAGTCCTTAAACTTCTTTCCTTCCTTCAAAGTGCCCCAGCGGGCGGAACCGGATTCTTCGCCGGAACGATAGTTTCCGATGAACGCCACGTAGCGAAGCCAAATCATCCAGATAATGAGAAAGCAAGCCCCGCCAAACAGCAGGGAGTTACTGGTCATATCGAGGGCAAACGGTGCATCCTTTATGGTCTGCCACATGGAAAGGAATGCGTCGCTCAAATGGTCGAAAATCTGCCCCGGATAGGTGACGAGGGTTTCGGCGTAGCGGTCACCGAGATAGAAAAAGACCGTGGCGATGACGAGGGTGCCGAGCGCCGAGGTGGCAATCTTCTTATTGATTTCCGGGTTCGCGCTATTTGCCATATGCATCCTCCTTTTCCACTTCTTCCAGCACAAGCAAGAGCGTGGTCACAATACTCGTGCGCGTCTCCCGCGTGGCCGCGTGACGGAATCCTTCATAGCAGGTGAGCGAAAAGTCCTCGGACACATCAATACCATTGGAATCGCGCGGAGTGAGACCGTCGCACCGGGAAAGGGCGGAAGGCTCCCAGAGGGTCGTGATGCCATCTTCCGATTTCACGCGCTTGCACCCGGACTTCATTTCATAGAAAAGGTTGTCGAGGGTGGTATGGGTCTCGTTGTCCTTTGGCAGGGCGGCATCAAGAAGGGAGATGAGGTTCCCGATGGTACGCTGGGAAGGCTCGCACCAGTCCCTTAAATATCCAAGACAGGCCATCAGAAGAAGTTTTTCCGTCTTCTTAAAGAAGTCACCATCTGAATCGGAGAGGTTCACGATGGATTCCGCGATGGTCTCGATATCGCTGTCCGATTCCATGGTAAGAAGCGGGGAGCATTTCAGCCTGTCCGGCAATTTGTCTTTGAGTGTCATGGTCTATCTCCTTACAATACGTCTTCGCCGTTAAAGGGCAGGCTCGAACCATGCTCCCGCGTGGTTTCCTGCGCCTTCGTCTCCGTATCCATCTGGTTCTTGGCAGCGGTCATATCGCGTGCTTCCCCCGTGAGGGAATAGGACTCGGAATCATATTGCTGCTCCTCGCGAATATCGGAGGGGCGAATCTCGCTTCCGGTCTGCTCTGCATCCATGACGGCGGTGCGGGAATCGGTATCTGCGCCATCGTGGCTCTCAATACCGGAGTTCGGGTCAGGCGTGCGCCCGTCGTTATCCATGGAACCATCAGATGCAACCGGCTCAAGCAGCTGTTGTTCGTCACGCATCTGCTCCTGCGCCAGACGCGCATTCTGCATGGCAAGGTCTCCATCTGGGAGGGTGCCAGCGTCCTTCGGGGTATTCTGCTCGAACCAGTTATGGGTCACATCGAGGTCGTACCGGTTCTTTAACGTCTCCGCAGAGACCGGCCAGTCGCGACCGCGCTCATACGCCGGTACCGAACCGTCTTTATTCAGGCTTGCAGGCTCGTAGGCCATGACCTCACCCTTGCTGGTTTCAGTCACACCGAAGCCCTGTGCGTTCATCTTGCGCTCGAAGTCGGAAAAGTCCGTGCAGTCTTCCCTTGCCTTTTGGGCAGCGTTTCGGATGTTCTGGGTATGGATGGCGGTGTCCTCAGCACGGAGTGTAACCTTATCACTGCGGGCAGGTGAATCCTTTCCCGGCGCGTCATAAGTCTTTTCCGGGGCATCCGTTTTCACCTGCGTCGCGTGAACCTTATAGGGGTCGCTGACGGCAATCACATCGAAATCCTCATGGGTCTCACGACCAACCATCTCGGTAAGCTCCTTGTGGGAGTAGCCGGAGAAGCAAATCGAATCGTCGATGTTGAGGTTTTCGGTATCCTGTTCGCTAAAGAGCACATCGTAAGTTTCTTCTGGTGCATCCTTGTAACGGATGGTGACCGGAATGACCGTTACGTCCTCTGCTGGAAGGTCGGGATAGCTTGTCAGCTCCGTGAGGGAATCCATGGTCTTCTTATTCACGGGTTCCGCGTGATTCAGTGCGTCGGTGATACGCTGCTCATCGAGACGCGCCATCACGTCCTTAAATTGCGGGGCATACCCTGCGACGGTCTTAGCATCCTCCTTGGCAAAGGCAAGGAATCCGTTTCCCTGTTTATCCGTGTAGGCGGCGGCATAGGTACCATTCTCGCGGCATACCTGCGCATAGTAGGCGGCTTCCTCGGAAGTACCAAAGGGCACGACCACCTGCTCACGAGAGGATTGCTTCTCAGCCATTGCTTTTGCCTGCTCGGGAGTGTTCCCCTCCTTCTTATAATGGCGCTGCCACCAGTCGAAAGCACGTTCCCTGCCACGCCCGAACCGCAGATAATTCTCCGTCTGCCTTGTGACGAAGTTTAGGAGGGCGTTTCCCATGTCATCGCCGAAATCCTGAGCCATGTGGCATCATCCTTTCTTTTCCGATTTTCTGTCTTTTGAAGCGGCAAGAATGCCGTCTCCTTGGGGACAGATTATAACGCAGGCTATTTTTCTATCCCTCTGCCCTATACACGAACATGCAGGTAGAAACTGCCAAATGCACGGATGCCGATGATAGAAAAAGACACCATTTAGCATCAAATGAACCCATTTGCGCCTATTTGCGAACGTTGACCCTTTTCTCATCTGGGTAGAGGGATTCGCCCCTCAACCATCCCGCCCACAAATCTTTCATAAATCCGCAGGCGGATTGACGGAAACATTTGGAACGGAAAAGTTGACCGGCTCCGACTCCCGTGCATTCGCCTTCGCTGCCGCGATGCGCCGGACGCAGGAAAAGCGAGGGGCTTTCCCGCCGGGCACCGCGACCGCTCATTATATGCACGGAGATTGCTGAAATGGGGCGCTGCCCCAGACCCCGACCACTCCGCGCAAGCCGCAGGATTTTGTCCTTTCGGCGGGGAAAATACAAGTCTTGAATGTTTACCGGCTTTCTTGTAAAATATATATATAGCAAGATGGTTGATACCTTCTTGTGAGTCGAACAGGAGGTGGTCTTCACCGATGAATCAGGAAGAAACGATGCTTAAGCATAAGGAGAGATACAAGAAAACGATTAAGAATCTGACCGTGATGAGCGATATTTTCGCGCGGAATGTATTCAAGGATAAGAAAGCCTGCGAGTACGTTCTTAGAATCATCATGGAGGACAAGGATTTGACCGTCATCGACAATGAGACGCAGATGGATTTCAGAAACATGCACGGCAGGGGTGTCGTGCTGGACTGTGTGGCAAAGGATGGAAGCGGACGCGTCATAAACGTCGAGATACAGCAAGACGATGAGGGAGCGCACCCGAAACGTGCCAGATACCATCTCGGGATGATGGACTCGAACGTACTGGATACGGGAAAGAACTTCGATAAGCTCCCGGAGACCTACGTGATATTTGTCACCTTAAAGGACGCGCTTGGATGCGGACTCCCGATAGCCCATATCGACCGGATAATCCGCGAGAACGGCAAGGAGTTCGGGGACGAGGAACACTTCATCTACGTGGATTCCAGCAAGGACGATGGAAGCGAGCTTGGAAGACTGATGCACGACTTCCGAGCGAAGGAAGCGAAAGAGATGCAGGCCGGAGCCTTGGCCGACCGCGTGCACGAACTGAAAGAGACCGAGAAAGGAGTGGAACATATGTGCAAGGAAATGGAGCAGCTTTGCGATGAAAGAGAACTTGAAACGAAGAAGAATGTGGCTTACTCCCTCGCTGAAAAGAAAATGAGCGTTGAGGATATTGCCGAGGTTATAAAAGTAAATATTGAAACAGTAAAGAGCTGGCTCGCAAGCACAACAGCGGCAAGATAGTTAGCCGCATAAACAGCTTCACGGTTTTATGGCTCTGCGGGTTACCAGCCCGCAGGGTCTTTTTGATATGGATTCCAGCAAGGACGATGGCGGCGAGCTTGGAAGACTGATGCACGATTTCCGTGTGAAGGAAGCGAAAGAGATGCAGGCGGGAGCATTGAAAGACCGCGTGCACGAACTGAAAGAGACCGAGAAAGGAGTGGAGCATATGTGCAAGGAAATGGAAGCCCTGCGTCTGGAAGGCGTGGAGGAAGGAAGACTGGAAGAGAAAAGAGAGAATGCCAAAAGCATGGCGGAAGACGGCTTGACAGTAGATAGAATCGCAAAAATCTTGAAAGTAAATGCCCAGATGGTGCAGGAGTGGCTTGCAGGTAGCGTTTCTACGGCAAGATAGATAACCACTTAGACGGCTTTACGACTCTGCGGGTTTCTGGCTCGCAGGGTTTTTGAAAACAGGTAAATAATTTTGTTAATGAAAAACTCGTTACCAATGGGGACATAACCCAGTTGATAACGAGTTTTTTGTTTTGAAAGACGATAGTTTTGATTGCACACTGATTGCACACCTGCGTATTTTTTTGTTGTTTTATAGGTTGCTATATTGCCTTATATTGCCGGAAAATCGCTTATTTTTCGGCATATGGAAGGTTGTCGAAATCGAGTTTGAGGAATGTAACAGGGGGACGAGAAAAGCTGCGATATATGGTATCATCACAGCGACATGCTTTTCCGTGACCTTTGCATTTGCCGGACATTTTATCGTGCATATATTTACGGATGATATACAGATGATAAATCTTGTGGTAAAGTTGTTAATAGTAGATATATTTCTTGAACTTGGAAGGGTAACAAACCTTGTATATGGGCAGGCGTTAAAAACGAGCGGAGACGCATTTTTTCCGGTTATATTAGGTGCGATATTTATGTATTTGTTTGCAGTTGGCGGAACCTATTTTCTCGGAATACACATGGGACTTCTGGCTGTAGGAGCATATATTGCTATGGCAGGTGACGAATGTGCGAGAGCAGTGGGAATGGTACTTAGATGGAAGAGTGGAAAATGGAAGAGTAAAGGTCTTGTAGAAGTATAGGAGAGAGTATGTACTTTGAATTAAAGGAAAATAAACCACATGGTACAAAGGATGATCCGTTTAGTATATATCATATAAAAAATGAAGGACGATCATTTCAGATACCGGTTCATTGGCATGATGAACTGGAAATTATATATGTAAAAAGCGGTTTTTTGACTGTTAGTATATCAGGAGAAAATTATATTGGAACCCCCGGGGATGCTTTTGTAGTGTCGCCGGGTAATCTGCATTTTATGGGTTCACAGACTGATACAGTGGATTATTTTACTTTCCTTTTTCCGTTAAAATACATATCTTTTTGCATAAATGACATGTTGGATGATAAATTATTGGAGCCGTTAAAAAATGGTCATCTGATGATAAGTCCAAGAGTAAAAGATACAGCAAAAGAACTATGTGAGCAGTTGGTTGAAATATATGTGGCAAAAAATAAGAAAACTGAGTCCATAATAACTGCTCAGATAAAGACAAAAATAATTCTTTTACAATTTATTCTTGAAATGTGGGAGAGGGGCTTTGTAATCGAAAATGATAAAAGCGGGAGAAATACGATAGAAAAAGAAATGATTTCATATATACAGCAGAATTTTATGGAAAAGATATCATTAAAAGAATTTAGTGAGCAGTTTCATCTTTCGGAAAAATATATATCGCGATATTTTAAGGAACATTTTCATATTACCCTTTCGCAATATATAACACATTTAAGGTTAGAGCATGCAAAACAGCTGTTACAAGATACGGATATTCCTGTTACAGAGATTGCAATGCAGAGTGGATATCAGAATGTAAGCTATTTTATCAGAAGCTTCAAAAAAACATATGGGGTTTCTCCGTTAAAATATAGAAAAAAATAAGCCAGGTATATGGTTAGAAAGGAGAGGATATGCATATCTTACCGGTATTATGGATCTATATTTCAGAAAAATCATTTCCTGGGTACTAAGTGAGACGTTGGAGGCATCTCATGTAGTAAAATGTTCGGTTTTTACAACAGTCTGTTTCGTGTGTAATTCAATTTTAGGTGTAACTACCCAAGGCAAATTGTAGTAAAGACGATAGGAAAGTGTGGGGGATTTCGCCTGTGTCATGACACAGGCAGTGCTTGCTATTCTTGCTATTCTTGATTAGTTAAAGGTTTTTAACTTCCCTGATTTTTAAATAATACCGATCAATAATATCCTGCAATGTAATGGATTTCATTTTTTCATCTACCATATTTTGAATTTCATGATAGGTAGCCATTGGCGTAAAACTGATTTGTCTGATTCTTGGAGCAGTAGGAATTGCCAATATGTGGCTTGCAATTTTTTGCAGATGTAGGTGTGATGATTCTGGCTGTATTAAATGCGATTCGGGCGAGACCGCTCTTTATTTGCATGGTCTTATCGACAGAGAATACAGTCATATTTATTTCACTGTTCCTACCGGGTATAATGCAACACATATCAAAAAGAAAAACAAAGAAGTTCGTTATGCAAACCCAGAGATTCTTGATATGGGGATTTGTGAAATCCCGTCAAGCAGCGGTAATTTGGTTAAAGTATATGACAAGGAAAGATGTATTTGTGATTTGATTAAAGATCGAAAGAAATATGAAATTCAGTTATATCAGACAGTAATCAAGGAATATATGTCCTCAAAGGAAAAGAATCTTTCAAGATTGATTGAGTATGCGGTTAAACTTGGAGTAAGGGATGAAGTGATGATGTATGTGGAGGTAATGGTATGATTCATACAGCGAAACAACTTAAAGACAAAGTAAAAAACATGTCCGGCGGGAATAGTGAAGTTGCGTAAGGTTAAAGAATATGAATTTAAATCAGGTGATATTATAAGCGTTAATCACGAGGGGGAAAGTGGCGAATTGTACATAAGTATTGGGCAATTAGGCGAGGATATGGTGTTCTACGAGAATACTTATGATGAGTTTGGTGAATTTGAAGTTGGGATACAGGAAACGGGAAGTTATCAGATTAAGTGTTTCGGAAAGCGTGCAAGTGGAAGAATTGAAATTAATTATATATCATTGAAATTATGATTCTTGATAATATTGTAATCATATGGTACAATATCCGATAAATCGGAATATAATAGGGGAAGGATAATGTATCATGAACATTTATGAAAAAATCTTTGCAAGACTTGAAGAATTACATATGAGCCAGATTGAATTATCACGAAGAACCGGTATTGCAACCAGTACGATTAGTGACTGGCGTAAGAAAAAGATTAATCCACAGGCTGACAAGCTTATGTCTATTTGTAAGGCACTTGATATGTCTCTTGCGGAGTTACTTTGTGATGAGGAAGTAGTAGAGCGGACAATTGAACCAGACTTTATGGTTGATGGACAAAATATTATTGAACTACTCAGAACATTTGATTTTGAAACGAAAAGAAGAATACTTAGATATTTTGAATTAATCGAAATATGCAGAGAAATCAATCGAGAAAACAGCTCTCAAAAAATCAAGAGAAATGTCTCTGTTATTCAGGACATTGACGGCAATAATATTGTTATGATTAACGATATACGATTTAGGGGAAAACGTTCTGTAGATTGGAAAGATGTCAGGGAATACTTAAAAGAATACGTTGGCGAGTTTTATACTATTGCTGCAACAGGAGATGTTATTTTCATTGGTTCCGATCTTCCTAAGGAATACAGTGGATCAAAATATACCAATAGTATAAAGGGAACAAATGCAAAGGCAAAAGCAAATGCTGCGACTGGAATTCCTGAAATGATAGAGATAGCAGTAGGAAAGCATTTCAGAGAGAATCATGAGGATAAACATAAAAGAGATGCTAAAAATGGATGGTACAGATATGATTCAAGATTTGCACTCCCGGTTTATGACGACAAGGGCGAATTAGAAAGATATAATGTTTTTCATGCCTCTATGCTTATACGTCATTCAAATGATGGAAAGTTGTATTTGTATGATGTAATAGATATAAAAAAGAAACGAGCAACTCTCTCGGCGAATAAACGCTTACCAGACAAAAAACCCATTTCCTTTAGGGAAATATAATACTACAGGAAATGACAGATGTCAATCCGAATATTCGAAAATATTCTTGCATACAGAAGGACTAGAGATGGTTATGCTTTTACGGTGATAAAAATAGAAATTTCACAAAACTGTCCGCGAATGTTAATGCAAAGTAAAGTCACAAGAAAAGAACCTTGTTCAAGAATCTGGGAAATTGCCACAAACAAGTGAATTACATGACGTATGATCCACAACCTGATACATTTATCTGCGTTGTGGAAGCTGGAAGTTTTAGGGAGATGTGAAGTATGTGGATATTTTATTCAATAGGTTCTTCCTTTTTTACGGGAATCACAGCGGTTTTGGCAAAATGTGGAATTAAGAAAACGGATTCGGATGTGGCAACAGCAATCCGGACAGTGGTGGTACTGTTGTTTTCATGCCCTTCAGAAAGGTGATATCAATAAGGTTGTACCCATTGATAAATCCAGTACTGTGCTTTCCATTCTTTTGGCACTTATATTCCTTCGTGAAGGGATTACAGGGACAAAAATAGTATCCGTATTGTTGATTGGAATCGAAGGGATTGATTCCAATCTCGGTACGGCAATCCGTACCACGGTAGTGCTGCTTTAGTGTTTATTACCGGAAAACAGAAAGAGATAAAGGCGATAGAGAAGAAAGAATTATGTTTTATCTGCCTGTCAGGACTGGCAACGGGAGCGTCATGGCTTTGTTATTATCGAGCATTACAAGAGGGACCGGCAAGTGTGGTAGTTCCAATTGATAAGCTTAGCATGTTAGTAACAATTGCATTTTCCTGGATTGTATTTCACGAAAAGCTGACAAAAAAGGCAGCGGCAGGTGTTTTGTTGATTACAGCAGGAACGGTTCTGCTGGCGATTATTTAAAATGAGCAAAAATGAGCAAAACTCATGTTGCTGTATGGTTGAGGATTTCGCCCTTTTATGATATGCTTTTACATATTAGCAACTGTTCAGAGCCAACCTCCAAAATGCTACGCATTTCGGAGGTGTGGCGTATCCGCCAAATAAAATTTCAAAACAGTCTAAAAAATGCAAGCATTTTATACCTTTTTTTGAAATTTTGCTTGGCTCTGAACAGTTACACACATTATAGGTAAAAGCGAGGTGAGGGGTGTGCTGCACATAGGTATATGTGATGACAACCAAAAAGATATCAGTCGAGTTCAGGAACTGGCTGTCAGATTTTCAGAACAACACCCGGAAATGCCTATACAGATACAGGCTTACAGTTCACCATATGATTTATTGGATGAGATAGAAAAAACAGGTGGGTTTGACCTGTATTTATTGGATGTCGTTATGCCACATATGACAGGTGTAACGTTGGCCAGACGGATTCGGGAGCGAAAAGAGAGAGCAGAAATTTTATTTCTGACTGTTTCTAAAGAATATGCCGTGGAAGCTTTTAGCGTAAAAGCTTCTGGATATTTGATAAAGCCCGTAAACCAATCCGCTTTTGAGGATGCGGTACTTGACTGTATTCATCGATTGTCACCAGAAAATAATCCCTCTCTTTTGTTGAAGTCAAAAGAGGGAATTCACCGTATATCAATTTGCGAATTGGTGTGTGTTGAGAGCTTTAATCATAATCAGGTATGTACTTTGTCAGACGGTTCTATGTTAGAGGCATCAGCAACTTTGTCGGAATTGATGGAGGAACTAAAGAATTTTTCGGTCTTTGTCCGGCCGCATAGAGCGTATATTGTTAATATGGACTTTATCCGCCGGCTGACAGCCCGTGAGTTGTTGCTGACAGATGGGAAGAGAATTCCAATTTCTCAAAGTAGATATGGAGAAATAAAAAATAGTTATTTTACATATATGTCGCATGCATAAAATTTTATTATTTCACGCAGAAAAAGTGCTGTTTCACGAAAGAAAGCACTTTTTCTGCGTGTTTCTTTTAGTATTAATGTTAATTAGAAACTCTCAGATAGATGTTGACATTTATAGGAAAAATGGTGAACTGTATGAAAGGTTTTGGAAGAGGAGAAAAAGGAGAGATGAACTATGGAAATTAAATGTGACAATAAACGGAATTGTCCCTGTACATACGATTGTCCGCGTCACGGGAAATGTTGTGCCTGTGTAGCTCATCATCGTGATCACAATGAAGGCGTGCCGGGATGTTTCTTTTCGAAAGAAGCAGAAGCAACTTATGATCGCAGTATTAAAGCATTGGCGAAGGATCACGGTATCATTTAAAGAGCGGAACAAAGAGTTTCACAAAGAGTCTCAAAGGATAAAATTGCTTGACGGAAACCAATGGATAATATACAATAAGATTTATCTATTGGTATTTTTTATATAATCATTTGAGAAGCAGGAAAGGCACCCTGCGCTCATTAGGGAACCTGATATGATGGATACGCCGCCCATCCAAGTGTTTATGTCATAGCATGATCTTGAAAAAGATTGTGCTTTTTTACGTTACAAGAATTTAGAATTCATATGAAGATACAGTTTATTACAGGTTAAGGAGAGAATATGTTAAATATTATAGAAATCAACAACTTTAACGCACCGGAACTGGACGTCTACGCACGTTATACGGAAGCACAGCTTCTGAATAAAGACCGTCCGGAAGATGGACTTTTTATTGCAGAAAGTTCGAAAGTGATTGGACGGGCGTTGGATGCCGGATATATTCCAATATCTGTTCTGGTTGAAAAGAAACAGATGGAAGAAAATGAAGAGACGCAGGAAGTTCTTGCAAGATTTGAGAATACAGGCACTTCTATTTTTACAGCCGAGTTTGATGTTTTGACGCAATTGACAGGATTCAAGCTGACGCGAGGAATGCTTTGTGCACTGAAACGCCGATCGTTGGAAGATTTCAAGAAACTTTGCGAAGGGAAGAACAGGATTGCCATTCTGGAAGACGTGATGAATCCAACGAATGTCGGAGCAATCTTTCGATCGGCAGCAGCGATGCATATGGATGCAGTGTTACTGACTTCAGGATGCAGCAATCCATTGTATCGAAGAGCATCCAGAGTGAGTATGGGAACGGTGTTTCAGATTCCATGGACATTTATTCAGGATGATAAAGAACGCAGATGCAACAGGAAAGAAATCTGGCCGGTCCAGGCAATCGAGAACTTGAAAGCACTTGGGTATAAGACAGCAGCACTTGCATTGACAGATGATTCCGTAAGTATTGACGATCCGCAACTTATGAGCGAAGAAAAACTGGCAGTGATTCTTGGAACCGAGGGGGACGGACTTATGCAGGAGACAATCAAAGCTTGCGATTATACTGTGAAGATTCCAATGTCACATGGTGTGGATTCTCTGAATGTGGCAGCAGCAAGCGCAGTGGCGTTCTGGCAGTTGAGAAAATAAAGATTTATCGTAGGGATTCTTTTTCAAGTTCGGACGAAATCAGATAGCGCTTATAAAGTTTCTTCTAACAGACATTGAGGGATTGATGCAGGCTCCGGGTTCTGTATACAGGAAAGACTAAGAAAAACGAAAGATTACTAAAAACAAAGCAATGCTCGGCAAACTCACTGCCGCTTCAGACAGTTGCCTCGCATTGCTTTAACGTAACCTTCCGCTTTTCAAGACTTTCCAAGCACACAGAACAGTCACCTGAATCAATCCCTCAATGTATGTCTATCGGTAAGTTTTCAGCGCCATCTGATTTCTACTCTCTCGAAAGAAGAACTCTACTTGAGAAGCAGACGTACCGGATGTTCTATAGAATGATTCCCATTTCTTAAGCGTATTTACTTTAATAAAATTTAGCGTAGAAGACGATCCTTTTTCAGTAAACAGAAAACAGAAAATATGAACTTCGAGAAGTTTCATGTTAGAAGGATGGTACAGGGACGAAGACGAATGTGGAGCATGCTTGCTCATACTTGAAAAACAATGGATTGCGTTAAAGAAAGGATTGACAGCTGTCTGAGCGGCAGCGAGTTTGTCAATCCTTTCTTTGCTCTTAGCAGTCTGTTGTTTTTCCTAGTATGAACAGTATACGTAACCCTGAGTCGGCGTTCCTGTACCATTCTTCTAACAAGCGATTTTCTAAAATAATATTTTCAGTTTTCGTCCGCACTCAAACAAGAATCTCTACGCTAAATCTTTATTTCCCGGCAATTTATAGAGGAAATTCCTTCATCATTTCCCCACAAAAAGAACAATGTCATATAAAATGTTACATTTTTCACAAAAGAAACTTCTCTGGTGTAAAGTTTTTGTAAAACAAGTGTCTTGTCACCTGTAAATGACAGTGCTATAATGGGCAAGAATAAATCAACAGAGCAATAGACATGAAAGTGTGTTACAGCAGAATTTTATGTCAGGAGAGAATAAGAGAGGTACGTGCTATGACGATCAGAGAAGAGATAGAACAGTTAAAGAAAGAAAAAAATGCCGTAATTCTGGCGCATTATTATGTAAGACCGGAAGTTCAGGAGATTGCAGATTATGTAGGAGATTCTTTCTATTTAAGCAAAGTTGCGGTTGGTCTGAAAGAGAAGACAATCGTATTCTGCGGTGTTTCATTCATGGGCGAGAGTGCAAAGATCCTGAATCCTGAGAAAACAGTGCTTATGCCGGATATGGCAGCAGATTGTCCAATGGCACATATGGCATCTGCGGAGACAATCGAGAAGATTCGTTCAGAGTATGATGATCTTGCAGTTGTCTGCTACATTAATTCAACAGCAGAACTGAAAAGACATTCTGATGTCTGTGTAACTTCATCCAATGCAGTGAAGATTGTAAAAGCACTTCCGAATAAAAATATTTTCTTTATACCGGATCGTAACCTTGCACATTATATTGCAGGATTGGTTCCGGAAAAGAACTTCATATATAATGAAGGCTTCTGTATCGTACACGAATACATGGAGGTTGAAGAGATTCAGGAAGCGAAAGCAGCACATCCGGAAGCAGAGGTTCTTTCTCATCCAGAATGTCCGGCAAAGGTTCTGGAACTTTCTGATTTTGTCGGAAGTACTTCAGAAATTATCGCGCAGGCAGAAAAATCAGATGCGAAAGAATTTATCATCTGTACAGAGAGTGGTGTTTTGTATGAACTTCAGAAGAGAAATCCTGAGAAGAAATTTTACTTTACAGAGACAACTCCGATCTGCAGAAATATGAAGAAGGTTACACTTGAGAAAGTGCTTCATGTATTAAAGACAGGCGAGAATGAGGTTTTTGTAGACGATAAGCTTCGTGAAGAATCTAAGAAACCGTTAGAGAGAATGTTAGAACTTGCCAAGTAAACAGAGGGCAGATAGGATTGACAGCAATCGAAGATCATAGAAAATACAGATCAAATCGACCAATGCTGTCGGAATGGAGATATTTATTATGAAAATGGAAGCAGATGTAGTCATTGTCGGAACAGGTGTGGGAGGGCTTTTCAGCGCACTGAGTCTTCCGAGAGACCAGAAGATCATTATGATTACAAAGTCAGATTTAGAGAGCAGTGATTCATTCCTGGCTCAGGGAGGAATCTGCATGCTGCATGACAAAGATGACTATGACAGTTATTTTGAAGATACAATGAAAGCGGGACATTATGAGAACAGAAAAGAATCTGTTGATCTTATGATCCGCAGCTCAAGAGAGATCATTCATGACCTGATTGGCTATGGTGTAGATTTCCAAAAACAGGAGGCAGATGAGTCTGGAAATGAAGCCGCAGACAACGGTGGTGAAAAGGCAGAGATTCAGGATATTTATGCATTTACTCGTGAGGGAGCACATTCACGTCCGAGAATTCTGTTTCATGCAGATATTACAGGAAAAGAAATCACAAGTAAACTGCTTGCACAGGTAAAGCAGCTTTCTAATGTAACATTGATTGAATATACAACGATGACAGATATCATTGTGGAAAATGATGAATGTAGAGGAATCATTGCACAGGATAAAGATGGAAATGAATTCGAAATCCATACAGAGAATACAATCTGGGCAAGCGGTGGAATCGGTGGACGCTATAAGCATTCTACAAATTTCCCACATCTGACAGGAGATGCACTTACTATTTCCGAAAAACACGGAATCCGTTTAGAGCATTTAGATTATGTACAGATCCATCCAACAACATTGTATTCCAAGAAACCAGGAAGACGCTTTCTTATTTCAGAGTCTGTCCGTGGGGAAGGTGCAGTTCTTCTTAACAGCAAGAAAGAACGTTTCGTAAATGAACTTCTTCCAAGAGATGTTGTGACTAAAGCAATTCGAGAAGAGATGGAAAAGGAAGGCACAGATCATGTCTGGCTGTCCATGGAAAAACTTGGAAAAGAAACCATCATGGGTCATTTCCCGAACATTTATCAGCATTGTCTGGAAGAGGGATATGATGTGACAAAAGAATGTATCCCGGTTGTTCCGGCACAGCATTATTTCATGGGTGGTGTATGGGTTGACTCAGACAGCAAAACATCCATGGAACATTTGTATGCAGTAGGAGAGACAAGCTGCAACGGTGTACATGGTGCGAACCGTCTGGCAAGTAATTCACTTCTGGAAAGCCTTGTATTTGCCAAACGTGCGGCAAATAAAATCTCAGGTACAGAGAATGAAGTAAAAGTACGTGAATTGGCATAATAATAGTGATATAATATTAATCTATGCTGAAAAAATAAAAGTTAAGAGAAGAGTAGAGAAAGAATATAGAAACAGGGACAGGAGATATAAAGATGAACGAAATTACAATGACACTTCAGGCAGACCATTTGATTCTTGAAGCACTCAAAGAAGATATTTCAAGCGAAGATGTAACAACAAACTCAGTTATGAAAGACTATGTAAAAGGTGAAGTAGAACTGATCTGTAAGCAGGACGGTATAATTGCCGGACTGGAAGTTTACCGCAGAGTATTTGAACTGTTGGATGCAGATACAAAGACAGAACTTTACTGTAAAGATGGAGACGAAGTAAAGAACGGCCAGTTGATGGGAAAAGTAACAGGAGATATCCGCGTACTTCTTTCCGGTGAGCGTGTAGCACTGAACTACCTTCAGAGAATGAGTGGAATCGCAACTTATACACATTCCGTTGCAGGACTTCTTGAAGGAAGCAAAACAAAACTTCTTGATACAAGAAAAACAACACCGAATATGAGAATCTTCGAGAAATATGCAGTTCGTGTTGGTGGCGGTTATAACCACAGATATAATCTTTCTGATGGCGTACTCCTGAAAGACAATCACATCGGAGCTGCAGGAAGCGTAAAGAAAGCTGTCGAGATGGCAAAAGACTACGCACCATTTGTAAGAAAGATCGAAGTAGAAGTTGAGAATCTTGAGATGGTAAAAGAGGCAGTAGAAGCCGGAGCAGATATCATCATGCTTGATAATATGTCAACAGAAGAGATGCAGGAAGCAATCAAGATCATTGACGGAAGAGCGGAGACGGAGTGTTCCGGAAATATAACAAAAGAGAACATCGGACGCCTGACAGCTCTTGGCGTAGACTATATTTCCAGTGGAGCCCTGACACATTCCGCTCCGATTCTTGATATCTCGATGAAAAACCTTCATGCTGTAGAGTAAAAGTGATATAATTGTTAAAGAACAATTATTAGTATGGATTTCAATTTAGAAAGGAAGAGGCATGATGACAGGACCAGAAAGAAGAACTGCCATTATAAATCAGATAAAGACAAGCTCAGCACCGGTGCCGGGAAAGGCATTGGCTGCACAGTATGAAGTAAGCCGTCAGGTGATCGTGCAGGATATCGCACTCATCCGTGCCGCAGGACATGACATTATATCTACAAACAGAGGATATATTTTGCACGAATCACATTTAGTAGAAAGAATCTTCAAAGTGAAACATACCGATGACCAGGTTGAAGATGAACTCTATACAATCGTAGACCTTGGTGGAAGAGTTCGTAATGTGATGGTGAATCACAGAGTCTACGGTCATATGGAAGCATCACTCAATATTAATTCCAGACGAAATGCAGTAGAGTTCATAGATGACATCCGAAGTGGAAAGTCTACGCCACTGAAAAATATTACATCCGATTATCATTATCATGTGGTAGAAGCGGATAGTGAAAAGACATTGGATATGATTCAAGAAGCACTGGAAGAAAAGGGATTTTTGCTGGAGCAAGAAGAGTGGGAGAAAGAGCTTTTTGCAAAGTAAAGATTTATCGTAGAGATTCTTCTTCAAAAATCGGACGAAATCAGATAGCGCTTATAAAGTTTCTTCTAACAGACAGACATTGAGGGATTGATGCAGGCTCCGGGTTCTGTATACAGGAAAGACTAAGAAAAACGAAAGATTACTAAAAACAAAGCAATGCTCGGCAAACTCGCTGCCGCTTCAGACAGCTGCCTCGCATTGCTTTAACGTAACCTTCCGTTTTTTAAGTCTTTCCAAGCACACAGAACAGTCACCTGAATCAATCCTTCAATGTCTGTCTATCGGTAAGTTTTCAGTGCTATCTGATTTCTGCTCTCTCGAAAGAAGAACTCTACTTGAGAAGCAGACGCACCGGATATTCTATAGAATGATATCCATATCTCAAACATGTTTGTATTTAATAAAATTTGTCGTAGGAATTCATCTTTTTCAATAAACAGAAAACAGAAAATATGAAGTCCGAGAAGTTTCATGTTAGAAGG
>SKEJ01000529.1_pt1 | contig 24198 bp, 21 predicted proteins | sample 4826721 | NCBI WGS metagenome assembly SKEJ01 (sample SAMN11008812, study PRJNA524170) | human gut metagenome | biome: Human fecal sample; material: Feces; isolation source: fecal sample from pouch patient p31 | host: Homo sapiens | place: Israel: Tel-Aviv | collected 2015-06-02 | reverse complement strand
TCTACGTCGGCTACCTCATGATGAGCGAGGCCTCCGAGATCGACTGGTCCGACGTGTCGCAGGGTTTCCCGGCGTTCATGATTGTCGCCGGCGTGCCCTTCACCTACTCCATCTCTGCCGGCATTGGTCTGGGCTTTATCGCCTACGTGATTGTCGCGCTCTTTAAGGGCGAGGCCTCCAAGATCAAGCCGCTCATGTGGATCGCGGCCCTTGCCTTCCTCGTCTACTTCTTTGTAGCGTAACGGCAAAGCTGCCAAAACAGAACACCAAAGCGCGGAGTCGCATCAAGCGGCTCCGCGCTTTTTCTTTTAAGCCCAGGCAACGCACGGACGCGCGATATATTGCTTCCCAGGTTTTGGACATTTTGCCCTCCAAACGGCACTACCGCCGGCTACATCCTGCAGATATGCTGGGCGTAATCGCATAGGCCCTATGAGGATGGGAGTAACCATGGCCGCCTTGTTCACGACCCCCAAGCGCAATGACAAAACCTCTGGAGCCCATTTTGTCGAGCCCGACGTGCGCCGCCGCACGCTGCTCGCACACGGCAGCTGGCGCCGCGTGACACGTCGCATCGTTGTAGGCGCCGTTTGCGCGCTCACGGTAAGTTCGCTGCTCATGCCGAGCGTCTCGCTCGCGGCCGAGTGGGTGGACGTCGGCGGCACCCAGTACAACGCCGGCACCGCGGCAGGCGACGAGGCCGGCACCTGGAGCTGGGACGGCGCCGACGATATGAAGCTCAACGGCTATGACGGCGGCGCGATCGAGGCAGCGGGCAAGCTCAACGTGAGCTACGAGGGCAACAACATCGTCACTAACGGCGACGGCCGCGGCATCAAGGTTAAGGATGGCGCGAACGAGAACGCCGAGCTTAATATTCAGGGCGACGCGTCCAGCACGCTCAACGTGACATCTTCTCGTGACGCCATCACTTCCGTCGGCAGCATCAACATCGACGGCGCTGGCACCGTCAACGCCACGAGCACCGAGCACGATGCCATCGATGCCGGGGGCGATGTCACCATCAAGGGCTCGGGAAACGTTAACGCCACGGGCGATTCGGATGGCATCAGGGCCGACGGCAACATCACGATCGACAACAGCGGAACCGTCACCGCCAAGGCCACCGAGGATCAGGGTATCGATGCTAACGAAAACCTCATCATAAAGGGCGGCGGCAAGGTAGAGGCAAGCTCTATCAAAGACAATGCGATTTGGGCCGACGGCAACATCGAGATCTCGGGTGGCAGCCAGGTCAAGGCAAGCTCCGAGGAAGACGCCGCCATCGACGGTAAAAACAGCCTCACGGTCACGAACGCTTCCCTCAACGCAAGTGGCGTTGGGTATGGCATCTATGTCTACAAGGGCATCACGTTCGATGGCGCAACCGTAACGGTCCGTGCAAGTGCAGGGAACGATGAAGCCAGCGCCCTCTTCACCGACGAGGACGACATCGTCATCAAGAACGGCTCGATCGTGGATGCGTTCGCAGAAGGCCAGCTCTCGACCGCAATCTCCACCAGAAACTACTACCCCAACGAAGCGGGTGGTCACATCTACATTAGTGACTCCGTTGTCAAGGCTATAGCCCGCTATGTCGAGTCCGGTAGCGACGGCCCCGATCACTACAGCAACGACCAAAGCGGCGCGGTCATTCCCGAGCATAGGGGCGTGAACATCGGCATCTTTGCCCGGACCAAGGAGGGCATCACGCCCGCGACCATCTCGATTGTCCGCAGTAAGGTCACAGCTGAGGGAGACACGGCGGCAATCTTCGCCCTTGCCGTGAGCGCGGACGGCGAGACAATCGGCACCATCGAGATCGAAGGCGCTCCCATCCAGACGCCCACAGGCGGCAAGATCATTGGCTATCGCAACAAGGAAGAACTCGATGACGGCATCTTCTACGTGGTGGGTCAAACCATCGGCACGGGCGACGCTGTGATCGACTCCCCCTATAACGAAGCTGTCGCCAAGAGCACGGTCATCGCGCCTCCCGAGGAGATCAAACCCGAGGAGAAGCCAGGCGAGACCAAGCCCGAGGGTTCCAAGTCCGAGGGCACGAAGACGACCAAGACCGTTGCAGTTGCAGCCACGGGAGCCAAGATCGCCGGCAAACTCGCAGCAACCGGCGACGCCTCGAGCGCAGCCATCGTGGCAGCCGCCCTTGCGGGAACAGCCGCCATCGCCGCGGGCGCCGTGGTGAGCCGCAAGCGCTCGTAAACACTTTTTCGCACGGGACGGGTGGATCGCGGCCCTTGCCTTCCTCGTCTACTTCTTCGTAGCGTAAGGGCAAGGCTGCAAAAGCTGAACAATAAAGCGCGGAGTCGCCATGCGGCCCCGCGCTTTTCTTTTAGCGCCGGTCCCTGCGCCGGCGTGCGGCCTATTTCTCCCCCATTTTGGCCATTTTGCCCTCCAAGCGGCACTACCGCCGGCAACATCCAGCAGATACGCTGAATCTAGTCGTATAGGCCCTATGAGAACGGGAGCAACCATGGCAGCCTTGTTCACGACCCCCAAACGCAATGACACTACCGCCGGAACCCATGTTGCCGAACCCGACGTTCGCCGTCGCATAGGACTCGCGCACGGCAGCTGGCGCCGCGTGACGCGCCGCATCGTCGCGGGCGCCGTGTGCGCGCTCACGGTGAGCTCGCTGCTCATGCCGAGCGTCTCGCTCGCAGCGGAATGGGTCAAGGTCGGCGGCAACAAGTACAACACCGCGGCGAGCGACGAGGCCGGTACCTGGTCGTGGGACGGCGCCGACGACTTGAAGCTCAACAACTATAACGGCGGCGAGATCCAGGCCGCAGGCAAGCTCAACGTGAATTACTCGGGAACCAACATCGTCACTGCCGAATGGATCGAAAGCATCAACGTTTCTCATGGCACTAACGAGAATGCCGAGCTCAATATCCAAGGCGACGAGGGCGGCACGCTCAGCGTGACATCTACTGAGGACGCTATCCTCTCCACGGGTAATATCAACATCGACGGAGCCGGATCCGTCAACGCCACGAGCACTGGGTTTGATGCCATCAATGCCGGAGGTGATCTCGCTATCAAAGGTTCGGGCAACGTCAACGCCACGGGTGCATCGGATGGCATCAGGGCAAACGGCAATATCACGATTGACGACAGCGGAGCCGTCACCGCCAGGGCTACCAAGGACAAGGGTATTGGAGCCGACAAGAACCTCACCATCAAGGGTGGCGGGACGGTCGAGGCAAGCTCAGCCGATGGTGAGGCCCTTTGGAGCGGCGGCAATATCAACATCTCGGACGGCGGCCAGGTCAAGGCAAGCTCCGAGAAAGACGCTGCCGTCGAGGCCAAGGGCAGCCTCGCAGCCACAAACGCCTCCCTCAACGTAAACGGTGTTGAATATGGCGTCTATGCCCACAAGGGCATCACCCTCGATCATGCAAACGTGACGGTCCGTGGAAGTAAAGGCAGATACGGTGGCGCCAACGCCCTCTTCACCTACCAGGACGACATCGTCGTCAAGAACGGCTCCACCGTGGACGCGTTTGCGGAAGGCGAGGTTTCGGCTGCATTCTCCACCAGAAACGATCGACCCAACGAGAAGGGCGGCCACATCTACATCAGCGACTCCGTTGTCAAGGCCATAGCCCGCTATGTCGAGAACGGCGACGGCCCCATCCCCTACGGCGAAAACCAAGATGGCGAAACGAGGCGCGAACCCCAAGGCGAGAACATCGGCATCATCGCCCAGACCAGCGAGGGCGTCACACCCGCAGTCATCTCGATCATCCGCAGCAAGGTAACGGCCGAAGGAGATACAGCGGCAATCTTTGCCCGTGCCATGAGCGCTGACGGCAAGACAATCGGCACCATCAAGATTGAGAACGCCGCCATCCAGACGCCCGAAGGCGGCAAGGTCATTGACTATCGCAAGCTCCGTGACGGCATCTACGAGGCAGGCCAAGCCATCGGCACGGGCGACGCCACGGTCGACTCCCTCTATATCAAAGCAGTCGCCAAAAGTACGACCATCGCACCTCCCGAGGTAGCCAAGCCGGAAGACCCCAAGCCCGACGAGACCAAGCCCGCAGAAAGCAAGCCCGCGGAGTCCAAGCAGAACCCCAAGCCTGAGGGCTCAAAGCCGACCAAGGCCGTTGCGGCTTCAACCACGAAAGCCAAGACTACCGGCGTGCTCGCGGCAACCGGCGACACCTCGGGTGCGGCCATCGTGGCAACCGTCCTTGCGGGAACAGCCGCTATCGCCGCAGGCACCATGGCGAGCCGTAAGCGTTCTTAGACGCCTCTGCGCACATGGCAGCTCCCGCGAAGGCCCCGAGCCCCAGCACCGTTTAACAACGCCACCGCCGAGCTCCCCTCCGGCGGTGGCGTTTTCCATATGCGTCCGCAGGGGATGCACGAGATTGTCTTTGGTCTAGCCCAACCGGCATACGCTGGCGTGCGACAATTGGGGCTGCCGATATCACAACACTGAGAGAAGCCCGTCATGGAAGCGCATCAAAAGCAGATAACCGTTTATTCGAATCATACGGAAAGCGCGCCTGTCATCTACCTTCCTGTGGTCGTGGGCGACGGCAGCGAGGTTTATAAGTGTTGCCGAGAGCTCGACTGTCCGCCATTCGCCCTCGTCACCATTGGCGGGCTCGATTGGAATCGCGAGCTGAGCCCTTGGGCATGCGACGGGACCGTACGCGATGCCGAGCCTTTCGGAGGCCAAGCTGCCGGTTTTCTTGATGAGCTGCTGAATCAGATAATCCCCCAGGTGGAGTCGTCGCTTCCTCAGCCGCCCACCTGGCGCGGCATTGCCGGCTACTCATTGGCGGGCCTCTTTTCACTTTGGTCCCTCTGGCAGACCGATGCCTTTGACCGCGCCGCAAGCGCATCGGGGTCGCTGTGGTTTCCTCACTTTATCGACTACGCACACGAGCACACGATGGCAGTTACGCCCGACGCTGCCTACCTGTCACTCGGCAAAAAGGAAACCAAGACGCCAAACCGCATGATGAGGCACGTACTTGATGACACGCGCGCAATGGAAGAGTTACTCATCGAGCGCGGCATCTCAACAACGCTGGAACTCAACCCCGGCAATCACTTTGCCCAAACCGACTTGCGCATGGCCCGCGGAATCCACTGGATACTGACGCATTAAAAATGGTGCCCACGCGCATATACGCATGGGCACCATATCTTGTTTTAGCTGAACGCAGCTGCTACTCAGCAGCCTCCTCAAGCTCGGAGACATCAAACTCAAAGTCGTTACCCGGCAGAATGGCGTTGAGCACGATGCCCACCAGCGAGCCCACGGCAAGGCCGGAAAGCGAAATCGTCACGCCGCCCAGCTCCAGCACGATAGCACCGGCGGTGCTGTACGCAATGCCGAGCGAAAGCACGAGCACCAGGGCTGTCACCAGCACGTTACGGTTGTTCTGGAAATCGACCTGGTTCTCGATGAGGTTGCGAACGCCCACGGCGCTGATCATGCCGTAAAGCACGAGCGACACGCCGCCGATAACGCATGCCGGCATGGCGGCGATCACGGCAGCGAACTTGGGACAGAACGAAAGCACGATGGCACAGCACGCGGCAATGCGAATCACGCGCGGATCGAACACGCGCGTCAGGGCGAGCACGCCGGTGTTCTCGCCATACGTAGTGTTGGCCGGAGCGCCAAAGAGCGATGCCAAGATGGTCGCCAGGCCATCGCCGAGCAGGGTACGGTGCAGACCGGGATCGGCAATGTAGTTGCGCTCGCAGGTAGAACCAATAGCGGAGATATCACCGATATGCTCGATCATGGTTGCAAAGGCCAGCGGCATGATGGTGATGATGGCCGTCGTGGCGAGGCCGCTATCAAACTGCGGCCCAAAGAGTGCAAACACCGTGTTGTCCCACACGACGGGCAAGCCAACCCAGGGAGCGGCTGCGACGCCCGAAAAATCGACCTCGCCCAGCGCAGTCGCAACGGCATAGCTCACCACAACGCCCAGCAGAATCGGCACGATCTTAACCATGCCACGGCCCCAGATGTTGCAGATGACGATCACGGCCACAGCGATAACGGCAACAAGCCAATTGGTCTGGCAGTTGGCGATGGCAGAGCTTGCCAAGATCAGGCCGATGGAAATGACGATGGGGCCAGTCACTACCGGCGGGAAGAAGCGCATAACGCGCTTGGCACCAAACGCGCGGAAGAGCGCCGCCAGCACCGGATAGAGCAGACCGGCGCAGGCTACGCCCAGGCAGGCGTAGGGCAAAAGCTCGGCCTCGCCGTTGGGCGCGATTGCGGCATAACCGGCAATAAAGGCAAACGATGAGCCCAAAAATGCCGGCACCTTACCGCGCGACAGGAAGTGGAACAGCAGCGTGCCCAAGCCGGCAAACAAAAGCGTTGCCGAAACCGAGAGACCAGTGAGCACGGGCACCAGTACCGTGGCACCAAACATGGCAAACATGTGCTGTAGACCGAGCAGGAACATGCGCGGGCGGCCGAGCGACGATGCGTCGTAGATGGCATCGGTGACGGCAGGCGTCGAAGACTGGGGCATGGATGTCCTTTCAAAATGGAAGGGCGCTCGAGCATAGCGGATTACCTGCCCGAACGATACGATCCGAACCATTGTACGTGATATATGTCGCCCCGCACGCACCGTCCCCGCAAACGGTACTGCTACTTCCAAACGCGCTCGGCAATGCGCCTAACCAGCGCAATCTTTGCCCACTGCTCGTCCTCGGTCAGCTTGTTGCCAATCTCACAGCTGGCAAAGCCACACTGGGACGACAGATATAGGTTCTCGAGCGGAACATACTTTGCAGCCTCGTGAATACGCTCGACGATGGCATCCTCATCCTCAAGCTCAGCGGCCTTGGTGGTCACCAGGCCCAACACGACCTTCTTGCCGGGGGCAACATACTTCAGCGGCTCAAAACCACCGGCGCGCGGCGTATCGAACTCCAGGTAAAATGCGTCAACATCCTCGTTTGCAAACAGGTACGGCGCGATGGGGTCGTAGCCGCCCTCAAAAGCGTAGGTGGAGTGGTAGTTGCCGCGGCATACGTGCGTGTTAATGACCAGGTCGTCGGGCTTGCCCTCGATGGCTGCGTTGTTGAGCGCCACGCCCAGCTCGCTTACCTTTTGCAGGTCGACCGGGCTCATGCCGGTTTTGGCGACAAAATCGGTATCGCAGTAGATACCCCAGGTGCAGTCATCAAACTGGATGTTGCGGCAGCCTGCAGCGTACAGGTCGGCGATCACCGTGCGATAAGCAGCTGCAATGGCGTCGGCAAGTTCCCCATCGGTCTTATAGACAGCGCGCAGGCTCTCCTGCTGGCCGTCGCAGCGATCGAGCGTGACCTCAGAGAACGTCTGGATAGGCGCCGGGATGGTCTGGCGTGCAACGTGGCCCTCGCCCTCAAGTGCCTTGACAAACTTAAAGTGCTCGACGAAGGGGTGGTTCTCGCCGCTGATGGGGCCGGTCACCACGGCGGTATCGGCCGTGGTCTCCTCGTCGTGGAACATATAGCCCGTACGCGAGGTACGGCGTTCAATGCCGTTGAGTCCCCACATAAAGTCGAGGTGCCAGTAACTGCGGCGAAACTCGCCATCAGTAATCACCTGCAGGCCAGCGGCCTTTTGCTTTGCCACCAAATCGCGAATGGCCTCGTCCTCGACGGCCTTAAGCCCCTCGGCGTCAAGCGTGCCCGCGGCATAGGCAGCGCGGGCGTCCCTTACGGCCTGCGGACGAAGAAAACTGCCGACGATATCGGCGCGAAACGGCGCGTTCAGCGTGGTTAAAGCACTCATAGATATCTCCCTTGCAATTGATTGCTTTATCGAGAGAGAGTATGAGCGCTCTTACCGCCATCGTAAAATATGCGTTTGTATTAGTTTGATATAGGAAACTTCTATATGCACACCAACGGACCGCCGAGCCAAACTATCCCATATCCGCCAGTGCAAATAGCCATTTTCGTGCCCATATGGCACTAGCAGCTCTGCCCTATCGCCCATACGCTTAGTGGTGACCGCACAAGGCCACGCGAGAGATTGGAGCGACCATGACCACGTTTACGACCCCCACGCGCCACACCGATCGTGTTGCAGGGCTTCATTACGCCGAGGCCCCCGTGCGCCAGCGCGCCGTTCTCACCTGTGGCAGCTGGCGCCGCGTGACCCGCCGCATCGTCTGCGGCCTGACCTGCGCACTTACGGTGAGCTCGCTGCTCATGCCGAGCATTTCGTTTGCGGCCGAGTGGGTCGAGGTCGACGGCGCCACCTATAACGCCGGCACCGCAGCTGGCGACGGCAGCACGTGGGCCTGGGACGGCGCCGACGACATGACACTCAATGGTTATAACGGCGGAGGCATCGCTGCCGGCGGTAAGCTCAACGTGAGCTACGAGGGCACCAATACGGTTGCCAATGACGAAGGCGACGGCATTTCCGTTATAGACGGTGCCAATGAGAGCGCCGAGCTCAACATCTCCGGAACGGGCACCCTGACGGCAACAGCAGAAGGCGACGCCTTGTATTCCCAGGGCGATATGACGATCAGCGGAACAGGCACTGTCAACGCTTCGGGCGACGCCAGCGGCATCCACGCCGATAATGACCTCTCAATCAATACGAGCGGAACCGTTACCGCCAAGGGCGCACGTGCCGAAGGCATCCTTGCCGACGGCGACATAACCATAGCCGGTGGCGGCACAGTCGACACGCGCTCCGAACAGGATTTCGGTATCGTCGCCGAAGAAACCCTCACGGTATCCAACAGCACACTGACCGCTCAGGGATTCGGCAGCGGCATACATGCCTTCGACGGCTTGACCATTGATGCGGCGACCGTACGAGCGTATGCATACCCAGCACGCGAAGGCAACCCAGCCGCCATCTTCACCGACGAGGGTGACATCACCATTAAAAACGGTTCATTTGTCCACGCCTATGCCGAAGGCGAAAACGCCACAGGAATCTACTCGTACAATTACGACACCGGCGGACCTGGCGGGCGCATCTTCATCAGCGACTCGACCGTCGAGGCCATTGCCCACTACATCAACCACGATGGAGGCAACCAGCCCCTACCGCCCATCACCAATGGCGACATTGTCGTAGTAGACCCAGACGTGAATGCCCGCACATTCGGCATCTTAGCCTTCACCGAGCACGGTTTAACGCCCGCGACCATCTCCATCACACACAGTCGCGTAACGGCAGAAGGCGACACTGCCGCCATTATGGCCGTCGTGAATAGTGCAGACGGCAGCATTGCCGGAACAATCAATATCGTCGATAGCATTATCGAAACACCCAATGGTGGACGCATTTGCGACGTGCGCTTCGTTGGCACCGAACCCGCCGATGCCCCCTACCAGCGCGGCCAGACGATCGGCACCGCCAATGATGTCATCACTAATCTGGATAGCAACGCCATCGCCAAGCGCGCCGTCATCGTTCCGGTGGAGACGCCCCCGGCAAAGCCCGAGTCGAAGCCTAAGGTAACGACCGCCGCCGCGACCATTAAGCATGTCAACACCAAGGACACGCTCGCGGCCACGGGTGACGCTTCCATTATGGGTGCCGTCGCTGCCGCCATTACGGGCATGGCAGCCGTCGTCGCTGGCATCTTTACCAGCCGCAAGCGCTCGTAACTCCAAGCCTCGTGACGCTCGATCAATGCGGGCGCGCACTGTCCCATGGCAAGCGGCCGCCGGACCTCCCACCGGCGGCCGCGCCGCGTTTGAACGACCCCGATTCAATTATTCGTCCAAAACAGGCGCACCCGCCCAGCCGCCTACAGCAATACAAACTGTTTCAGCGCGGCGCGACTCGTTATGCCCAGCTTGGCATAGGTGTTCGACAGGCGATTCTTAACCGTGCCACGCGAGATACCCATATGGGCGGCAATCTCATCGTTGGTCCAGCCGCGACAGGCCAGCATAGCGATGGCGAACTCCGTCGTGGTCAGGCTTTCGGCAACAGTGGCGCCCGCACCCGGATTATGCACGCGACGCCAGCCGCGGCTAAACCGCTCGGTAACTTTGATGATCTCCGCGAACTCCTGCGGATGCTCTTTCTTAAGGCATGACTCCAACACGCCTTGCAAAAGCCCGTGATGCTCGCCGACGATTTCAATCAAGCCATCGGGCTGCGCAATCTGCCAGGCACGCATAAAATGAGCGTTCGCGCGGTCAGCTTCGCGCTGGTTAATCCACCCAACGGCGGCAATCAGGTGCAAGAAGGCCTCAGGAACGGGATAGCTTTCTTGCTTCATCGACAAGGCGTTCTCCGCCATACCCACGCAGCGTCCGTAATCGCCGTCGAGGTAGGTACGGTGCGCCAGCGCATAGGTTGCAAACAGGCGCAGCCCCTCGGGCAGCAGCGATGCATATAAATCGAATTCGCCGCGTGACACCGGCGAGGGAAAATGCAGCAGCACGCAGGCGCTCGCCGCAAGCAGCATATATGAGACCCGGGCGCGTGGATCCTTTGCCGCCCTTTGGCCCTTCCCCGTCTCCTCGAGGTACGCAAGGCAGCGGCGCGCCGCCAATGCGCGATTCAGCGACAGATTTGCATAGGCGCACAACAGGCATGCCGAAAGACGGAGCGAAAGGTCATCCGATAGCAAGTACGGCTCCGCCAGGCGTCGGGCCTCATCGGGGCAACCGCGATAGTAGTGCGCCTCGGCACGCGCGATCACGCCATAGTCATCTTTATGCATGACGTCGAGCGTTTTGTCGAGCGTTCCTGGCTCAAACGCCGTACACATAAGCGGCATGGGAAAGCGCCAGCTATCGGTATATATCCGATCCATGGCGACCTCCCCTCGCATAGCGGCTCACTTTGATGGTAATGCGAGGGGGCGCCGGTTAATGGGACATGTGGCTCGAAATACAGCCTCATCCTGGGACGTTCGCGGTAAATCGAACGGTGCCAAGTTTAAATGCGGCACCGCTCAAAAGGCTAAATATGCTGACGGATTGCGTCGATATAGGCCTGTCCGTAGCGCGTGAGTGTCGTGTTCTTGCGCGTGATGATGCCGATCTCCATGTACTCGTCCACATCGAGCGGAATCGAGATGATGCCGGGGCCGTTGAGCTCGTGACTGATCACGCCCGAACACACCGTGTAGCCGTTAAGGCCCATAGCCAGGTTGAACAGCGTCGCACGGTCGCGCACGCGGATGTTCTTGCGGCGCTCAAACGTCGAGGTCAGTTCCTCAGAATAGTAAAACGAGTTATAGCTGCCCTGCTCATAGGACAAGAACGGGTAGTCTTCCAAGTCCTCGAGCGTCACGCTCGAGCGGTCTGCCAAAGGATGGTCGGCGCATACAAAGACATGCGGCGTGGCGCAGAAGAGCCCCTCGAATACGAGTTCGTTGGCGGCGAGCATGCGCTCGATGACCTCGCGATTGTGCTCGGACAGGTACAGGATGCCGAGCTCGCTTTTCATATGCGCGACGTCCTCGATAATCTCGTGGGTCTGTTCCTCGCGCAGGGTAAAGTCGTAACGCGCGGCATCAAACTTACGAATCACATCGACAAACGCATTAACGGCAAAGGAATAATGCTGGCAGCTCACGCTAAAATGCGGCACCTGCTCGGATGCGCCCTTGTACTTGCCCTCGAGCAGGTCGGCCTGGTCGAGTACCTGGCGCGCGTAGCCTAAGAAGGTCTCGCCCTCTTCGGACACAATAACACCCTTGTTGGTGCGCTCAAAGATGTGCACACCCATCTCGTTTTCGAGATCGCGAATCGATGCGGTAATCGAAGGCTGCGACACAAAGAGCCGGCGCGAGGCCTCGGTGATGCTGCCGCATTCGGCAACTTTGACGACGTACCTGAGCTGCTGAAGCTTCATAGCTTTCTCCCTAGACGTTCGTGACGTCGAAACCCATCGCATCCATCTGACACATAAACGGCGGCATCTCCCCCGTCGCGGCACAGGCGGCAATCTGATGCAGAGCCCCGGCGACCGCATCATCTGCCGCGGCGCCGATATGCCAGCGTGCGGCAGCCGTGACGGCCTCGTTGGCATTGGCGACAGCAACGGAGTTGGGGACGGCATCGATCATGGGCAGATCGTTATCGGAATCGCCAAATACGGCCACCTCATCAGGCGTCAGACCCAAAGCGCGTGCCAGCTCCAGCGCAGCGCAGCCCTTGTCCCAACCAGCCGGAAGGATGTCAAACAGGCGCACGCGGTTGTTGGGAAACACAAGCGAGAGCTCCGGCACCTCGGCGGCAATGTGCTCGCGCAGCTCAGTGAGCTCTTCGCGCGAGCGGGCGCTCCAGATATTCGCCTTGTATACCGGGGCATCATCGACAACAGGACGGCACGGGGCCTCTTCGCCCTTGAGCCACGCGTTGCCGCCCGACTCCATGGCGCGGCGCACGCGCTCGGGGTCGCCCGTCACGCAATAGGCATCGTTATCCCAAAAGTCGTCACCCAGGCTGTAGACCTTTAGATAGGTATCGTCGGTCTCTTGCTCGAGGTAATCGGCCAGACGCGTCAGGGCACCGTTGTCGGTCGCGCGCGAAGCGACCACCTGACCGTCGACAAACATTACCTGGCCGTTACAGAATGCGCCAGTCGAAAAACACTCGGAACAACTTTTGAACATCCAGCCCATCGCGGACGGCTGACGACCCGAAACCGGGCCAAAGTGCAGACCCGCCGCCTGCATGGCATGAATACCCTCAATGGCGTAGTCGCTGGCGCCGTCATGCCCGGCCGGAATCAGCGTATCGTCCATATCGGTCAGCACAAGTTTAATCATAAGACCCCCATTCGTATCGGTCTTACCTATTGTAACGAGCAGCCAAAATAAACCTGTCCCTTTTTGGCAGGTGCGTTAGTATAGGGAGCAACAGATTCGATGCGGGAGTGCCGGCGGTGCAAACCACAAGGCTGAGAGGGCATAGGGCCCAATCCTTTGAACCTGTCAGTTAATGCTGGCGTAGGGAGCATGCCGCCTTTACAGGGGCGCTGTCTATGCACAGCGCCCCTTTTCTATGCCAAGGAGGCATGTGCAGTGATTGATTCGGAACAGCTTAAGCAAAATGTGGTCAAGGCCGTGGATGAGATTCGCGCCACCAATCCGATGGCCGGCTCCATCACCAACACGGTAACGATCGACTTTGTCGCCAACGCGCAGCTCGCCGTAGGCGGTTCGGCCGCCATGGTCTATCTGCCCGACGAGGGCGAGGCGCTCGTTGCCGGCGGCGGCGCCATCTATCTCAACATGGGCACGCTCTTCCCCATCTACGAACAGACGATTCCCCGCGCGGCCAAGGCGGCACACGACGCCGGCAAGCCCTGGGTGCTCGATCCGGTGGGTCTGGGCATCGGTAGCCTGCGCACCCAGTTGGTAAACGAGCTCAAGCAGTGCAAGCCCGCCATCGTGCGTGGCAACGCCTCCGAGATCATCGCGCTCGCCGGTCTGTGGGGTCTTGAGGGCGAGGCGGCTGATCTGAGCCGCGTGCGCGGTGTCGATACCACCGACACGGTCGACGCCGCCCGCGATGCCGCCGTGGCGCTCGCCCGCTACACCGGCGGCGCCGTAGTGGTCTCGGGCGAAGTCGACCTGATCACCGACGGCACGACGGTGGCCAAGTCCCACGGTGGCAGCCCGCTCATGTCAAAGATCACCGGCTGCGGCTGCTCGCAGGGCGGCGTGCTGGCCGTGTACGCCTGCGCGGCCGACCCGTTTACGGCCGCCGTCTGCGGTACCGCCGTCTACAACGTTGCCGGCACGCGTGCCGCCGCCGTCGCCGATGCCCCGGCAAGCTTTAAGGTCGCCTTTATCGACGAGCTCTACCGCGCGACCGCCCAAGACATCGCCGATAACCAACTCGAGCTCGAGGAGGCATAAGCCATGTCCGAGCCCGCAACCAATACCGGCATGAACACACTCGTCGCCGTGGCCATCGCCCCGTGCGGCACCGGCGATGAGCTGTCCGCCGAGGTCGCCGAGGTCGTGCGCGTCATTCGCGAGAGCGGCCTTCCCAACCGCACCACCTCGATGTTCACCGAAATCGAGGGCGACTGGGACGAGGTCATGCAGGTCGTGCGCGACGCAACCTTTGTGTTGGCGAACAAAGGCATCCGCACCGAAGTCGTGCTCAAAGCCGATATTCGGCCCGGATTTACTGACACCATGACCGGCAAGCTCGAGCGCATGGAAGCACAGATCAAAAAGCAGGAGGAAGCACGATGAGCATCCGCGACAACCTTGATATCTCGGCCTATCTGGTACTCGGCCCCGAAAACACGCTGGGGCGTCCCGTGGGCGATGTGGTGGCCCAGGCGCTCGACGCAGGCTTTACCTGCATCCAGGTGCGCTCCAAGGTGGCAAGCGCCCGCGAGATCATCGCGCTGACCGGAGACGCCGCGCAGGCAATCGCACAGGCCGGCAAGACCGGTCAGGTCGCCTTGCTGATCGACGACCGCCTGGACTGCGTACTCGCCGCGCGCGAGCAGGGTATTGCTGTCGACGGCGTACACGTGGGCCAGAGCGATATTCCCGTCGAGGTCTGCCGCAAACTTTTGGGCCCCGATGCCATCGTGGGCCTTTCGGCCCGCTGCGAGGAGATGCTCGAGTACGTCAAGACCGCCGACATGAGCCTGGTCGACTACCTGGGCATCGGCCCGCTCCACGAGACCGAGACCAAGCGCGACTGCGGACGCGCAGCCGATGGCTCCATCATCACCAAAAGTTTTGAGGATCTGGCCGCACTCCACGCGGCAAGCCCCGTGCCCATCGTGGTGGGCGGCGGCGTCAAGACGGCCGACCTGCCACAGCTTAAGGCCACCGGCGTCGACGGCTTCTTTGTGGTGAGCGCCGTCTGCAGTGCCGACGACCCCTGCGCCGCGGCCAAGGAGCTTGTCGACACCTGGCAGCAGGCATAGACATAAGCCGAGCAGCTGATCCGCAGCCTCATATCTTCAGCAATGGAAAGCGCATCCCAGTTTGGACCTCCATTCCGGGATGCGCTTTCCGCCGAGTCCACGGCAGTTTGCCCTACCCCGCCAGATACGCTTCCAACGCCGGCAAAGTCGCCTCCGCATCGTGGCGGCCGACCTGGTAGATGCGCTCGAGCTCATCCGGTTCGCGGCACAGCGACGGCACCTTCACCGATTCGCTCGGCCGTACCACAAAGATTTCGCCGGCAGCCTCGCGACGCGCCAGGTCATCGAGCGTGGCGTTGTAGACCTCATGCCGATGCTCAAGCGCTGCGACAAACTCCGGGTAGTGACGGAACACGCGCCGCAGCATGGGCATCACACTGTTGGGCTGCTTCACAAAGCCCGCCGGCTGTGTGAGCACCACGATATTGCGGTCATACCCCTGCGCAAACAACCAAGCGCTGGGAATGGAATCAGCCACGCCGCCATCCAAGTACTTACGGCCCTCAATGGCAACAGGACGCGTCGCCACAGGAATCGCCGACGATGCCCGGATCCACTCGATATCCCTCTCGTCGCCATAGGGCAGGTCGTGGTAGACGGCCTTGCCCGTCTCGATATCGGTACACACGCACGTAAATCGCATGGGACAGGTGCGATACGCCTCCAAGTCGATGGGATCGCGCTCGATAGGCACCTCGTGATAAGCAAAGTCGGCATTGTACATATCGCCGGTTCGCAGCCAGCTGGTCACGCTCGCATAGCGCTTGTCGGCGCAATAGGCCTTGTTATAGCGAATGGCGCGGCCGATCTGGCGCGATTTAAAGTTGTAGCCAAACGCCGCGCCCGCCGAGACGCCCACCATATGGTCGCAGGTCAAACCGTGCTCCATCCAAACGTCGAGCACGCCCGCCGTATACATACCGCGGTAGCCGCCTCCCTCGAGCGCCAGCCCCACCGTGCGCGTCATATTTGACTGTGCCATGCGACCATCTCCGTTCCTGCGTTTTAAAACGGGACAAGTATACCCGTCAACATATATCGTCCCAGTCGCATTTTTATCGAACATCGCATCATCGCGCTACCGCTTGTCGAATGATAGCCGCCCACAGCATGTGCACCCATATATAATTGTGCACTATTGTTTACACTACTCAGCTGTTATCAACAGCGAACATTAGCCGGCAAATTAGCTCAACAACGCGGCAAGGCGGGGGCCTGGATACATGCAAAGCGCTGAGCAACGATGCATGTACACAACGAGCTCGCCCGACGCAATCCGCCCCGACCTCAGAAAGCCGCTTAGAACATGGATACTGTCAGCAATTACACCGAAACGCTCGAAAAGACCGTCCGTGACCTTCTCGAGCGGCAGGAGGATCTGATCAGGACTGCCTTTACCGACCAGCTTACTGGGCTTGGCAACCGTGGCGGCTTTGCCCGTTCCCTCGAGGAGCTCTGGGAGCAGGACGCCCCCGTTACCATGGCGTTCATCGATATCGACAATCTCAAGCACTGCAACGACGTCTTTGGGCATGACGAGGGCAACCGCTATATCTTGCAGGTAAGTCTCTATCTTAAGCTGTATATGAAGGCGGGCGAAGCGGCGTTTCGCATAGGCGGCGACGAGTTTGCCATCCTATCTACGATTGCGACCGAGGACGACCTCGCCGAACGTCTGAAACACTGCCGAACGGTTCTGCTCAAAAACAACGATTCCGAGATGCCCCATACGTTTGCTGATGTGTGATAAAGAAGTAGTAGAAGTGTAAAAAATTTTGCCGTTCCTATCCGGCGTTTGCGCATTGCGCCGGATAGGTCGGGCGGTCATTCGGGCAGGTCTACCTTGCCAACGAAAGAGTAATAAATATCAATGTCCTGTCTGCGTGTGCCGTTCTCGTCATAGCTGCACTCATGCACAACGATTTTCTCCACAAACTCACGCAAAAGGGTAGGGGTAAGTTCTTCAAAGCTGGTGTACTTGCGGACAACATTCATAAACTTTTCTGCGTTTACCGTGGCTTCCTGCGCTTTGGAAAGCTCTGCCCGGATAGCGGCGGCTCTCTCTTTCAGTTCTTTCTGCTCGGCTTCATAGTCTGCCGACAGCTCCGTGAAACGCTCGTCTGAAATGCGCCCGGTCACGCTGTCCTCATACAGCCGCTTGAAGATAGCGGATAACTCGCTGATACGCTTCTCGGCGGCTTCCAGCTCCTTTTTCCTTGCGGCGTTCCTGCGCTTGCCCCCGTCCTCGTTCTGCTCGATCAGCAGCTTCATAAACCGGGCTTCGTGCTTCGCTGCATAGCTGGTGACTTTCCGCAGATTGTCGGTCACTCCGGCGGTCAACAGGTCGGTGCGGATAAAGTGCGCCGTACAGTCACGGGTACGCTTCTTGTAGCTCCCGCAGATATAACAATCCTGCTTGCGGGTGGCGTTCTGGTAACGCTGCTGGTAAAGGACGCTGCCGCAGTCGGCACAAAAGAGTATGCCGGAGAATAAGCCCACTTCATCATAGCGGTTCGGGCGTTTGCGCTGCTTGCGTAACTCCTGCACACGCTCCCACATCTGGGTGTCAATGATAGGCTCATGGTGGTTCTCGAAAATCGCCTGTTTCTCAATGGGGTTCTCTACGCTGTGCTTGGTCTTGTAGGACGGCTTCTCCGTCTTGAAGTTTACCAGACAGCCCGTGTACTCCCTGTTTTCAAGGATATGTACCACGGTATTGGTCGCCCACTTGCACTCATAGCCGGGGTGGTAGCGGCGGGTGCTTCCCGTCCGACGGTATTCCAGCGTTCCCGGCGTGGGGATCTCCTGCTCTGTGAGCATACGGGCTATCTTGGTCGGCCCGTTCCCGGCAAGGCACAAGCTGTAAATCTGCCGCACAACAGGGGCGGCTTCCCCGTCAATGATAAAATTTTCGTCCTCGTCCATAAAGTAGCCGTATACGGGTTTGCTCGTGACGGGCTTCCCGCTCATACCCTTAGACCGTTTTACTGCTTTGATTTTCTTGCTCGTATCTCTCACCAGCCATTCGTTAAAAATGTTCCGCAGAGGGGCAAAATCATTGTCGCCCTGTGCGCTGTCCACTCCGTCATTGATAGCGATAAAGCGGACGCCTTTCTGTGGGAAAATCATTTCCGTATACATTCCCACTTGCAGATAGTTTCGCCCTAACCGTGACATATCCTTGACGATAACGGTGCCGACTTTTCCGGCTTCAATGTCCGCAAGCATGGCTTGAAAACCGGGTCTTTGGAAGTTCGCCCCAGAATAACCGTCATCTGTGTACCATTGCAGATTGGAAAAGCCGTTCTGCTTCGCATAGGTTTCAAGAATACGCTTCTGGTTTGAAATAGAATTGCTCTCACCTTGCAGCTCGTCCTCGTGGGATAATCTCGGATAAAGGGCGGTAATAAGGTTTCGGGTGGTCTGTCTTAACATAGTGTCCTCCATTTCCGACAGCCAGCCCCACTATTCCGTATGACTATCATACCACACGCCGGGGCTGGCTGTACAGTCCTTTCTGCTTCTTTACGTCCCGTCAAATTGCCGATTTTTGTGTAGCAGCTTCCGCTTCCAGCACTTTCAGCATTTTATCGGCGGCGGTGGCGGTGGTGTCCTGCTTGAAATAGCCGGAAACGACAAGGACAGAATTACCTATGCGGATTTCCGTCACGCAATCCGGGCGGCGGGTGCTGCGGTCATTCTTTGGGGTGTTGGTCATAGGCGGCTCTCCTTTCTGTTCATCAGCTTTTTCAGTTGTCCCATTTTCTCCTGCGCCGTGGCTTTTCGGAAGTTGCTCCCGGTAAAGCGGACAGGAGAACACATTTCAATCAGACGGTCATAAATGCGGGCGTGGGCGGTGTCCTCCGGGTGCTGCAAGTCCTCCAGCGTGAGATTAGTCGTGACGATCAGCGGCCTGCCGCTGCGGTAACGGCTGTCAATCACGTTGTAGACCTGCTCTAAGCCGTATTCCGTTCCCCGTTCCATTCCAAAATCGTCAAGGATAAGCAGCGGGAAGCTGCAAAGTCGGGAGATATATTCATTCCTGCCCTCAAAGCTGGCGGCAAGGTCACCCAATATCAATGCAAAGTTTGTCATGCACACGGGGATTTCACGCTCCATAAGGGCATTTGCGATACAGCCCGCAAAATAGCTCTTGCCTGTGCCAACGCCGCCCCATAGCAGATAGCCAATGTTGCGCTCTTTCATGGTTTCCCAGTTCTCCACATAGAAATGGGCGTGTTCCATTTGCGGGCACTTGCCGTTGTCGTTCTCAAACGTCCAGCCCTGCATAGCCGGGTCTGTAAAGCCCCGCCGCTTCAACCGCTCGACAGTTTCAAGGTGACTGCGCTGTTTCTCTGCGGCTTCCCGTTCCTCACGCTCTGCCCGCTGGCAGTCACATTCTGCCGGGTGGCGGTCACGCCCCAGCCATGCGGCGGTTTCTTTGGGGAAATAGCCCTCTTTGGGCTTGTGGCACTTCCCGCAGTATAAAAGCCCGTCCTCGCCGGTGTAGTCCTCCGGCTCCGGCGTGGTGTCGGTCATATTCAAAATCATTTCATCAAATCCATTCGTCATAAGCTCTCGCCCTCCTTACAGGTATAATCGGGTATGCCCTTTTTCGGGGCTTTCTTGGCTGCGTCCTCCTGCGCCCACTTGAAAATCGTGGCTGCATGGCTCTTGTATTTCCTCCCGCTGGAAGCGATATGGCAGGATAGGCGGTCAATGTAATACTCCCACTTGCCGGGAAGCTCTGTTTTCAGCCCGTCAAGCTCCGTATCGGAAAGAATGACATTGTGGTATCTGCCATAGGCGGCGGGGGCGGGGTGTCCCGTTTCTAACTCTCTCTCTTTTTCTATTTCTATATCTATCTCTTTCTCTATCTCTATCTCTGGTGGACAAATGTCCGCTCGATATGGTGGACATTTGTCCGCCCCTGTCTGCGGCAGGGCTTTTTGTTCCTGCAAAGCCAGCCGCGCCCTGCGCTTGCGCTCCCCCTCGGTAGAGGACTGGCCGATTAAAAGCTCAATGTTGCTCATGTAGAGTGCGCCGCTTGGCAAAGGCTCCACAAGCCCCAGCTTCATAAAGATTTTCAAAGCTCTCTCTACGGTACCTACCTGCTGGCGGGTAATGGTCGCAATCATCTGGGCGGTGTAGGGGATATTCTCGTCAAGCTGCAATTTCCCGCCGTTTTTCAGCGATTTCAAGTACAGCTTCAAGAGAATGTTGGAATAGATAACGCCGTCCTGCATACTTTCCAGCAGAACGATTGCATCATCGTCAAAATAGCTCTCTTTCAGCTTGAGGTAGTAATATTTGCGGTTATCTGCCATAGGCTGCGTCCTCCTTTTTCCAGCGTTTGGAATAATAGCGAGGGCATAGTATGATAACCGCCCGGAAGCTCTGTTTGCAGTCACGGGTGCAGCCCCGGCATAGGTCGTTGTAAGTGATACGGTTGCGGTGGTTGAGGAAGAAAGACCATTCCAGCCGCCGCTTCTTGCTCATTCTCGGCAATGGTAAGCTCCTTTCTGCCGTTCCTATCGGTGTAGCGGGATAGGGGGCATTTTCTGTATGTTCTCGGTATCATTTTCGGGCTTTTTCTGCCCTGTAAGCCCCGTTTGGAAGTCGGGGAGTATTGCGGTAAGGGTTCATATCATACCTGTATTTTTGTAGGGTTTCGGTATCATTTCGGGGCGGTCTTTAACGCTCCTGTTCACGCTTTTTCTGCTGGCTCGGTGCGCCCCTTAAAATCTGGTCGATATTGCGTCTGACTGTCTGAAGCTCCTGCGCCCGCTGGCGTTTCTCCCGGTAGTCGTTATATCCGGCGTTCTTCTGGACGGTAAGCTGCTCAATCTCCCTTTGCAGGGCTTTGCTGGCTGGCAGCTTGGTTATTCCATGCTCCCGGAAATAACGGGCGGCTGTGTCCGCTATGATAAAATCGCTTTCGTGCTGTTCCCGGTAGGCTCTCCGGGCTTTCTCCGATTTCTGCGCTTTCAGACCGTCACGGGCGGGCTTCGTGCCGATATAGCCCAAAAGGTTGCGCTGCAATTCCTTTTTCTCCCGGATAGCGGCTTCCAGCCCTTTCAGTCCGGCAAGGCTCTCCTGCGTGGCGGTGTTGGCTGCGGAAATGGCAGCGTCCAGCTCGTCCGGGGAAGAAAAGCCATACTGCTGGTAGAGCATGAGGGTAGCCGACATCTGTTTGAGGTTGTGCATGGTCGCCCACTTCTCATAGCCCCGTCCTTTCCCCTCGGCTCGCTTGGCGGCTATGTCTACCATGCGCTGTACAGCGTCATTGTTCGGGGCGTTTTTCGCTTCTTTTTTCGTCCGTAAGCGGTCTTTGATACTGCCGGGGTATTCCGCTATGGCTGCGGGTTTTTCGGCGGCTCTGGCGGCGTTCTGCTCCAAAACGGAGAGGACAGCAGCCCGGTCAAAATCGTCCCCCAGCTTCCGGGCGGTAATTGGCTTCGTCCTGTCCGGCGTGAGGTAACTTAGCCGCCCCCGGCTCTCCTTGACGGTCACACCATGCCGGAGAAGCAGGGCGGCAAACTCATCAAAGCCGGAAGCAGCGGCAAGGGCTTCCCGGATAGTCCGGCGCAGCTTCGCCTTATCCGTTTCAAACTTGGTCTGCCGGGGCGCGATACCGTCCGCAGCAATAGGGGCGTTGGCTCTGTCAAGGGCAGCCTGTCCTTTCTTCTGCGCCCAATACTCACGCTCGGTAATGCGTTCTTTGCTGCCGTTCAAAAGGTCTATCTGGTAAAGCCCCTCGCTGTGGCACATCTCCATGACTTCGGCTTTCAGATAGTTCATAGCTGCGTCCGTACAGCGGTGCTTGCAGCCTGCTTTCCTGTCCGCTGGCCTGTCCATGTGGGGCAGCATGGGAACCTCCGCAATCCGCAGACTGTTAATGACGATATGCACATGGATATTTTCGGTGTGGCTGTGTCCGTCCGGGTGGGTGCAGACAAGGGCCTGGTGTCCGGGGAAATGCTCGGCGCAGAACTTCTCGCCCAGCTCCTGCGCCCGATCAACGGTCAAGCCGTTGTCCGGGCCGTCCCGTGGGTCAAAGCTGATGATGTAGTGGTGGCTCTTTACGTCCTCCCGTTTCTGGTTCTTGCCGTAGCGGAGATTGGAGCGCATACAGGCAACGGCAAAATCCTCCCCGCCACAATTCAGAGAGGATATGCGGTAGTCTACCCTCGGTATGAGCCGCCCGTCTGCGTCAAGGGTGGGCTTCATGGTAAACTCGTCATGCTCGAATGTGAGGTATTTTTCAGCGTCCCCGTAGTTGGCATTTTTAGAGCTGATATGTTTGAGTATCGCCAACGGCTTCACCTACTTTCTGCAAGACTTCAAACTTCAAGGCGGCAAGGTCGGCGGCGGCTCCCCGCACTTCCTTTTCCAGCCCCCGGTAGGGGCTTCCGTATTCGTTCAGGCTCCGGGCAATCTGGTTTAAGTTGCCGCCGATTTTCCCGTACTCTGCCGTGAGCTTGGAGAGGGCGGCAAGCAGCCCGTCATTGACCGGGGAAACGGTGACAATGGGGCGTATGGTCGCTTTCCGTATGGCTTGCCGGATAAACTCGGACTGGCTGATTTCATAAGCCGCCAGCCGCCCGGTGAAGTCGGCGTATTCTTCATCGGTCATGCGGGTCTTTACCACATGACGGCGGTGGGGCGTATTGTATTTCTTTCGCATGGTCTGTGACCTCCTTTCTCGCCCGACAGGGCGCATAGCAGGGTTTGGGGAAGGCACTCCCCAACAAGATTCCCGCAGGGGCAAAAATAAGCGGAGAGCGAATTTTGGCACCTCGGTAGAATCTTGCTCTGAAAAACTCCGGCGTTCCCCGGCTCCCGTCCTTTCCGCTAACAAAACGTTTCAAAAGGGCTTTGCTACCCGCTATTCCGGCTTATCTTGAAAATTTTCCTTTCACTACCTACAACACCACGCAAAGCAAAATGGACGGAGATTTTTAGAATTTCCCCTCTATTCCCTACAACACCACGCAAGCCGGAATAGGCGGACAATGGCAGTATTTTTTTCTTTGATACCCTCTACGGATAAGTAAGGGATTTTGCCAACTGCGGCGGCTATTTTCCCTTTTGTTTTTTCATACTGGGGATTTTCAAAAATGCCAAACAGGAACGAAAAAAAGCAGCAAATCTGTTGAATAGATTTACTGCTTTCTGGTTGCCGGCGAAGCGGCGGTTATTCAGTTGTAGGCGGTAGGGCTATCTCCCAAAGCGGAACTTGAAAATAGCTGTGAGAAGCGTCTGGGTGATGTAGTCCTCTGTATCTTGGTCTACCCGTCCATTCACACGGGCGGCACATTGTATGCGGCGGCGGTAATACTGCAATACAGTTCCCACCGCTTCCGGCTCCCCGCTGGCGGCTTGGACGATTGTTTCATAGGGGAGAAGCCTATTATTTCTCATATGCCATTCCCTCCATTTCCGCTTGGAGCTGCCGTAGGGCTTTTCGGATATGGTAGCCCGCTGTGCTGCGGCTGCGCCCGTACTGTCTGCCAATTTCGTGCTGTGGAATACGCTTGAAAAAGGACAGGTAAATCATTTCCCGCTCCCGTTCGTCCAGCCGTGACAGGGCTTCCGCAAGTAAACCGCTGCTGAAAATGACCGTATCGCCGCAAAGGGTAAGTATGTATTCCTCGTCCGGCTCCGGGGCTTGGAAATATTCATCTGTCGTGCCTAAAGGGTAGTGCTTTTCGTCTGTGAGGTATTCAAGGGATATTTCTCTTTTGTGCTTCCTGCTCCGTGTCCTCGCTGCGTTGATCGTTGCATTTCGGATAACGACTTTGCAAAAGGCATGGAAAGTGTACTCGATATGTTCCCGATATTCTTCTGTACAGGTCATGGAAAATCCCCCTTTCCTCCCAAAAGGGCTGTGGCTGGTTAGTAGTTGCTTTTTATGATAGTAAGGGGCGGCAGCACTTTAGGCTGTCGCTCCTTGACTGCCTAACTGCAAAACCGGGCGGGGCTGTCAACGGCGGGCGAAGCCCGTTCATCTTGACCGTTGACTGGCTCGGCCGGGTTTGCTATTTATCCGGCAAACTTGAATTTATTTTAAGCTATCACGTTTTACCTTTTTAAGCCTTACTATCATTACCATAGGAATTTCTTTATTGTTTTTGAAACATTCTTCATAAAATCCATCAATGACAAATCCAGCTCTGAAACAAAGGTTAAAAATATCTTGTATGGAACGATGATAATAAATCTGCTCCTCCGGCTGCCCTTCGATCGCTATATCATAGTAACTGTGCGGTGTCATATATTTTTCA